>Ga0247611_10000308_pt1 | contig 100114 bp, 79 predicted proteins | sample 177DNAGHGhighgp2_FD_192422 | JGI IMG/M metagenome (GOLD analysis project Ga0247611, IMG submission 192422) | Sheep rumen microbial communities from Palmerston North, Manawatu-Wanganui, New Zealand - 1770 DNA GHGhigh gp2 | ecosystem: Host-associated > Mammals > Digestive system > Stomach >... | reverse complement strand
ATTGCCGTTCTGGGTTAGTCTGGCAAAGATAAATTCAAATCGTTGCGGTCTTAAAAACCTTATATTTACCTAATATTCAATAATTTCAAAGAACGAATATTAATTTTTAGTGGACACTAGTGATAATCGATGTATTATAAAGGAATAGGTACGGATTCTTTCCACTGATACGAACGCCGTATTTTACTGAATATACAACTGTTCACACCGCTTCTCCATGCCTGTTTTTCTTGCTTTGTCTGTAGTAAAATTGATAGCGCATAACTCATTTATTTTATTTGAGTTAAGCCTCAATATGCGACCAGTTTTTCCAGTCTCATTTTCAGTCTCAAAAAAGGCTCAAAAGAACAGGTCTTATAACAGAAAACCCCTTCCGAGGAATGTTTGGAAGGGGTTGGCTTGTGTTTGGAGGTACCAAGCAGAATCGAACTGCTGTACACGGTTTTGCAGACCGTTGCCTAGCCACTCGGCCATGGTACCGGATTGGGAATGCAAATATAGCAATCTTTTTTGATTATTCAACATAAAGGACCAAACCTTTGAGATATTCGCCTTCCGGGTGGCAGATATCTACCGGATGATCAGATGGTTGAGTCATTCTCGCGATTATCCTGACCTTGCGCTTTGCTATTGTCGCGGCGGAGAAGACAGCCAGGGCAAAGTCGTTTTTGTCCACAACCTGAGAGCAGCTGAAGGTGAAGACGATGCCACCTGGGGCAACCTTTTCTATGGCCATGGAGTTAAGTTTCCTGTAGGCTCTCAGGGCGTTTGGCTTGGCGCTAAGGTGCTTGGCAAAAGCAGGAGGGTCAACGACCATAAGGTCGTATCTGCCCTTTTCTACATTTCTGAGGTATTCTATGGCATCGGTGCAGACACAGTCGCAGTTCTGGGTGAATCCATTCAGTTCCAGATTCTTTTTGCAGGCGTCAATAGCAATCTGGGAGCTGTCCACAGAACAGCAGCTCTCAGCTCCGCCACTCATGGCATAGACAGAAAACCCGCCGGTGTAGCAGAAAAGGTTCAGAACATTCCTGCCATTGGAGAGCCTCCCTACCATGTTGCGGTTTTCCCGCTGGTCCAGGAAAAATCCTGTTTTCTGGCCTTTTTCCCAGTCCACGAAGAACTTGCAGCCGTTTTCCTTAACCTCGATGCCGGAGGCGTCGAAACCGTCTTTTTTGTAGAGATAGTCGTCATCCCCCACGAAAGTGCCAATAGGAGTGGATTTGGAATAAATGGCGTCTATGTTGTTGTGGAAAACAGTCTTTATAGCCTCAGCGATTTCTTTTCTGGCGGCATACATTCCGGCGGAATGAGTCTGCATGACGGCCACTTTGCCGTAGATGTCCACAATCAGGCCTGGGAGATAGTCCCCTTCCCCGTGGACCAGACGGAAGCAGTCAGTCATACCCTCGTTAAGAGATACAAGAGTCTTTAATCGCTGAGTATAAGCTGCTTGTATCCTCTTCTGCCAGAAAGTCTCGTCAATGTCAGAGTTGTCCCAGACAAGCATCCGCACCATAATGGAACCTTTCTGGAAGTGGCCTTTGCCGAGAAGGTTACGGTCTGAAGAATAAACTTCCACGGTATCACCGTTCTGGGGATCTCCCTCAATTTTGGCCACAGCTCCTGAAAACACCCAAGGATGGAAACGGAGAAGAGACTGGTCCTTTCCCCTTTTCAGTATGATTTTACCGTGCATTTTCCTTTTATCCATATAAAATTGTTTGACACGTGTCAGACAGACATAAGTTTAATGTACATTTCACGGCAAACCCAGGCATCTATAGCAGCATACTTGAGCTGAGCTTCAGAAAGGCGGCTGCTCTCCCAGTTGGAAAGCTGCTGAGACTTTGAAACCCGGATTCCCAATATGATTGCTGACATTTTCCTTACGCTCTTTTCCTGTATGCCAAATTTCTCCGCCAGAATCTGGAGATCTGCAAAACCGCTGGCATTGAACTTTGCATAGGTGTTGAGGCCGTGTATATCATCACGCACGGCAGCACCTACTTTTATGATTGCCGGATTTGAAAGAATTGAACACAATTCTTCCGGAAGGCCCAGCGGCTGAAGACGAAAAATGTATGCAGCACTTTCTGTTGAAAGCTGAAGCAGGGCCATCCTGTTTTTCGGAGCCTTGGCCACAAAGCAAGGCTTGGTCTCGGTGTCAAAACCTATGACTTTTTCCTTGTTCAACGCCTCAACCGCATCGCGATACTCTTTCCCCAGATTTTCTACAACTATTATATTTCCTTTAAAATCAGCCAATGGCAACTGTTCTATCTGTTCAGTTGCTATATGTGGAAGAAATGACATTTATTTCAGTTTTTCTTTAATCTTTTCGTAAGTGTAAGGCACGAGGTTCTGGATTCGCTTGAGATTATCCGGATTGAGGTTCTCCCTGGAGAACGGAACAGGCACGGTTGTTATTTCTTCTGTACCGGTAAAACGGCCGTACTTGAAATCGTGGGTAAGACCTCCATCCGCCTCAAGGTTTTCAGGACCTACCCTGAAATAAGGCACGGAAATGAACGCATCAACATTCCCCCTTCTGGTCCTGAGTGCCATAAGCTTGTCTTCCCTGAGAGACTTGCAGCATTCAATTGCAGTAAAGACGGCAGGATCAATGAACTGGAAGTCATCAGCGATAAGATGGGAATACATCGACATGCCGTTCTTCTTGTATGCCTTGAGCTCAGCAAGACAAGCCTTCAGGGTATCGAGGAGGAAAGGATAATGGGTACAACCCAGAATCACGCTCTTGAGAGGAGCCTGCTCCTTGCTGTTTCTGATTTTCTCCAATAGGCTGACCAGATGGAAGCGGGCATAGTTGGCAGCTGAATTGAGCTGGAATTGCGTGAACTTGCCGTTTTCCTTCTTATAGAGTATTCCGCCGTCTGCAAAGCAGAAGTTATAGACATCCAGAAGCTCTTCCTTTATATCTCCTTCTCCGTCACCCAAAACAGGTCCGCGATAGGTGTCTCTAGGAGCTTTCAGTGAGAGGTCAACAAAGTCCTTCTCCAGATCCACAGCCTCGGCAAAGCCAGCACCCTTCTGGTTTACCACAGAAATGAATCCATCATACTTCTTTTCCTTCTTGACCTGCATTATGGTACGGCGGTAAGCATCAGAATCTATGGTACCTACGGTAGCCATGACGCCGATGGAAAGTGAATCCCTTCCCTCAGATGACAGGATGTCTTCAAAAGCCGCATTTACACCGGCATTGATTACACCGATAACCTTGACTCCGGTTCCTGAAAGTTTCAGAAGATTCTGTATATCGTTCAATCCGTAGGCTGTCGCTGTATTGCAGGCAATAACTATGATCTTGCATTTTTGCTTTTCACCTTTGGCAACCTTGTCGGTAGGCAGTTTATAATACTTGTCGCCGAGAAGGAAAAGGGCATCCTTCACAGACAGTTCTCTCAAATAGTCTGCCTTTCCTTCTGAAGAATATGTACCGTACGGCATATTTGCCTGGTCTGCAAGGTACTGGAAATCCTCCCCATGGAAGTCAGGTATCCCATCCGACTCCAAGTCACCGTCTATGTTGTCCATATAGTCAGCGCTGAGGATAACTTCCAAAACGGTAAGTCCTCCGGTTCCTGAGTCAAAAACACCGATAGGCAGCTGGCTGCGGTCAACCTCCTGAGGAAAACTGTCAAAGTGCCCATACCAGATACTTGAAGGCTGATTCAAGGCTTTGTCCATTACCGGAGTCACTTCTATGCCGGGAGTCTTTTCATTTTTGCAGGAAGAAGCACAAACCAGTGCCGCCAACGCAAAGAACAGAGTAAAGCAAGACAGATATCTTTTCATAATATTAATAATTGAATTCACCGATCTGGCTCTTGACAGTAAGAGCTGGAAGTCCGGAGCCTCCCTTTTCAACCCGGCCTATAACCCTTGCCGGTATTCCGAAACTTTCAGAAATAGTTATAATATCCTGAGCATCAGATTCTCCAACATAAAACTCCATTCTGTGTCCCATATTGAAAACCTTATACATTTCTTTCCAAGGAGTTCCGCTTTCCTCCTGTATGGTCCTGAACAAAACCGGAACAGGAAAGAGGTTATCCTTAATTACGTGTACCCCTTCAACAAAATGGAGGACCTTTGTCTGTGCTCCCCCTGTACAGTGTATCATGCCATGGATGCGGGCTCTCATCTTGTCCAGAACCCGCTTTACGACAGGGGCGTAGGTCCTTGTCGGAGACAAGACGAGCTTCCCGTATGTCAGACCTGTTTCAGGCTCTATGTCTGTAAGATGCTTTGTCCCGCTGTAAACAAGATCGTCAGGCATCGAGGAATCAAAGGTTTCAGGATATTTTGCGGACAGATACTTTGCAAACACATCGTGACGTGCGCTTGTCAGACCATTGCTCCCCATCCCGCCGTTGTAAAAATCTTCATAAGTGGCTCTGCCGTCTGAAGCAAGCCCCACTATCACATCTCCGGGCTTGATGCCGGCATTGTCAATAACCTGGCTTTTACGGATTTTGGCAAAGACAGTAGTGTCTGCAACAACCGTCCTGACAAGATCACCTACATCTGCAGTCTCTCCGCCAGTGGGTATGAGCCTGACACCAAACTCACGCATCTTTGAGACAAAACGCTCTGCGCCGTCTATAAGCCTTTCAATAACTTCTCCGGGAACCAGCTTCTTGTTCCTTCCTATTGTGGAACTTATGTAGATTTCATCTGTAATTCCAACGCAAAGAAGATCATCCGTATTCATCACGATGGCATCCTGTGATATACCGTCCCATACGGAAAGGTCACCAGTCTCTTTCCAGTATGCGTAAGCCAGGGAAGACTTTGTCCCCGCACCGTCTGCATGCATCACGCAGCACCACGGATCCTCTTCACCTTGAGAGTAAACGTCCTCCACTATCTTACAGAACGCCCTGGGGAACAGTCCTTTATCTACATTTTTGATAGCTTTGTGGACATCTTCCTTCTGTGAAGACACCCCACGAAGCATATATCTGTCAGTATTATTGTCTGCCATCTTATGATCAGTTGATGTGCAAATTTAATAAAACTGACCGTAAGAAGAAAACCGGACCGGCTTCAACTACCGGAAAGACTGAAGTTCCCTGTATTTAGGGAGCGGCCACAGCTCGTCATCAATGACCATTTCCAGCTTGTCAGCCCTCTCCCTGATCTTTGCCATGTAAGGAAAGACTTTCTCGGAATATGCCTTGGCCCTCTTGGGAATGTCAGCTATCTTGTTGGCAACCTTCCTTTCTTCAACCAGTCCGTGGACATTGTCGTGGAGGGAATTTATGTATCCGGATATCTTCTCTATCAGCCTGAGCTGCATTCCGCACATTTCGGAATAATTGTCAGGGAAAAGCTCCTTCAGGCCTTTCACGTTCTTTATCAGCGAGTTCTGGAAGGTAATCGCGGTTGGAATCACATGGTTTGTAACCAAATCGCCGAGTACCCTTGCCTCTATCTGGAGCTTTTTGACATAGATTTCGTTGAGCACTTCGTAACGGGCTTCCGCCTCACGCGCAGTCATTATGTCCAAGTTCTCGAAAAGCCTTATGTTCTCTTTGCGCACATATTCTGAAAATGCTTCCGGAACGCTTATGCTCTTGAGGCCTCTGCGTTCTGCCTCCTCCCGCCACTCCTTGCTGTACCCGTTGCCTTCAAAGCGGATCTTCTTGCTCTCCAGCAGGAACTGCCTGATCACCTTCATCATGGCCTTTGTTTCAGCCATACCCTCAGACATATAACCGGTAACCAAAGACTTGAACCTTATAAGCTGCTCAGCGACCACCGCATTGAGTACATAAATGGATGAGGCCACATTGGCTGAGGAGCCCACAGCCCTGAATTCGAACCTGTTACCGGTGAAAGCAAACGGAGACGTACGGTTCCTGTCCGTGTTGTCAGGAAGAATTTCAGGTATCTGGTTCACGATATGCATCTTGCTGCGGACCTTCACATCCTTGTCTGTAACTGAAGAAATCTTGCCGTCCGGCATATTCTCTATGCTCTCCACAAGCCTTGTAAGAGTTTCTCCGATAAAAATGCTCAGGACTGCAGGAGGCGCCTCGTTCCCTCCCAGGCGGTACATATTGTTCAACGATGCCACTGTACTCATCAGCAAGTGGTTATGCTCGTAAACACCTCTCATCACGGAAGAAAAGAAGCACAGGAACTGAAGGTTTGCCCTCGGATTCTTGCCTGGCTTGAGAAGGTTGACTCCGGTATTTGTCACAAGGCTCCAGTTGCAGTGCTTGCCGCTGCCGTTAACACCGTCAAAAGGCTTCTCGTGGAAAATCACCCTCAGATGGTGCTTCTCGGCGATGGCTTTCATTATAATCATCATCATAAGGTTCTGGTCGGAGGATATGTTGGCCTCCCCATAGATAGGAGCAAACTCGAACTGGTTTGGAGCCACCTCGTTATGCCTAGTCTTCAAGTGCACGCCCAACTTGTAGGCCTCTGTCTCAAAGTCCTGCATGAATGCCATGACGCGGCTTGGGATAGCACCGAAGTAGTGGTCTTCCAGCTGCTGGTCCTTAGCCGCGGTATGCCCGAGAAGCGTCCTGCCACAGGCAACCAGATCCGGTCTGGCGCTGTAAAGAGAACTGTCCACAAGGAAATACTCCTGCTCAATTCCAAGTTGAGGTATCACCTTCTCCACATTCTTGTCAAACATCTTGCATACGGCAACTGCTGCCTTGTCTATTGCGGCAATTGACTTCAGGTGAGGTGTCTTCTGGTCCAGGGACTCACCGGTATAGGCCACAAAAACGGTCGGGATACAAAGAGTCTTTCCTATTATAAACGCAGGAGAAGTAGGATCCCAGGCCGTGTAGCCTCTGGCTTCAAAAGTGTTCCTCAAGCCACCGTTAGGGAAACTCGATGCGTCCGGCTCCTGCTGTATGAGGGTGCTTCCCTTGAAATTCTCGAAAGAACCGCCACCGGCACTCCTGACCGGATCCGAGAAAGACTCGTGCTTTTCTGCCGTGGCATCCGTAAGCGGTTGAAACCAGTGGGTATAGTGAGTGGCACCCATCTTCACGGCCCAGTTCTTCATTCCCAGTGCAATCTGGTCAGCCACCTCTCTCTCTATCTTGGCTCCGCTCCCGACAGCATCCACAACAGCTTTGTAAGCCTCTACAGACAGGTAAAGCTGCATCTTGGGAAGATCAAAGACATTGACGCCAAAATACTCTGAAACAGGACGGTCATCAACAAAGAATCGCTGAGCCTCATGAGTTGAACTCTCTGCCAAGGCTCTTGTTCGGACATTGCTCATAACAAACTAACTAAAAGGTACTTATAATAATACAATCTTAAACCTCTGAACCAACGAACTTCCAACCTCCCAGCATCAACCAACGAACTTCCAACCTCCCAGGATCAACCAGCAAACTTCCAACCTCCCAGCATCAACCAACAAACTTCCAACCTCCCAGCATCAACCAACGAACTTCCAACCTCCCTGCATCAACCAACAAACTTCCAACCTCCCAGCATCAACCAACAAACTTCCAACCTCCCAGCATCAACCAACAAACCGCAAAGAATATCACATAAAAATGATAATATTTCCGGAAAATAGCCTAATAAGGACCATTTCTACCCACAAATATAGATATTTTCCCAAAAAATCACCTCGGAAACAAGATATTCTCATCAAAAACCGCCACAGATTTAAGATATTTCCCCGAAAGGCACCACAGATACGAGATATTTTCATCAAAAACCACACAGATACAAGATATTTTCCCAAAACCAATAAAGAAGCCTATTGTATCTGAACCGCAAAACTTTTCACAAGGCAATCTCTGAAAAAAGACAGTTTAAAAAAATTTCTATATGCTCTCTAAAATGCCATCGTTGAAAAAAAATCTTAACTTTGTGAAAAGCCCGTTTGTTCAAATTTGTTGTTTGATATTATATGGAGGTAATTATGAACAAAAGTTTTTGGCTTATCACTACAGAACAGCTTAAAGGTAAGCTCTGGTTCAAAGATGAAGAAGACTACAAGGTCGGGATGAACTATGTTGCTATTCTGTCTTCAACATCACCGGTCAGTGTCTTGGCTTTCATTTTGATGTCCAATCATGTGCATTTTGTTGTTGAAGGAAACTATTCAGAGGTTTATGCCTTTATTGGACGTTTTAAGAGCCTCTATTCTCAATACTCCAGCCACAAATATTCAGACAAGGAGTTATTGAGGAATAATTCTGTGGACATAAGACCGGTTTCATTAACTGACGAGTCACTGCTTAGGGCCATAGCCTATGTACAAATGAACAGCGTAGCTGCAAACATTTGCATACAAGCATCTGGATATCCCTGGGGAACAGGTGATGCCTTCTTTAGGGGCTCGCCTTCAGCAGGCAAGCCCCTTGGAAGTTATAGGGTCTTGGAGTGCCGGAAAATGCTTCACAGCAAGATATCCTTGCCTAAAGATTACATCGTTGATAACAGAGGCTTTGTATTACCGGAGTCTTATGTCCAAGTCAAGTTTGTAGAATCAGTTTTCCGAACGCCAAAGCGCATGATGGCATTTCTTCTAAACTCTTCCAAAATAAAAAGCCATCCCGACAAAAATCCTAAATTCAGCGATATGCTCTTGTTATCTACACTTCGCGAGTTGTGCCAGTCAGCATTTGGCGTCAAGGATTTCTCTAATCTCGATTATAATCAGAAAGCTGATGCTTTAAGAATACTGCGTTATCGCTTCTTTTCCGACTCAAAACAGATTTCACGGGTAACGGGTCTAGATATTGAGGTGGTGGACAAACTTCTTGATTCTTTCTACCTTCAAGACCGGTGAATGTGTCCAGGTGGTGCTCAAATCGGGACACCTGGACAGGATTTCCCGCCGAATGTGTCCAGGTGGTGCTCAAATCGGGACACCTGGACAGGATTTCCCGGTGGATGTGTCCAGGTGGTGCTCAAATCGGGACACCTGGACAGGATTTCCCGTTGGATGTGTCCAGGTGGTGCTCAAATCGGGACACCTGGACAGGATTTCACGCTGGATGTGTCCAGATGGTGCTCAAATCGGGACACCTGGACAGGATTTCACGCCGAATGTGTCCAGGTGGTGCTCAAATCGGGACACCTGGACTTAGATGGAGGTTGAATCGTCTGGATTGAGATCAAAAAAGCCGGCGGACTCATTCCACCGGCTTTTTTGATTTGCCTGATTAAGTTTCCTTCAAGATGCTGCTTTCCTTCAAGACGCTACTTTCTTCCGGGATAAACCTTCAGGCCTTCCTCAAGGCACTTGATGGCGTGCTCTATGTCCTCAACCTTGAGAACGTACGCAAGTCTCACCTCGTCAACTCCTGTGTTTGGAGTTGCATAGAAACCGGCGGCTGGGGCTACCATAGTGGTTTCTCCGTTGTAGTTGAACTCTTCAAGCATCCACTTTGCAAAGTTCTCAGCTGAATCAACCGGCAGACGTGCGATGGTGTAGAATGCTCCCATCGGTTTAGGAGTGAACACTCCAGGAATCTTGTTGAGCATATCGCACATTACATCTCTTCTGTGGATGTACTCGGCCTTTACGGCTGCAAAGTACTCGGCCGGAGTGTCCAGCGCCGCCTCAGCTGCAATCTGCTCTACTGTAGGTGAGCAGAGGCGGCTCATGGCAAACTTCATTGTAGCGGCCATAACTTCCTTGTTCTTTGAAACTATGCAACCGATACGCGCACCGCACATGCTGTAACGCTTTGAAACAGAGTCAAGCAGCAGGACATTCTGGTCCAGGCCCGGAATCTGCATCGCTGAGAAATGAGGGTCGTCTGAATAGCAGAACTCCCTGTAAACCTCGTCTGAAAGAAGGAAGATGTTGTGCTTCTTGACTATCTCGCCGAGTTTGAGCATGCTTTCCTTTGAGTAGAGGGTTCCTGTAGGGTTGCCAGGGTTGCAAATGAGGATAGCCTTGGTCTTTGGAGTGATGTACTTGTCAAATTCCTCGATAGGAGGTACCTGGAAACCATCGTCTATCTTGGTGGAGATAGGAACCAGTGTAACGCCTGTCTGGATGGCGAAAGCGCGGTAGTTGGTGTAGAAAGGCTCCATTACGACAACCTCGTCCCCAGGGTTGCAGAGAACTGTCATTGCAAACAGTACAGCCTCTGATCCTGAAGTTGTAACGATGATGTCCGATGCATCCACATCTATACCTATCTTGTTGTAGTAGCCTGCCAGGCCCTTGCGGTAACTCTCGATTCCTGCTGAATTGGCGTATGCCAGATTGTTGAGGTGGATGTTGCGGATAGCCTCCATTACACACTTAGGGGAGTCGATGTCCGGCTGGCCGATGTTCAGGTGGAAAACCTTTACGCCTCTTTTCTTTGCTGCCTCAGCGTATGGCACCAGCTTCCTGATAGGAGAAGCCGGCATTTCTATTGCTTTCTGTGAAAGAGTTAACATGATTGTTGATTTTTTGTATTGTATTTATTGTTCTTTGTTTCTCAGCGATTTGTTAGTCTGCGCTGGCAAGAGAGTACATGAAGCCTTCCAGATGCTTCTGGATGTCTCTTGTAGGGCAGGAGTAGTTGTTGACGAGTATCGCAAACTTTATCAGTCCATGTTTCGGGCCTGCATAAACATATCCGGCATAAGTCTTGACGCAGCTCAAGCTTCCGCTCTTGGCATGAACTCCGGCTGCTATGTCTTTGTCGAATTTCTTCCTGTCTGTAAGCACGGTACGGAATGTTCCGACTCCGGGATAAGGCATTCCTTCCACAAATTTTTCAAAGCAAGGCTGCTTTGCCATAGCCATATAGAAGTTGCAGAAGAAATCCGGAGAAAGGTAGTTCTCGCGGCTCAGACCGCTACCGTCGTCCTGGGTGTAACCCAAAGTGTTCACTCCCAGTGAGTCAAGGATCTTCTTTGCGGCCCTCTTGGACGCCCTGTATGAACCGTCGCCGAACATCTTCTTGCCAAGCTGCTTGAAGAGAGTCTCAGCATAGAAGTTGTCGCTGACAAGAAGAGTCTGGGCGGTTATCTTCCAAAGCTCCGGAGAATAAGTGGTGACAACCTCTGTAAGGTCCGTCTTCTCCACGTCTTCTACAGGCAATACATCTGAACCAAGGATGACTATTCCCTGTGAAATAGCAAAATCCCTGAAAGCGGCGCCGCAGGAAAGGTATGAAAACTTGTTGGAAATTGTGGAACGGATGGTATCCCTGTCAACCGGAACGCTGCCGGTGAACTTTCCTACTCTCGCAAGGTCCGAGCAGTTGTATTCAGACCAGTCTCCGCTCTTTGCAGGGCCTGTTGTCAGGGCATTTACGTATGTGAAACCAGGAATCTGAGGATAGAGAACCTTGATCTGTGGTTTTTCGCCTTCTTTCTTTCCAGGGATAATCCTCACGTTCTGGATGTCCTGGTGGAAAGGCAGGCCGCTAGGAGCGGAACCATAGTCGTAGCCGATGTTTCCCCAAGCCCAGGAAGAAGGAATCACTTCCCTGTCGAGATAACTGTCATCTACTATGATGTTTCCCTGTACTTTATTGATCCCCATCTGTTTGAGAGCTGATGTCCATACTCCGAAAATGGAGTCTATAGGATAAGCCATGCCGTCTTCGCTGCCGAGTGTAGGATCTCCTCCACCCACAATCCACAAATCGCCGAGGAGTGTTCCACCGCTTACGGAGCCGCTGTACTTGAGAGTTGTAGAGAACTTGTAGTCCACTCCAAGGTAAGCCAGAGCCATACCGCAAGTTACTGTCTTGAGGGTAGATGCAGTAAGCACAGGAAGATTGGAGTTCCATTCTGCCACAACCTTTCCGTTCTTGTCCACTGCCTTGATGGCAGCAACAGCGTTCAGATAGTTGGGATCTTTCTTGATCACCTTGTCTATGTACTCCTGAGGAGTATAGGCACTCTTCTTAGCCTGCGCGAAAAGATTTGCCGCAGGTGCCGCCGCAATCAAGAAGACAACGGCCAGAGATAACAGAGAAACAGTCTTTTTCATATCGTTTTAATCAAAAACTTCATTTTCATGAAAACGGATTCAAATGTAGTCTTAAACAATCAAATTACCAAGTCTGGAGATAACCATTGCGCATAAAAGCAAAACAATTTCCACTCTCAGGAAAGAATTGCTTCCATACTGCGAGAAATACCGGGCCAGCAGCACGGCGGAAGGACAGCAGGCCAGAAGCGCCACCTCTGAAGCATTGGAAGAAGAAAACATGATGAAAATTGCAGAGCATACCATCACGTTCATTATCTGAACCTTCAAGGCATAGGACTCGGAGATGCCATATTCCCCCATCTTGCTCAAAAACAGCAGGGAAGCGTGAACGCACATCATCAATACGCAGAAGATGAAGAACAAGGCAGGAATATCCAGAGAAAACAGGCCAGCTCTGATATATGTCATTCTGCCCCAAAAACTTGTCAATTGAGACAAGACATCCCCTCCAAAGATGTATATAACTCCGGATACAAGTATGTAAGGAACGGCCAGACCGCCGAAAAACTTCAGGAGGTTCCGCACGGTATCTGTCAGACCGGCAATGAGCATCAGCGAAATTACCAGCGGGGCCACCCACATGACAGGCGGAAACAACATCGCTGAGACACCGATGAAAAAGAATGCAGTAAAATACTGCTCCTTAAGAAGGCAGAACTGAGCCCACAGCAGCAAGATGGCCGAAAGGTGAATAAAACTGCCCATAACGGCTCCGGGGCAAGCAAAAATGAAAGCCGCGCTCAGCACCACGGACAACATCCTGTTCTGGTGCCTGATTGCAACAGGTTCTGCAGTGATATATACAGAAACAAGCATCAGGACTATACAAGCCAAACCGCCGGCCAGAAGCCAGAACTGTGCACCCTGCAAACGGAACACATTACCGCGGCCTACCAGCAATGAGGTCAGAAACAGAAAGATAGCCACAACATACAGCGCCACCTTATTGTTGTATCCAAGGCCTTCCGTCTGCTTCTCCATAGCTGTTAACCTTCTATATAGCGGATAATGTCCAGACCGATGTCCCTGCGGAAATATTTGCCGTCAAAGTCTATGTTTTCCAGCTCAGCGTAGCAGGTCTCCCTGCCTTGGACGATGCTCTTTTTCCATGAACCTGCCTCCCCTTCTCCAGCAGGAGGGAAACTGTTGGAAGTTATGGCAAGAACCCTTCCGCCTGAAGTGACTATGGAACCGTCCTCTGCCAAAGATGTTCCGCTGTGGAACACTTTCACAGGACTTGTGAAAGAGCCGCAGGAATGTACACGGCTGCCGGAAATCCTCTTTCCTTTAGGGTAGCTTCCAGGATATCCGCCGCTCACGCAAACCACCGTAAGAGCACTTGAAGGAGAAATTGAGATTCTCTCTTCTTTAAGGCAGCCTCTGGCACAAGCAGAGAGATGGTGCAGCAGGTCAGAGTCTATCCTGGTCATGACAGCCTCGGTTTCAGGATCTCCCATCCTGACATTGTATTCAATGACATAAGGGTCTCCTCCACAGTTCATAAGCCCCAGGAAAATGAAACCTCTGTAATCTATCCCCTCTTCCCTCAAACCGGAAAGCGTAGGTTCTATGATCCTTTCCGCCACCTTTTTCCGGAAAGCATCATCAGCGAAAGGCACGGGAGAGACAGCCCCCATACCTCCGGTGTTCAAACCAGTGTCTCCTTCTCCTATCCTCTTGTAATCTTTTGCCTCAGGCAGAACGAGATAATCCTTACCGTCTGTCAGAATGAACATTGAGACCTCTATGCCTGAAAGGAACTCCTCAATGACCACAGTCTTTGACGCGGAGCCGAACTTTCCTCCAAGCATATTCCTCAGTTCAGATTTGGCCTCTTCCAGATCCTGGCAGATAAGTACGCCCTTGCCGGCTGCCAGACCGTCTGCCTTGAGAACGTAAGGAGCCTTCAGGCTTTCAAGAAAACGGTCTGCCTCAGCGATTGTCTCAGAGGTGAAGCTCTGGAAGGCTGCTGTCGGTATTCCGTATCTGAGCATGAATTTCTTTGCAAACTCCTTGCTCCCTTCCAGGGCGGCACCATCAGCACAAGGGCCCACGAAAAGGACTTTACCCAGCTGAGGGTCCTGCTTGAAGAAATCGCCGAGCCCACCTACCAGAGGATCCTCCGGCCCTACGACAACTAAGTCTATATTATGTTCAAGAACAGCATCCTTTATCTGACGGAAGTCTTTGACGCTTCCGGGGATATTCTTCCCTATCTGGGCCGTGCCCGGATTGCCCGGCATCGCATAAAGTCCAGTACAATCTTTGCTTTGACTTAATTTCCAAGCTATTGCATGCTCCCTACCGCCACTTCCCAATACAAGTACGTTCATATATTCCAAATGTTTTACAGTTCAATCCTTGCACTGTGCAAGCCCTTCTCACGGATAGCCTCCAAGACTTGAGGAAGAGCCTCAAAAAGGTTGCCCGCACATTTTATGGAATCGTGGAAAGCGATAATGGCTCCGCTTTCCAGATATGGAACCACATTCCTCACGCATTTCTGCCCGTCCGTGCGGCGGCTGTAGTCGCGGCTTATTATCGTCCACATTATGTGCCGGTACCTTTCAGCCAGAACACGAGCCTGGCTGGGCCCTATCCGCGCATACGGAGGACGGAAAAGGTTGGAATGGATCAGGTCATCAGCGATGTCAATATCCCTGACATAGTCTCCGGTCTTCATCCCCCACCCTTTGACATGGCTGTAGGAATGGTTGCCCACTGCATGGCCCCTTCTTTTGATTTCCTCAAACAATTCCGGGAACATCTCCACGTTCTTGCCCAGGCAGAAGAAAGTGGCCTTGGCGTCAAATTTATCCAACTGGTCTAAAACCCAAGGAGTTACTTCTGGCCTTGGCCCGTCATCAAAGGTAAGGTACACCTCTCCCTTGGTGTTGGGCAGTTTCCAGATGAAAGAAGGAAACAGTCTTTTGATGAATTTCGGAGGATCTATCTTCATTTCCCGCTGATAAAATTCAAGCCATAAAGATAGTGCAAATCCTGGATAATTCTTATTATTTTTGCAGATATGAACAGAACATTCAAAATATCAGTCACCATACTGTGGACACTGTCAGTCCTGTTTGCCTGCACAAAGGAAAAAATCCTCAGGAAAGACCAGGTTGCCACCATAATGTACCAGCTGTTCGTCGCCGATGAATATGCCAAAACCTATTCTGAAATCAACCTTGCGGCAGATTCCATTCTTCTCTACCAGCACGTGTTCGAAAAGAACGGCTGCACTCTGGAAGATTACCAAAGGTCCATCAAGCACTATCTCCAGGATGAAAAGGCCTTCACCTATATCCTTGACAAGGCTACCGAGATTGCCAAGGACAGTTCTGCTGCAGCGAGCAAGGATTTCGATACAGGACGCCACGGCCTGTATTTTACCGTACCTTACATAGCTCCTATAGGCATAAACGCTCCTGACGACTGGTGGAACAAGAATTTCCAGGGAGACAGGTTTGTGACAGGCCAGTTCTACAAAAATCTCCAAAGAGTTCTCGTTAAACAAAAAAAGACTGAGAAAAAAGATTTTGAAGAACCAAAAATGGAATTGGCAAAATGAGGAAAATAGCAGCAGATTATGTATATACTCTCGATGGTGGAGTGAAACCCGTTTTCAGACCATTGATAGAAGTGGAAGACAGCGGCCGGATCATATCCGTCAATCAGTATGAAGATACTGATTCCCTCCCAGATGGCACTGAATATCATCAAGGCACGCTTGTACCCGGGTTTGTGAACGCCCACTGCCACATAGAACTCTCTCATCTGAAGGACGCCTTCAAAGAAGCCACCGGAATGAGCGGTTTCATCAACCAGATCAACGAACTCAGGGAAAGTGTCGATAAGGAAGGCCGGCTGAAGGCTATGGAAGCTGAATTCAAGAACTTCTCCCTGCAGGGAGTTGTGGCTGTTTCTGATATCAGCAACTGCAACGAGAGCTTCATATTCAAGAAAGAATACCTCAACTATTCACATTCTGATAAAAAGCCGCTGTTCCCGGTTTACTACAGGACATTCGTGGAACTTTTCGGAACAGAGAAACAGGAAGCCCCGCAGATCCTTGCCGGCGGACAGAGAGTTGCTGACGAAGCCTCCGCGATGGGGCTGGAAGCCAGCGTAACTCCGCACTCCTGCTATACCATGAGCCCGAGACTGCTGGAAATCACGGCAAAAAGAGGGCTGGAAAGCGGCATCATCTCATACCACAGCCAGGAAAGCCAGGAAGAAGAGGATATGATAATGAAAGGCAGCGGAGCCCTTGCAGACAACTATCGCGGAAGAGGTCTTTCCACGCCACCTGTAACGGGAGCCACAGCCCTGGAATACTTCATAGACCGTCTTCTGGAAGCAGAAAAAGAAAACGGTGGCGGAAACAGCAAAGCCCAGAAACAGGCCGGAAAGATTGGCGGCAGGATAAATCTTGTCCATAACGTTGTCATAAGCCAAAGGAGCATAGACAGGGCCAAAGAAACTCTCCTGAGCCCGTTCTTTACCATCTGCCCTCTTTCCAACATATTCATCCACAGGCAGCTTCCTCCAATTGACCTTATGAGGAAAAACAACCTTAAGATCTGCCTTGGAACAGACAGCCTGTCTTCCAACCTGATTCTGGATATGGTCAGGGAAATGGAATGTATCCAGGAGAACTTCCCTGGTCTGGAACTGGGAGAAATTCTTGTCTGGGCCTGCTCAAACGGTGCCGAACTCCTTGGAAAGCAGGATAGCCTGGGAAGCATTGAAAAAGGCAAGACTCCAGGCATTGTTCTTCTTGAAAACCTCAATGGTTTCAAGATAACAAAAGACACTAAATCTACAAGAATAATCTAGAACACAATACATTATATGCCAACTAAACTGTTTGAATCGCTGATTGTCGGTCCTATCCACAGCCGCAGGCTCGGGTCTTCTCTCGGTATCAACCTGATGCCGGAGCACGGCAAGATCTGCTCCTTCGACTGCATCTACTGCGAGTGCGGGTGGAACAAGGATCACGATCAGGACAAACTCCGGCCGACCGCAAAGCAAGTAGAAAAGGCTCTCAGGGAAAGGGCCGAAGAACTCCATAGAGACAACATCAGGGTAGATTCCATCACTTTCTCGGGCAACGGAGAGCCTACCATCCATCCCGAGTTTGCCAAGATCGTGGACATTACGCTCCGCATCAGGGACGAATACCTCAAGGACGCCAAGGTTTCCGTATTGAGCAATGCGTCAATGATCTGGAAAAAAGAGGTAAGGCAGGCTCTGATGAAAGTGGACAACCCTATCCTCAAGATTGACTCCACAGACAAGGATATCGTAAATGCCGTCAACCGTCCTGCCCCTGGATACAGCCTGGATAAGACCATTGAAGACCTCAAGAAATTCAACGGAAACTTCATACTCCAGACCATCTTCTTCAAGACCATAGACTTCGACCTTACGGACAAAAAGCTCACGGAAGACTGGAGGAATCTTGTCAGACAGCTCAGGCCGAGGCAGATAATGATGTACACCCTGGACCGCGACACTCCAGCCAAAGACCTGAAGAAAGCAACAATGGAAGAGATGCGGGAGATCGCCCTTCCGCTCAAGGAAGAGGGCTTTGACATAACCATTAACGGAGAAGCCGTATGAGAGCAGTAATACAGAGAGTCAAGCATTGCAGCGTCACCATAGAGGGCAAGGTGAAGTCTTCCATCGGCAAGGGAATGCTGGTGCTGCTTGGCGTGGGAGAAGAAGACGGGGATGAAGACATAGCCTACCTGGTAAAGAAAATCTCCAACCTGAGAATCTTCGACGACCAGAACGGAGTGATGAACATCTCGGTAATGGATGACGGTGGAGACATCCTGGTTGTCAGCCAGTTCACCCTGATGGCCTCAACCTACAAGGGGAACCGCCCGTCCTACATCAAGGCTGCCAGGCCGGAGATTTCCGTCCCACTTTACGAGGAATTCGTAAAGCAGCTTGGCATAGCCCTGGGAAAGGACATCCCTACCGGAGAATTCGGGGCAGACATGAAGGTGGAACTTCTGAACGACGGCCCCGTAACAATAATAATGGACAGCAAACAGAGAAATTTCTAAAAAACACAAGTGTATGAAACTGACCGAAAAGTACAGTCTGACAATAAACGCTGAAGAGCTCGAGAAAGAACTCGTCCAGATAAAGGAAAAGGCAAAGGCCAACTTCAATGAGGAAAACCTCAAGATCGCCCTTGGAGCCATAGACCTTACAAGCCTCCACACTTCAGACACCCCTGAATTCATCACAAAGTTCACCGACAAGGTAAACAAGTTCAAGGCACAGTATCCACAGTATCCTCTTCCGGCATCGATTTGCGTTTATCCTAACTTCGCAAAGACCGTAAAGGGAACCCTCAAGGAAGAAGGAGTCGGCATTACCACGGTTTCCGCCTGCTTCCCTTCATCGCAGAGTTTTCTGGACGTAAAGGAGCTGGAAACCAGACACGCCATTGAAGACGGCGCTACCGAGATAGACATCGTGCTTCCGCACAGCTCTTTCGTCGCCGGTAATCTGGAAGAGACCAGAAAGGAAATCTCATCACTGAGAAAGGTTACAGAAGGCAAGACTCTGAAAGTCATACTGGAAAGCGGTGCCCTGCAGACCGGATACCCTACCCTCCAGGAAGGAGTCGGGGCTATAGCCGAGGCATCCCTCCTTGCCCTTGAGGAAGGAGCGGACTTCATCAAGACATCTACCGGAAAGCAGGAGCCGAGCGCTACCCCAATCGCAGCCCTTGTTATGTGCAAATGCCTCAAGGCCTATATGGAAAAGACCGGCAAAAGAAGAGGTTTCAAGCCAGCCGGCGGAGTTTCTTCTTCAGAGGATGCAATACTATATCTGACTATCGTTGAGCATACTATGGGAAGAGAGCAACTGACTCCAAAGTATTTCCGTATCGGAGCCAGCAGCCTTGCCAACAAGGTTCTCACCTCCCTTGAAGGCACCCCTGTGAAATTCTACTAAAAAAGGATTTCCTCAGCGACAGCGTTGATGAGTTTGTTCCGGAAGGCATCTGCCCTTCCGGCATCTATGCAGTACTCCCAGTACATTGCACCCAGCAGATGATGCTCTTTCGCAAACCGGCACTTTGCGCGGATTGACTGCTCGTTTTCAAAACCATATACCAGATTGCCTTCCGCATCAGCGATGTACGGAACCCAGGCAATCTCGTCCCAGACTTCCTGATATCCTTCTCCCGGTTCTCCGGTCTCCCAGAATTCTTTCTGGAACGGATAGTTCACTCCCCCGCCGCTCTTTCCGTAGAACGGCATTCCAAGCACCAGCTTTTCTGGATCAAGCCCTGCCGCAATATGCATCATCACAGCCTCTTCAGTGGTGCATTGCCCTGCAATCTTGCTCTCGACAGGATTCTCGCAACCTGTCAATTTAGAGGCAAACTGCCTGAAGTAATCGGCGTTGAGAATCACCGGAGTCTGGTACATCTGCCCGTATTGCTGGGCAACTGTAGAATCAGACGGATAGCCCAGAAAACCAAATCCCATCCTTAGGTTTCCGATAAGGCTGTCTCGGAGAAGTTCTGTCTCGAACCTCTTCAGCGGAGCATGGTGATACGGAGCCACAGCCATATCGTAACTCATTATGTTGTAGAAGTCTATGTACGGGTCAACTGCCTTGAAATCGATGAACCTTGCAGTGGATATGGTTGCAATTGTCAAGAGCTTGTCATCGCCGAGAGCCTCTCTTAGTTCTTTTACCCAAAGGGTGAAATTGTCAATGTCGGTAGGAGCTGAAGAAATGCCTGCCACCCCGCTGGACGGATATTCCCAGTCCAGGTCTATGCCGTCTATTCCGTAATCCTCGACAACCTTCTTGCAGGCAGCAACAAAAGCGTGCCTGTAGGCGGTGTCGGTGACCATCTCGCTGAAGCGGCCGCTCCCCCACCCTCCAATGGAAAGCTGCATGAAAACCTTTCTCTGTGCAGTCTTGTTATACTCGTTCTTCAGATCGGCGATCTCCTTGAACCGTGGCGGGTTCTCTATGCTCAAACCTGAAAATGTACTGTCTATCCTGCCGAAAGCATAATCAATGTGAGTGACCTTCCCGAAATCCGGAAGCAGCTTCCCCTGCCCTCCGCTGACATAAGCCACTACCACCGGACCGTTTTTCCCGTTGTTAACAATATCAGAAGATTCTCTGCAACTGCCCATAAACAAGGCAGCTGCAAGGACAATGGTTGTAAAAAGCCTGCACATGAACCAGATTAGTTTTGCTGATAATAAGTGATTGTGCGCTTGATGATAAAAGTATAGTCTCCCCACTTCTTGGTGCACAACAGCCAGTTGCCCTTACTGTCAAAATCCGATAACTCGACAGTGTAAGGATCATTGTCTTCAACAGGTGCGAAATGAATGGATTCTTCCCGCTGAATGCCAATCACTAGACCGGTGCTATCCCTCTGATAGGTAACTTCAGTGTAATTGCCCATCTGATTGGTAGTCGTATATGTAACTGGGGCCTGAAATCCTTCACCATCTCCATAGGTCAGAACATTTATCCACGGGTCGTCTGACTCAAACGAGATGGTTTCTATCTTGTCTAGGCCATCATAAAGGATTTCAGCATTCTCCTTGTTTCCCCCGCTGCCAGTCCGTACAATTGAAGTGACTTTCCCGTTGGTGTCAAACTGTACGCAGACAGGAAGGACGTGTTCCCCCTGGTCATAATTCACCGATTCAACCTTCCCGTAAAGGTCGAAGGTAGCCAGATCCTGGGACAGGTATTCATGTTTGACAGCCTCAACCGGTTGTTCCACAACAGGTTCCTCAGTCTTTACCTCTGGCGTCGGGGCCTTGGAAGTCTCTTGTTTCTGTCCATGGTTCTGTCCGCAGGCAGAGGCAAGCAGCAGACAAGCCACTGCAAAAAAGATGTTTTTCATACTATTTGTTATAAGAACTATCGCAATTCAGCTCCGAACTTCTCCTTGAAAAGTCGGAGGAGCTTCTCCATAATGGCATCCACGGCCTTGTCGGTCAGAGTCTTGTCAGGATCCTGGAGGTAGAAGCTGATGGCATACTGTTTCTTGCCCTGAGGAATCTTGTCGCCTGTGTAAACATCGAAGAGGATGATGTTCTTAAGGAGCTTCTTCTCGGCCTGATATGCAGCATTCCTGAGGTCTGCAAAGGATACCTGGTAGTCCAGAAGGAGTGCAAGGTCACGCTTTACTTCAGGGAATCTAGGAAGCTCGGTGAACTTGACGGTGTTCTTCTTGACCTTGTTCAGAAGGACATCCCAGGAGAATTCTGCGGCATAAACCTTCTGCTTGATGCCGAACTTCTTGGCGAGCTTGTCCTTAATGGCTCCCATTGTAACTATCTCCTTGCCGCTGGCCTTTAGCTTGTAGGTCAGGCCCTCGGAGAAGATGTCCGGAGCGGCTCCCTCATAATCAAGGTCTTTGAGTTCAATAGCAAACTTCTTCAGAAGGAGTTCCACATAGCCTTTCAAGGAGAAATAGTCTCCACTTACGGTCTGGCTTCTCCAGCTCTTAAGTCCTTCTCCGGTCACAAAGAGGGAGAGTTTTGGACGCTCGGTATAGGCCTTCAGTGTGCTTCTTTCCTCTTCAGGCTTAACATAGTCCTTGTTGAAAGAGTAAACGTTTCCAAACTCGTAGAGCTTGAGCTGGGTCTCCTGACGGTTGATGTTGTATGCCACAACCTCAAGGCCGTTGAGAATCAGTGTCTGGCGCATGCAGTTCAAATCTGAAGACAGAGGATTGCATATCATCACAAGCTTGTCCTGAGGATAAGTCTTGAGGTCCTCATAGTATGCACTCTTGGTCAGGGAGTTGTTCATCATTTCCATGAAGCCGTTGGCTGTCAGGGTTTCGCAGGCAGTCTTGCGGATCTTCTCCGGATCCGGATGAGGGGCAATGTTCACGGAACACTTCATGCTTCCTGGAAGCGGAACATTGTTGTAGCCGTAGATGCGGAGAACATCTTCTACCACATCACACTCTCTGTAAACATCCACCCTGTAGGTAGGAACCTTCACAACGCATCCTGTTTCAGATTCCGACACAAATTCCATCTCCAGATATTCAAGTATCTGGTGAATCTTCTCATTGCCTATCTTGCACCCCATCAAAGACTCCATGCGGGCATAGTCCAGTTCTACGACTTTCTTCTCGATTGGCTTGGAAACCACATCCTTGACCGGCCCGACGATTTCACCTCCGGCAAGTTCCAGAACCAGCATTGCAGCTCTTTTGAGAGCATAAGGAACCATATTCGGGTCGCATCCCCTTTCATAGCGGAAACTTGCTTCTGTCTTAAGCGTATGGCGCTTTGAGGTCTTTCTTATCAGAACCGGGTTGAAGTACGCGCTCTCAAGGAAAACTGATGTTGTTCCAGGCTTTTCTCCGTCAGCCATCTTCACTCCGCTGTCAAGCCCGCCGAATACTCCTGCTATGCACATAGGAGATTCCGCATTGCAAATCATCAGGTCCTGGCCGCTGAGTTTTCTTTCAACACCGTCAAGAGTTGTGAAAGGAGTGCCTTCAGGGCAGAAATCAACCACTATTTTGCCTCCTTTGATCTTGTTCACGTCAAAGGCATGCATCGGGTTGCCGGTCTCTATGAGAATGTAATTTGTAATGTCAACGATGTTGTTGATAGGACGGAAACCTACGCTGAGAAGCTTCTTCTTCATCCAGTCTGGAGACTCCTTCACTGTTATACCCTTGATTGTAAGGCCGCTGTAACGAGGAGCCCCTTCCGGCTGGTTTACCACTATATCCACAGATCCGTTGTCGGTTTGAGGAGCCTTGAAGCCATCAACAGAAGGAAGGGTGAGTTCACCTCCCAAGTTGTTGAGCCTGAGCCAAGCGCTCAGATCCCTTGCTACTCCTATGAAAGAAGCGGCGTCTATCCTGTTAGGGGTAAGGCCGATGGTATAAACCGTATCGGACTTGAGGTTCAGGTAGTCTTTGGCCTTGACACCTACTGGAGTGTCTGCCGGAAGAACCATTATTCCAGCGTGGTCAGAACCTATACCGAGTTCATCTTCAGCGCAGATCATGCCACAAGACTCAATGCCCCTGATTTTGGACTTCTTGATCTTGATTTCTTCTCCGCCGATAACCAGCTTGGTGTTGAGCGTAGCAAGCAAAACCTTCTGGCCGGCAGCCACATTTGGTGCCCCGCAGACAACCTGCAGAAGCTCACCGGTCCCGCAGTCTACCTTCGTCACGTGAAGGTGGTCGGAATTCGGATGAGGTACACACTCAACAACATGAGCGGTAACAACACCTTCCAGTCCGCCCGGAATCTCTTCTACAATATCCTGATGTTCAACTTCCAGACCAATATTGGTCAAAGCCTCAGCAACCTGATCAGGGTTGAGGTCAAACTTCACGTACTCTTTCAGCCAGTTATAAGAAATATCCATACCAAAAAAACTTGCCCGCCTGCGCGGATTTATATGTTAATATTTTAATTACCTCTGTTAATTATCTGCCAGTCTCTGACAAACATCAGTCATTTGATTTGGTAAACAGCGATTCCACAAAATCTTCCCTGCTGAAAACCTTAAGGTCTCCAACCTGTTCACCAACTCCTATGAATTTTACAGGAACCTTGAATTGCTCAGCGATGCCTATGACCACGCCCCCTTTGGCGCTGCCGTCCAGTTTGGTGACGGTCAGTGAGCTGATCTGGGTAGCCTTTGAGAATTCCTTGGCCTGCAAAAGGGCGTTCTGGCCTGTGGAACCATCCAGAACCAGCATGACATCGTGAGGAGCATCGCTGACAACCTTCTTCATCACGTTCTTGATCTTGGTGAGCTCGTTCATGAGCCCGATCTTGTTATGGAGCCTTCCTGCCGTGTCGATGATTACCACATCCATTCCTTTAGCCACAGCTGAATTCAATGTATCATAAGCCACAGAAGCCGGATCAGCCCCCATCTTCTGCTTTACAATCTCAACTCCAGCCCTCTGTGCCCAGATGTCCAACTGCTCCACTGCCGCGGCCCTGAAAGTGTCCGCCGCTCCGATCATCACCTTCTTTCCGGAAGCTTTCAACTGAGAAGCTATCTTTCCGATAGTTGTGGTTTTCCCTACTCCGTTCACTCCTACAACCATTATCACATAAGGTTTCTTGGAAAAGTCGAAGACCTTGCTGCTGTCCTTGAATGCGGTGTCCACATATTCATCATCCGGAACCCCGTTGGTTGAGGAACAGGTCAGCATATCTGAAATCTCTTCCTTGAGAATATCCATAACCCTGTCGGTAGAAACTCCTTTTTCCTTGCGGACTCTTTCCTGCAGCCTGTCCATTATCTGGGAAGTGGTATCTATTCCGACGTCAGACCCGATCAGAGCCTCTTCTATGCTCTCCAGCACCTGGTCATCAACAACGCTCTTGCCCATGATAGCATCAGCTATCCTGGAAAAGAATCCCCTTCTTGTCTTGTGAAGCCCCAGGTCCAAAGACGAATCTGTTTTTTTCTTTCTTGAGAAAAGTCCCATAATTATCGCGATTAACAATCTGACAGAATCTGGTTAACAAACAACAAATATACATAAAAAAAAGACTTCCGGAACAATCCGGAAGCCTCACTCGTGACATGGTCTTGATTAGTTCTTCTTGCCAGCAAGAAACTCTTTCTCCTGTCCTACAGGAACAACGGCCTCTTCAAAGTAGTAAGAACCGGTCTTCTTGCTTCTGACCATGCGGATACATTTAACAACATTCTTGTTCTGTGACTTGTCACCAGCGAACGTTGCAACCGCTTTCTTTGCCATATTCTAAAACGTTTTAATTATTTTACTTCTCTGTGCAGCGTAACCCTCTTCAGGTAAGGATTGTATTTCTTACGCTCCAAACGCTGGTTAGTGTTCTTCTTGTTCTTGGTGGTGATGTAACGGCTCATGCCTGGAACACCGCTCTCTCTCTGCTCTGTGCATTCGAGGATAACCTGAACTCTGTTTTCTTTCTTTGCCATAGCCTAACCTCCTTAAACGATGTCAATATAACCATTTTCCATAGCCTTCTTGAGCTCAGCCTCGAGGCCATTCTTGTTGATGTTGCGCATACCTGCAGCGCTAACTTTAAGGGTAACGAATCTCTTCTCGCTCTCAAGCCAGAACTTCTTCTCTCTCAGATTAACGGCGAATTCACGCTTTGTGCGCCTCTTTGAGTGAGATACATTGTTACCAATCATTCTCTTTTTACCTGTAATTTGACAAACCCTTGCCATAACTGTATCTTTTATATTTTTAATTTTCTCTTCAAAATCGGGGTGCAAATATGAGAAATATTTTTCTAAATCCCAAATTAAATGTGCCTTACGAACTTAAAAATCCTGTTCCATCTTATTCCAAGGAAACCTCCACCGTTACCTCTGGAGAACCAGATCACGTAAGGAGCGCCCACTATATGGTCTTCTGGCACAAACCCCCAATACCTGGAGTCCAGGGAGTTATGACGATTATCTCCCATCATCCAGTAATAATCCTGACGGAAAGTGTAAGTTTTTGTCTCCTGGTTGTTGATGAAAATCTTTCCGTCTTTCTCCTCCAGGACATTATCCTCGTAAGAGGTAATTATCCTCCGGTAAAGAGGGAGTGTCATTTCATTCAGCTCTACGGTAGCCCCCTTCTGAGGAATCCAGATAGGACCGTAGTTGTCTCTTGTCCACCGTCTGAGAGTGTCAAACGGAAAGAGCATCAGCGGTGAATCCGGATAATCAGGAGGATATATGTCTATGTTCTCGGTAACCTTGAGAACTATAGGCAGTCTGGAGATTTTCTCAGCCTCCTGGGCCGTAAGAGACAAGTCCGGATATCCAGGAAGGGACGGGTCAAATGAATACTCATCGGAGTTTACCCCCATATCGCTGAGTATTACACTGTTTATAGGATCCCCTTTGGTCTGGACAAGATAAGAACTCTGGAGAGTCTGCCTGGCCGGCTCCTTCTTGCGGTTAACATAAACCGCACCGTCAATCACCTGGAGAGTGTCTCCGGCAACGGCCACGCATCTCTTTACATAATTGTCTTTCTTGTCTTTCGGACGGACCACCATCGGGCCATACATGTCTATGACAGACTGGCGGTCTCCACCGGCAAGACGGATCATCTGATAGTAGTCCGCCTGGGGAACTTTCTTCAGAACCGTATCGCCATGCGGGAAGGAGAATACGACTATATCGTCCCTTTTAACCTTTCCGAAACCTTTAAGCCTTCTGTACTTGTTCTGTATGACGGTAGAGTAAGATTCTTTGTTGAAAATGGTATTGTGCACAAGCGGAACAGAAACCGGCGTCTGCGGAACCTTAGGGCCGTAAGCGAGCTTGGACACGAAAAGATAGTCTCCGGTGAGCAGACTCTTTTCCATGGAAGGAGAAGGTATGGTAAAGGCCTCAAACCAGAATATCTTTATGACCATGGCCGCAACTACGGCAAAAATGCCGGCATCCAGCCAGTCCAAAAGAGTATCGGTGAAGTTGCCTTTCTTCTCCTTTCTCCTCCAGAAAGCCCACTTTACCTTCTTGGTCACATATAAATCGAAAATTACCGGCAAGCCCAAAAGCCACCAGTAATTTCCGAGCCAAATGACCCACAAAAGGTATAGCGTTCCCCAAAGGGCAAACTTAAACCATTTGTTCCGCCAGAATCTCATCTACTGCCATATTGTTAGTCCAAAGACTTTACTACCTTCTCAAAAGCCTGAGGATTGTTCATGGCCAGGTCAGCAAGAACCTTGCGGTTGAGGCTGACGTTGTTCTTGGCAAGCTTGCCTATGAACTGAGAGTAATTGAGACCGTATGCTCTTACAGCTGCATTGATTCTCTGGATCCAAAGAACCCTGTAATTCTTCTTTTTGTCCTTACGGTCATTGTAAGCATGAGTCCAACCCTTTTCCAGAGTGTTCTTGGCAACTGTATAGACATTAGCCCTTGCGTGGAAGTTGCCTTTGGTCTGCTTTAAAATTTTCTTGCGGCGTGCTCTTGACGCTACAGAATTTACACTTCTTGGCATAATTCAATTGTTTTGGAAGCCAGCGCTCTTCTCCATAAGAGACTTGTTCTGCTGGACATCCGGTTAATAAATAAGTTAACTAGGAGAGTATAAGCTGTTTTACTCTCTTCTCGTCACTGCCTTCTATAACACCTGAGTAAGCAAGATTTCTCTTGCGCTTGGTTGTCTTCTTTGTCAGAATGTGACTGTGATAGGCATGACGCCTTTTAATTTTACCCGAGCCAGTAAGCTGAAAACGCTTTTTGGCACTGGACTTGGTCTTTAATTTTGGCATATCTTTACTTTTTTTTAATAGGTGCAATTATCATGCTCATCCTCTTGCCTTCAAGAAGTGGCATCTTCTCCGCCTTTCCAAAGTCCTCAAGTTCCACTGCAAATCTCAGAAGAAGCTTTTCACCTTGCTCCGAGAACAAGATTGAACGGCCTTTGAAATATACGAAAGCCTTCACCTTGCAGCCATCCTTGAGGAAGTTCTTGGCGTGGTTTAACTTAAACTGGAAGTCATGCTCATCGGTCTGTGGGCCAAAACGCAGTTCCTTGATTTCAGTCTTGGCTGCATTGGCCTTCATCTCCTTGGCCTTTTTCTTCTGCTGATAGAGATATTTCTGGTAATCTACTATCCTGCATACAGGAGGTGTTGCATTAGGTACAATCTCAACCAAATCAAGCTCCAATTCCTGGGCCATCTTCAATGCCTTTGCTGTAGGGTAAATACCCTGCTCAGGCACATTATCTCCGACTACCCTTACCTCGGGTACTCTGATCTGCTCGTTGAAACGCGGGCCTTCATCTTCCTTGCGGAATCTGTTCTGCCCTTTCAGACCTGGCTTCCCATCTGTGGATGCAGGTCTGGATTGGTTGGTTCCCTGAGGCCTGAAGCCACCGGAACGCGGTTTGAATGGTGCGATAAACTATCCTCCTATTTTTAGTTAAACATTATTTATTCGGAAGGTTTAACCGGTTCTCCCAGTTCTTCCTTAATTCTTTCTTCAATATAAGCGGCAAATTCCTCTACCTTCATAACACCCAGGTTTTCACCACCTTGCTTTCTCACAGCAACACAGCCGCTCTCCATTTCCTTCTCCCCGACAACCAGCAGATAAGGCATCTTCTTGAGCTCATTTTCCCTGATTCTCTTTCCGATTGTCTCGTTGCGGTCGTCTATGGAGGCGCGAATTTCGCAATTTTTTAGTGAATTGCAAACTTTTTTCGCAAAATCCACATATTTTTCACCGACCGGAAGCACCACGCACTGGTCCGGAGTAAGCCAAAGAGGAAGATTTCCGGCAGTATGTTCCAGAAGAACTGCCACAAATCTCTCCAGGGATCCGAACGGTGCCCTGTGGATCATGATCGGACGATGCTTGAGGTTGTCAGCTCCTGTATATTCAAGCCCGAACCTCTCAGGAAGGTTGTAGTCCACCTGGATGGTTCCAAGCTGCCACTGTCTTCCCAAAGCATCCTTTACCATAAAGTCAAGTTTAGGGCCGTAGAAAGCAGCCTCGCCATACTCAATCTTGGTCTTGAGGCCCTTTTCGGCTGCAGACTCGATGATTGCCTGCTCGGCTTTCTCCCAGTTCTCCTCGCTGCCGATATACTTGCTGCGGTCAACTTTGTCGCGGAGAGAAACCTGAGCGGTGTACTGGTCAAACTTCAGCGTCTTGAATATATAGAGCACAATGTCTATAACCTTGCAGAACTCCTCCTTGAGCTGGTCCGGTCTCACAAACAGGTGAGCGTCGTCCTGGGTAAAACCGCGGACTCTTGTCAGACCGTGCAGCTCGCCGCTCTGCTCATAACGGTAAACGGTACCGAACTCGGCGAAGCGGAGAGGAAGATCCTTGTAGGAACGCGGTTTGGTCTTGTAGATCTCGCAATGATGAGGGCAGTTCATCGGCTTGAGCAGAAATTCCTCGCCCTCCTGAGGAGTGGTTATCGGACGGAATGAATCTTTGCCGTATTTTGCCCAGTGGCCAGAAGTCACATAAAGCTCTTTCTGTCCTATGTGCGGAGTGATTACAGGGAGGTAGCCGTAGTCGCTCTGAACCTTCCTGAGGAAGTTCTCAAGCCTGGTCCTGAGGGCCGCGCCTCTTGGAAGCCAAAGCGGGAGGCCTGCGCCTACCTTCTGGCTGAAGGCAAACAGTTCCAGGTCTTTGCCCAACTTGCGGTGGTCTCTCTTCTTGGCCTCTTCCAGAAGTTTCAGATACTCGTCCAGCATACTCTTCTTAGGGAATGTAATGCCGTATATACGGGTAAGCATCTTACGCTTCTCGTCACCTCTCCAGTAAGCACCGGCTATGGAGGTAAGCTTTATGGCCTTGATTATGGAAGTGTTCATTATATGAGGGCCACGGCAAAGATCGGTGAAGCCACCGTTGGTGTAGAAAGAAATCGTACCGTCCTTGAGTTCTCCGATGAGTTCAGTCTTGTACTCATCCCCCTTCTTGCCGAAAAACTCAAGAGCCTCTTCCTTTGGAACCTCGCGGCGCACATAGTTCTCACCGGTGCGGGCAAGCTCCAGCATCTTGTCTTCTATTTTCTTCAGATCAGCCTCAACAAGAGTCTTGTCTCCAAGATCCACATCGTAGTAGAATCCGTTGTCGATGGCCGGTCCTATACCGAATTTTATGCCTGGATAGATAGCCTCAAGCGCCTCAGCCATAAGGTGTGAGGATGAATGCCAGAAAGCCTTCTTGCCTTCCTCATCCTCCCACTTGTGCAGGCGGATGGCCGCATCTTCTTCAATTGGAAATCTCAGGTCTTGAACCTGACCGTTAACAGAGACAGACAACACCTCTGCCGCAAGACGGGGACTGATGCTCTCGGCAATCTGATAGCCCGTAATGCCTTTTTCAAATTCTCTTACACCCCCGTCAGGAAATGTAATCTTTATCATACTCATAGTAATGAAAATTAAGTTAACTAAATCAAGTGCAATACATAGCACTTGGCCTAAACAGCCTGCAAATCTACAAATTTTAACAATATAAAAACCTGGCGGATTCATTTTTATCTCGATTTGCATTATCTTTACCGCACAAAACACTCAAATACCATGGAAGAGTACCAGAACATCACGTCAGAAAACGGCACATCCCAGCCGGTAAACAAACTGAACAGCGCAGCGGTCAACGGCCTGAAGTTGGCTGCAATCAGCATAATATTCTCCTTGATAGCATCCCTCATCCCGCAAAACATGGGCGGTGCCCTCATAGGAATAATAATAACCCTGGCCAAGCTAGGAGCCACCATCACTTTCCTGTGGTGGGCCATGAAAACATTTTCTGCAAAGAATGCAGCCGTACAAGGCTTCACCACCTACGGGAACGTATTCTCTTACGGTCTTTTGACTTCCCTGTTTTCAGGCATAGTCCTGGCCGTGTATTCCTTCATCAATCTCAAATGGATCAACCCTGACTCAGTCCAGGCCATGAAAGATGCTTACTTGACACAACTTGAGAATACCGGAAGCGGAATAGACCTTAGTTCCATAGAACTGATTTTCAACAACCTTGAAGTGGTTTCCGTCATAGGCACACTGATTTCAGCAGTCATCTACGGGCTGATATTCTCTGCCATTCTTGCAAGCAGCACCAAAATAGAACCGCACCAGTTCAACAACTTCAACAACTTCAACAACTTCAGCAACTGAGCAGACCGGCAGAGCTGACTTAAATAGCAAATCGCAGAGCTGAATAAACAGCAAATCGCAGAGAGGGCTTAAACAACACTAATCGTAATCATATGGACATATCGGTAGTAGTATCCATATTCAATGAAAAGGAATCGCTGAGAGAACTTGTATCAGGAATCAGGGAAAATCTTGATGGAGCAAGCCTCTCCTATGAAATCATAATGGTCAGCGACGGCTCCACGGACGGCAGCTGGGAGGAAATCCAGGCCCTGGCCAAGGAATTCCCTGACGGTCAGATACACGGCATCTGCTTCCGCCGCAACTATGGCAAAAGCGCAGCCCTGTACTGCGGTTTTGAAGCTGCCCGGGGAGATGTCGTCATCACGATGGACGCCGATCTCCAAGATGACCCTAAGGAACTGCCGGAACTCTACCGCATGGTCAAGGAAGACGGATACGACCTTGTAAGCGGCTGGAAGAAGAAAAGATACGACAACACCTTTACCAAGAACATCCCTTCAAAGATATACAACGCCACGGCAAGGCGCGTGACCGGAATCAAGCTCCACGACATGAACTGTGGTCTCAAGGCATACAAAAACGAAGTCGTCAAGAACATAGAAGTTTACGGAGAGATGCACCGCTACATCCCGTTCTTGGCGAAAGAGGCCGGCTTCAGCAAAATCGGCGAGAAAGAAGTCACCCACCACAAGCGCAAGTTCGGAAAAAGCAAATTCGGGATGAACCGCTTCGTCAACGGCTATCTGGACCTGATGACGCTGTGGTTTCTCCAGAAGTTCGGCAAGAAGCCTATGCACCTGTTCGGAGTGTGGGGCACGCTGATGTTCCTGGCAGGAGGCGTCATCGCCCTGTGGATAATCATCCGTAAACTCGTCCTACAGTCGATGATGAGCAGCCAGATTGCAGCCCAAGGCTTCACTGATATCAAACTCAGAGCAGTAACAGACCAGCCGCTTTTCTACCTTGCCCTTCTGGCCATCATCCTCGGAGCCATGCTCTTCTTGACAGGCTTCATCGCAGAGCTTATCAGCCGCAACTCATCGCAGAGGAACTCCTACAAGATCAAAGACAGAATCTGATTTCTATCTCTTTAGATCCTCAACCATTTAGCGATTTTCCCCCCGACATGATAAAACGGCAGACTTGCTATGTATGTTATTATCAGCATAACAAGATAGATAACTATTGGATACTTTAATCCATAAATCCAGTCGTGGAAAAGATAATAACAGAAATATGTATGAATCAACCACATAACCATAGACTTTCTTCCAATCTCCTGAAGAAAGGCAAAGGCGACTTTTCCCTTTTTGATATGAGGGAACAGGATTATTACGGCAAATGCAAAGAGAATATGGAACAGAGAATTGTTTATTACAACATCAGCGATAAAAAATAACAACAGGAACAAATAAATAAACCAGTTATATTTATAAAGGAGCAGGGAACTTCTGGAAAAAAAACTTTGCCATTTTGGTGAAGAAACTCCATTTTGCGAAACATCACATAAAACCATCCCCAAAACAAAAGGAAACATAAAACCTGCCGTCAAAACCAACTGGTAAGCTAGTCTAGGCATTCCGTTAACCCCTATTCTTGATATCAGATACTGGGCGGCAATAGTCATTACCAAGGAAATCAGCAGAATCCATTTCTTTCCTAAATACCTCATCATTTCCAGATAAACTCCAAATAAAAGACTTGTCAAAACATAAGGAAGCAAAAACCAAGTCTCAGAATTATACGTGTCGTAAAAACCTAAAGCATTTAAAACAGCTTTGGTTACAGAACCAGGGTATTTCACCGGGTTCAGATACGACCCTAATCCCACAAACAAGATCAATGTCAGCCAATAGAATACATAAAGGCGAAGAGCACGCTTCAAACGAGTTCCGATTGAAAACTTTGCTACATATAAACCGTAACCGCTGAGAACTACAAAAAAAGGAACCGGTCCACACCCTTTAGTAAGAATATGAATTAACGGTATTCCCTTAATACTCAAAAATGTAGTACACAAATCCACATTCTGCATCCGGTTGAATAAATGCAGGAACAACATAAGGAGAAAAGCTAATCCATGGATTGCTTTACTGTCTTGTCTAGATATTGAAAACATTACACAATGATAAAGCAATCTCCGGTTATTACCAAATTATTCAGTGTACCTGAATCCTAATTGTTGCACGATAGCCTACCACCGTGGCACCTGGAGGAACATCTTTGGTAACTACGGCTCCAGCTCCGATGACTGCATGATCGCCGATGGTTATATCCCCTATCACAATGCTGTGCGCCCCAAACTGGACATTGTTTCCAATCCTAGGGCCTCTCAGCGATTTGCCGTTGTTGCCTACGGTCACACCTTGGCGGACGAGAACACCCTTCCCGCATTTTTCAGGATAGAAGACGATTCCCCCGAAATGGGCTATGGAAAATCCATCTGGCATGTGGAAACGCGAACTGATCTCGATTCCATATTTGACTCTGAGATGATTCAGGTAGCACAGCCAGATACAATACAATGGCATAAGCCACCAGACACCCCTCAGATAATAGCAGATGCGGTGGTGGAAAACATACTTGAAACCTGGAATAAAGAGAAGCTTGCCGGCAAATGTTCCACAGTATGCCGGATTCCGGGCATCGGACCGCAATTCCCGTATCAAATCTACAAAGGACTGTTTTCTACCCATTTGATGCAACGCAGAAGATGACGGCAAATATATTCGCTGAGAGAAAAGGCCGGATGCCAAAACGTCAAAAGTTTCAGGTACAATCTCAGATTTTTACTTTTCCACGATTGTACTTGTAATTGATGAGTTTTTTCTACTTTAGTGTCCGCATTTGAATTGTTCATGTTTGAAACACATTATATGAGAAGATTGAACATTGTCATACTTGGCCTAATAGCATTGGCTGCATTTTCCTGCAATAAAATCAAGGACGGGGAATACACTCTTCACATCCTGACTACCAACGATGTACACGGAACCTGGTTCGATTCCACCTATACTGACGGGAACCAGAAGAAGTCTCTGATGGCTTTAAGTTCCATCGTAAACAAGTTCAGGGACAGCGTAGGGGCTGACAATGTAATACTCATCGATGCTGGAGACTGCCTCCAGGGAGACAACGCACCGTATTATTTCAACTATGTGGACACTGTAAGTCCCCATCTCTTCCCGAGGCTGATTTCTTATATGAAATACGATGCCGTGGCAGTGGGAAACCACGACATCGAAACCGGCCACGCGGTATTTGACAGAGTTACCAGGGAACTTGAAGAAAACGGCATTCCTTTCCTCGGGGGCAACGCTATCAAAGACAGTTGTCCTGTTTCCGAGGAGGAGGGACTGAAGGCAGGCTACAGTTTTGACGACAGATACTTCCCTACATACAGGATAATTGAACGGGGCGGACTTAAGGTTGCCATCCTGGGCTATACCAACCCTAACATGAAGGCCTGGCTGGATGAGAGCGTGTTCAGCGGAATGCATTTCGTTTCCCTTATTCCGCTTGTCCAGCAGGATGTGGACAAGCTGATAGCAAAAGAGAAACCGCAGGTTGTCATCGTGGCCATACATTCCGGAACCGGAGAAGGCAAGGGGAACAACTACGAAAGCCAGGGGCTGGATCTTATCAACAGCCTCAAGGGTGTGGACTTTGTAATATGCTCCCATGACCACAGGCCATACATCGCCGAGAAAGACAGCATCTGCCTCATTAACTCCGGCAGCCATTCCAAGAACCTGGGGCACGGCCATATTGACATCACCATCAAAAAAGGCAAGGTGATTGAGAAAAAGCTCAGCGCCGAAACCATAGAATCCGACATGAAGGACGTGGATACCGCCATGCGCAACAAGTTCCGCCCGGAATATCTGAAGGTGAAGGAGTTTACTCTCACGGAAGTGGGAACCCTGGACAAGGATATGGCAACACGCGATTCATACCGGGGAATGAGCTATTACATGAACCTGATCCACACCATCGGTCTAGCCTCCTCCAAAGCTGACATATCCATTGCAGCTCCTCTGACCTACAACAAGACCATTGAGGCGGGAAGTATTGTCTATAACGATTTGTTCACTATCTACCCTTTTGAGAACCAGATGTTTGTCATCACGATGAGCGGCAAGGAACTCAAGGACTATCTGGAGGCTTCATACGATAAGTGGATAACCGCAGATTCTACCGGCCATCTGCTCAGGATACAGCCGAGGGAAGATCCACGCAACAACCAGGAGGTATGGTCTTTTGTAAACCGTTCCTACAACTTCGACTCTGCTGCCGGTATCTATTACACCGTGGACATTACCTTGCCAAAGGGTGAAAGGATCAAGATTCTCTCAATGGCAGACGGCTCCGCCTTTGACATGGAGAAAACATATAAAGTTGCGTTGACATCCTACAGGGCCAGCGGAGGTGGCGGCCTTCTGGATGAAATCGGGATTGAAACTGACAGGATAGATGACCGCATAGTAGCCAAATATCCTGAATACAGGGATATTATCTACAGGTACCTGCAACACCACAAAGCTATCAAGGCAGATGAAGTCTCCAACAGAAACATCATAGGAGGATGGGAGTTCATTCCAAGACTTAAAGCGAAGAAACTCCTGGATCAGGATATGGATCTTCTCTTCGGCGAATAAGAATAATATTGCTCTGTGAGGAGTAGCGGACTTGAACCGCTGACCTCTTGCCTGTCAAGCAAGCGCTCTAAACCAACTGAGCTAACCCCTCAATAATTGTCTCAGAACACGTATTCTGCCTGCGATCTGCACTTTACATCATCACAAAATGCCTCTACAAAGCTTCTGCGGCATCGCGGATGGCTTCACTCATCGTCGGATGAGGGAACACCGTGTTTTTTACCAGCTCGGCGGTAGCTCCAAGATCCATTGCCAGGACCATTCCGCCGATAATCTCGGTAACATCTGCTCCAATCAGGTGGACACCAAGCAGTTTGTCGGTATCTGCATCGCTGATGAGTTTCACGAAACCATCTGTCTTGCCTGCTGCCGTGGCCTTTCCGGATGCTGTGAACATGAACTTGCCAACTTTGTAGTTTATACCGGTTTCCTTTGCCTTGCGCTCGGTCAGTCCGCAGGATGCAATCTGAGGAGTGGTGTATGTTGCTCCCGGGATATGGGCATAGTTGATCGGATGGAACTTTACTGGTTTGCCGGCAGCATCTGCTTTGCCCTCATCCTCAGCGATATGTTCAACGCACGCAACTGCCTCTGCTGATGCCATATGCGCAAGGGCAGGAGTAGGAATCACATCACCGATGGCGTAGATGTTGCCAACTCCGGTATGATAGAAACTGTTTACGCTTATCTTTCCGCGGTCTGTGGCGATGCCCACGTTTTCAAGGCCGAGGTCTTCTGTGTTAGGGGCTACGCCAACTGCACAAAGGACTCTCTCCACCTTTATCTTCTCTTCTCCCTTCTTGCTTTCAACGGTTACCGTGACATTCTCAGGATCAGGGCTTCCGTCTTCCAGTTTGGCATCTTTGTCTATGTCCACGCCGCAAACCTTGGTGCTTACCATAACCTTCATGCCTTCCTTCCTGAAAGAACGGCTGAGCTGAGCGGAGACATCGTCATCCTCCAGAGGTACTATCCTGTCCAGGAACTCTATCAGATGAACCTGGCAACCCATTGAGTGATAGAAGTATGCCAGCTCGGAACCTATGGCTCCGGAACCTATCACCGCCAAGGATTTCGGCAATGTTGCCGGAACAAGGGCCTGCTTGTAGGATATGATCTTATCACCGTCAAAGGGAGCAAAAGGAAGAGCTTTAGGATGTGCTCCGGTAGCAATTATTATGTACTTGGCTTCAAGGCTCTGTGCACAGTCAACGGTAACAGTATGTTCGCCTGTTATTGTGGCCTTGCCGCTGACAACGGTAATCTTGTTCTTCTTGAAGAGGAACTCCACACCCTTTCTCATCTTGTCGGCAACTCCCCTTTCCCTCTCAACGATCTTAGCCACATCAGCCTTGAGGTCTTTTGTCCTTTCAGGGTCTGCAATGTTGTCTCCGTCAAATGAAATACCGTAAGAAGCCAGATGCTTGAAAGCCTGGAACGTCTCGGCTGACTTCAGGAGGGCCTTGGTTGGGATGCATCCCCAGTTGAGGCAGATTCCGCCAATCTCGGCTTTCTCCACTACCGCTACATTGAAACCATATTGAGCAGCCCTAACAGCAGCAACATAGCCGCCGGGGCCTGAACCTATCACTATAATATCGTATTGCATCGTGACAATATTTAAATACAACAAATAATCAGAATCATATATCCCTCACGAGGGGTTAAACCTATACAAGGCCTTTTCCGTGGCAGTTCTTGAACTTCTTGCCGCTTCCGCAAGGGCAAGGGTCATTCCTGCCGACTTTCTTCTCCACGTGCACAGGCTGGTTGCTCCTTTCCTGCCTTCCAGCTGCAGCAGCGGCCTCAGCGCTTCCGTCATCCCTACGCATGCTCATACGGCTCATGTCTGTCTTCTTGCGGCTGGCTTCCTGGCGAAGCTGGGCGTCATTGTCCTCACGTAGAGCTACCTGAGCCCTGACAAGGAAGGAGATGACATCCCTGCTTATATTCTCTATCACGCCTGAGAAGAGGTTGTAACCCTCAAACTTGTAGATTACCAGCGGATCCTTCTGCTCATAGGTAGCATTCTGCACAGACTGCTTGAGGTCATCCATATCTCTCAGATGCTGCTTCCAGTGCTCGTCTATCTTAATCAGGGTGACATTGCGTACCAGACCCTTCTGGATTTCCTTACCCTTGGTGTCAATAGCCTTCTTCATGTTGACAATCAACTGAAGTACCTTCTGGCCGTCCGTAATCGGAATAGCAATGTTCTGGTATGCTGCAGCCTGAGTCTCATAAACCCTCTCAACTATAGGGAAGGTCTTGGCAACCAGGGTCTCTCCCCTTCTTTCTATTATCTCCGCGATTTCCTTCTCCAGAAGATCGCTCATCTGAGCCTTGGTGCTTGAACGGAAGAACTCTTCGTCAAACGGAGCATCTATTGAGACCTGCTTGATGAGCTCCAGCTTGAAGCCTTCATAGTCGTATTCATCTTTCCTGGAAGCCAGAGCCTCTGCAAAGTCAGCTATCATGTTCTGGAGGTCAACGTCCATCCTTTCTCCGTTGAGGGCGTTGTTCCTCCTGGCATAGATCACGGTTCTCTGGGTATTCATCACATCATCATACTCCAGCAGCCTCTTACGGATACCGAAGTTGTTCTCTTCCACCTTCTTCTGGGCTCTTTCTACTGATGAAGACAGCCACTTGTGCTGGAGGACTTCTCCGTCTTTCATACCCATACGGTCAACAAGCTTGGCTATCCTGTCTGCTCCGAAGAGCCTCATGAGATTGTCTTCCAGAGAAACATAGAACTCAGAAGAACCCGGGTCTCCCTGCCTGCCGGCACGTCCCCTCAGCTGGCGGTCAACCCTTCGGCTGTCATGTCTTTCGGTACCGATGATGGCAAGTCCGCCTGCCTCCACGACTCCAGGGCCCAGCTTGATGTCTGTTCCTCGTCCTGCCATGTTTGTCGCTATGGTGACAGTCCCGGCCTGACCCGCCTGAGCCACAATCTCAGCCTCCTTGGCGTGAAGCTTGGCGTTCAAGACGCTATGAGGAATCTTTCTCAGGCTCAAAGATTTGCTGAGCATCTCGGAAACCTCCACGGAAGTAGTACCCACAAGTACAGGGCGGCCCTGCTTGCGGAGCTCCGTAATCCTGTCTATGACTGCGTTGAATTTGTCTTTCCTTGTCTTGTAGATGAGGTCCTCCTCGTCTTTTCGGATAACCGGCTTGTTGGTAGGAATGGTTACTACATCCAGCTTGTAGATGGACCAGAACTCTCCGGCCTCAGTGGAAGCCGTACCCGTCATACCTGCCAGCTTGTGATACATCCTGAAGTAGTTCTGCAAGGTGATTGTGGCAAACGTCTGCGTAGCGGCCTCAACCTTGACGTTTTCCTTGGCCTCCACCGCCTGGTGCAGACCGTCAGACCAGCGCCTTCCCTCCATTATACGGCCCGTCTGCTCGTCCACGATCTTGATCTTGTTGTCCATTATCACATAGTCCACATCCTTCTCGAAGAGGGTGTAGGCCTTAAGAAGCTGTGTCACTGTATGAACTCTTTCAGCCTTGATGGCGTAATCTGCTATGAGCTGGTCTTTTGCCGCCTGCTTTTCCTCGGCGGAAATGTTTTGCCGGTCTATCTCCGCAACCTCGGTTCCTACATCCGGAAGCACGAAGAACTTAGGATCGCTTACTAGGGAGGCAATGTACTCGTTGCCTTTGTCGGTCATCTCGACAGACTTCTCCTGCTCATCGATGATGAAATACAGAGGATCGGTGACAACATGCATCTCCTTGTTCTGGTTCTGCATGTAGAAGTTGTTGGTCTGCTGCAGAAGCTGCTTCATGCCCTGCTCTGAAAGGAACTTGATCAGAGGATTGTACTTAGGCAGAGCCTTGTGAGCCCTCAGAAGAGCCATACCGCCGTCTTTCTCGTTGCCGGCGGCTATGAGTTTCTTGGCCTCGTTCAGGTATTTTGTAGCCTCCTGCTTCTGGAGGTTGTAAAGCCTCTCTACATAAGGTCTGTACTCCTCGTACTGCTGGTCTTCTCCCTTTGGAACAGGACCGGATATGATCAGAGGTGTACGCGCATCGTCTATGAGCACGGAATCCACCTCGTCCACAATCGCGTAATGATGCTCTCTCTGCACAAGATCCTCGAGCCCTACTGCCATATTGTCTCTCAGGTAGTCAAAACCGAACTCGTTGTTTGTTCCGAACGTGATATCGGAAAGATAAGCCTTCTTCCTGGCCTCCGAATTAGGCTCGTGCTTGTCTATGCAGTCAACGCTCAGGCCATGGAACTGGTACAGAGGGCCCATCCACTCGGAATCTCTCTTTGCCAGGTAGTCGTTAACCGTAACCATGTGCACACCGAATCCGGCAAGTGCGTTCAAGAACACTGGAAGGGTCGCAACCAGGGTCTTTCCTTCACCAGTTGCCATCTCGGCGATCTTGCCCTGGTGCAGAACGATACCTCCGATCAGCTGCACATCGTAATGAACCATATCCCAGGTAATCATATTTCCGCCGGCCATCCAGCTGTTGTGCCAGATAGCGGTATCACCATCTATCTCCACATAATCGAACCTTGTACTCAGGTCTTTGTCAAATTCGGTGGCCTTGACCCTTATGGTCTTATTCTCCTTGAACCTACGGGCAGTGGACTTCATTATGGCAAAGGCAACAGGAAGCACTTCATTCAGCACAACCTCCACATCCTCGTTGATTTTCTTCTTGAGACGGTCGTCCTCGGCTGCCAGTTTTTCTTTCTCCCTTGCGGAAATCTCAACATCTTCAAGCTTGATCTTGAGAGCCTTGCGACTTTCTACATCGGATGATATACGATCGCGGATTATCTTGCGGATCTTGTTTGTCTCCTCTCTAAGCTCGTTGTCTGAAAGGGCGTCCACCCTGTCGTATTCTGAAAGGACTTTGTTCAAAATCGGCTTTATTGCCTTGAGGTCTCTCTCCTCCTTCGAGCCGAAAAGTTTTTTCAGAATGTCTGATAATGTACTCATATACGGTAATCTGTATTTTTAATTCCTTTTTCTTTTCATTACGACAATCCTGCCAAATGAAATAATTGACAAATTTGCAGAAAAAAAGCGGAAAAATCAATAAATTTGCTCCACGATGAAGACAATAAATCTGATACTTGCTCTGTCATTGATTGTGGCGACGTCTTCCTGCAGGAAAGAACTGGAGGTTATTCCCCCTACAGAAACTGCCGTCACTCCCCCCTTTGAAGGAAGCGTTACCGGCTTCTACCTTCTGAACGAAGGCAATATGGGAAGCAACAAGGCTTCTCTGGATTTCTTTGACTATACTTCCGGCATCTATATGAAGAATATCTTCCCTTTCCGGAATCCAATGGTCGCCAGGGAACTCGGCGATGTGGGCAACGACCTTCAGATTTACGGGAAAAAGCTCTATGCCGTAATCAACTGCTCAAATTTCGTGGAGGTTATGGATAGCCGGGATGCAGGTCACATCACCCAGATTTCCATCCCGAACTGCCGCTACATAACCTTTGACAAGGGCTATGCCTACGTGTCTTCTTACGCTGGCCCGGTGGAAATGGATCCTAATTCCCGCAAGGGATACGTGGCCAAGATAGACACCACCACCCTTCAGGTTGTGGACGAGTGCATAGTGGGCTACCAGCCCGAAGAAATGGTCATCCTTAACGGCAAGCTCTATGTTGCCAACTCAGGAGGTTACAGAGTGCCCGACTATGACCACACGGTTTCTGTCATAGACCTGGCCACTTTTCAGGTTATCAATACCATAGATGTGGGCATCAACCTTCACAGGATGGAAAAGGACCGCTTTGGAAACATATACGTATCTTCCAGAGGAGATAGCTATGACATTCATCCCCAGACGTTCATAATTAGTTCCGCTTCTGACGAGGTTACCGACTATCTTGAGCTTCTTCCGGTTTCCGATATGGCGATGTGCGGAGATTCCCTGCTTGTGGTTTGCTCCAGTTGGAACAACTTCACGAATTCCTACGAAATCAGCTATGCGATCTACGATGTGGTCCGAAAGGAAATCGTCAGCCGCAACCTGATTACAGACGGCACCGATAGTGATATCCGGATTCCTTACGGAATTGCCGTAAATCCGGAGACAAAGGAGTTTTTCATCGCCGATGCAAAAGATTATGTGACTCCGGGCACTCTATACTGCTACAGCCGTGACGGAGTGAGAAAATGGATGGTCACTACCGGAGACATACCCGCCCATATAGCATTTGTCACTGAATAACGCTACGAAAGCATAAAAAAGAAAGAGCCTGGACAATCCAGGCTCTTTCCGTTTGGTTATCTTTTACAATTATTCCTGGACAATAGCACCCATAGGGCAAACGCTTGCGCATGTTCCGCAATCGGTGCAAAGACCTGGATCGATAACATAGATGTCACCTGCAGAGATAGCACCCATAGGGCACTCGCCCTGGCAAGTTCCGCATGCAGCGCAATCTGAAGTAATTTTGTGAGCCATAGTTGTATAAATTAAGTTAGTTGTTAATTGTTCTTGTGTTTTGGGACGCAAATATACAAAATCCAGTCCAAATCCAAAATCCGGACTGGAATTTATTGCACTTCTAGTATCCGAATATATCCTCAGTCCTGAGAATCACTACCTTACCATAGCTTGGAGCAATACCTGTCAGATTGAGTTCCGCCGGGTTGCCAAGGATACCGGTAACGTATGAGCGGTTCTTGACATTAGCCTGCTGGTAGGCTACGATGTCTTCCAGGTTGAGACCGGAAATCTTGTCATAAACCTGCTTGTCATAATCAGCACCTACACCCTTCTCCTGAAGACTGATATAATGCCAGATGACATTGGCCCCGTTATATCTTCTTGTAGCAAGGTTCTGGACTGCATTGGCCTTGGCAACGTCAAACGACTTCTGGTTTGCCGGCATGTCAGTCAGGATCTCATCCATCGCACTCATAGCATCCAGCATCTTGTCGTTCTGGGTGTAAACCCTTGCAAGATAGAATGGAACCTCACCCTTTCTGCCAGGAAGGCTTGTGCGTGCGCTTGCATGGTACGCAAGACCCTTTGCCTCACGGATGTCCTGGAAGACGATTGAGCTCATGCCGGAACCGAAGTAAATGTCATAGAGGTTTACAATAGCGTCGTTTGCAGGGTTGTATTCAACATCATCATAGCTGATAACCTTGTACATGTTGATCTGGTTTGCCTTGTAAGGAGCAAGGTAAACACAAGGAGTCTGGGTGGACCAAGCCTTGAAGAGCTTGCTTGGACCGAACTCTGGCAGATTCTCCGCAACCTTGTGCATCTGAGGAAGCTTCTGGAGCATATTTTCCTTGGATTCAGGACCATAGTAAACCACAGCATGCTTATGGGCGAGAACATCCTTGACGGCAGCTATCAGCTGGTCAGAAGTAAGGGCTGCAATCTGGGCAGGCTTCAAGTCCATGGTCATAGGGTTTTCAGGACCATAGATTGCATACATCTGAACGGCACTCTCATTTGCCTTCTTGCTGGTCTTGGCGTTCATTTTCTCCAGGATCCAGTTCTGCTTCATCATCTCAAGAAGATTCTCATCGGCCTTGACGTTGGACAGGAAGTTCTCCAGCAAGGCAACTGCCTCTTCCATTGAAGATCCAAGTCCGGAAAGCGCAACAGTTACATCGTTTGCGCCAGGATTTGCATAGAATGAGCAGGCAAGGTTGTAGAACTTGGAACTGATCTGGTCAGCAGTGAGTGAATCCGTTCCGAGAGCCTGGACATAGGAAATGGCATAAGGCAGGATGTCTATGTCATTGGAACCGTTGGTAAAGTAGTATGCCAGATTGAAAAGCTCGTTGTCATCGTTATGCTTGTAGTAGAAATCGAGGCCGTTTGACAGTTTCCCTACAGACATGTCCTTGTCAAAGTCAACAAACACAGGTTGGATAGGAGCTGCAGAGTTGGCCAATGTCTCCATATCGCGGAGGAACTGGCTGGAAGTGTCCCTGTTGGTGCGGATAGCGGTGATGGCAGGTTTCTCGAGCTTCTTGACGCCTACCTGAGGACCCTGTACCTTGTTTACCTGAACATAGTTGTCACCGAAGTGGCGGTTGGCAAAAGCAACCACATCTTCCTTGGTTATCTTGGCAATACGGTCACCTTCGCCTATTACATAATCCCAAGGCAGGTGATTGATGAAAGCATTGTACTGCCATGAAGCAAGGGCCCTGTAGGAATCCTGCGCCTGCATTTGCTGGCGGCGGAAGTTGTTTACAATAGAGGTCAGTACGGTTGAATCAAAGTCTCCTCTCTTTACCTTCTCAAGCTCTTCCATTACAATTGCCTTTGCCTCCTCCAGACTTTGTCCTTCTCTTGGCTCGCACTCAAGGAAGAATACGATATAATCGCTCAGTGTATAGCTGTAGGCTGCAGCTCCAAGAGTCTTCTGAGGACGGTTCACGTTCTGGTCGATAAGACCTGCACCTCCACGGTTTGTAAGAACGTTGGTAAGCATGTAAAGAGTGTCCTCAGTATAGTTGAGACCCTCTCTTCCGGCTTTGTATGCAGAAGGGAATCTCCAGCCCATCTGGACAAACGGAGACTCCAGTCCGTAAACGGTCTTCTCTATGTGAGCGTTGATCGGCTCCTCATCCTCGAATTCCAGAAGCTTGAGGTTGTCGTTCTTCTTCCAGTCTCCGAAATACTGCTTGATGGTTGCAATCACCTGGTCAGGATTGAAGTCACCGGCCATGCAGATAGCCACGTTGTTAGGAACATAGAAGTTGTCAAAATGCTTCTGGATGTTCACGATAGAAGGGTTCTTCAGGTGCTCCTGGGTTCCGATGGTGGTCTGCTCACCGTAAGGGTGCTTGTCAAACATCGCGAACAGAAGGGTATCTACAGCGTTGCCGCCATCACTTGAAAGACCAAGGTTGCACTCCTCGTAAACAGCCTCGAGCTCTGTGTGGAATCCGCGGATAACCATATTCTTGAAGCGGTCGCTCTGAACCTTTGCCCAAGCCTCTACCTGATTTGAAGGAATATCCTCGGTATAAACTGTCATGTCAAATGAGGTGAAGGCGTTTGAGCCCTGAGCACCCATCTGGGCCATGATCTTGTCATACTCGTTGCCGATAAAATACTCGGAAGCGGCATAAGAGATGGAGTCTATCTTGGCATACTGTGCCTTTCTCTCTTCAGGGTCGGTCAGCGTGCGGTATTTCTCAAACTCCTCGGTAATCTGGTCAAGAAGCGGTTTCTCGGCCTCATAGTTGGTTGTACCATAATTGGTTGTACCCTTGAACATTATGTGCTCAAGATAGTGTGACAGACCTGTTGTCTCGGAAGGGTCGTTCTTGCTTCCAACCCTTACTGCAATGTAAGTCTGGATCCTAGGCTCCTTCTTGATAGGAGTCAGATAAACGGTAAGACCGTTGTCCAGGGTATAGATCCTGGTATTGGTAGGATCCCCCTTGATTGTGGTGTACTCCTTCTTGCAGGATGACATCACCGATGCCACAACAAGCACTGCAAGGCAGAATGCTGAAATTTTAGCGAATAACTTCATGTCTTATAAATAATAGTTTGATTGTTTTCCAAAGGAACAAATATAACAACTTATCGTATTAAACCATTTATTATCTTTGAAGAAATTATTCAAAAGTATGAAACCATGTCGTTTATGTCGTGGTCCCAGATAATAGAACCACTACAGTATGCTTATTTGAACAAGTTTGCATTTCACTAGTCTCGCACTATCTTTGCATAACACGGAATAAAAGGAGGAACTGTCATGAGAAACTTTGGAAATATCAGGATACTGGCAACAAGAGTGGTGGCTTCAGTTTTGGCTGTATGTGTGGTTCTTGGCTCAGCGATGGCCCAGACAGGGCATACCACATCGCTGAAATTCGACAAGGTGGTGCACAACTTCGGCAAGATACTGGCAGGAAGCGGAGAGAAGAAATGCCAGTTCAAGTACACCAATGTAAGTCAGGAGCCGGTTGTCATCAACAATATCCTCTCTTCCTGCGGATGCTCGGTACCGGAATGGAACAAGGCCCCTATCCGCCCTGGGGAGAGCGGGGTGATAACCGTAACCTTCCTCAACGACCAGGGAGCCTATCCGTTTGACAAGACCCTGACCGTTTACGTGTCTTCATCAGAGAAGCCGATACTCCTCAGGATCACAGGAGTTGCTTACGACAAGGAAAAGCCTGTATCTGAACTCTATCCGGCACACTTCGGGCCGCTGGGAATGAAGGCGGAAAGGCAGAACGCCGGACAGATTGAGCAGGGCCTGAAGAAGGCGGGCAAAGAGAATGTGGTCAACATATCCTCCAGGAAAGTGTCTGTTGGTTTTGCCAATGCAGACCCGGCCCTGGAAATCTCCATATCACCTTCGGAGATAGCCCCTGGAGAAAGCGCAACAATCTCATATACAATAAACACTGCGGTCGGAAAGCAGAGGTGGGGAAAGAACTTCTACAAGGCAGACATCCTCTGCGACGGAAAGAAGGCCGGGGTGTTCTCGGCCGAGGCTACAATCGTGACGCCATACACATCGCTGAGCAAAGAGCAGAAAGACAAGGCTCCGCAGATATTTCTGGACAAGAGCTCCTTCCAGTTCGGCAGCGTCAAGAAAGGCTCGGTCATACCGGTCAAGGTAAGCTTCAACAATCCGGGCAAGACCGCCCTGAGGATTTACAAGGTTGAGACCGGAGCAGACAAGATGGAAATCCACTGCCCTGCAACCGTACCGGCAGGAGGAAAAGCCACCCTCACAGGGAACATAACAGCCTCCAAGGCAGATCCGGACAAGGTGTTCATCCTTACTCTCGTGACAAACTCGCCGGACAGGCCGCTGGTAACCGTTTTTGTCAGCGGAAGCGTCACAGACTGACAGTCCCCGGTTCGGGTTTTTGACAAATACTGCTTATATTTGCAGAAAACAACAGAAACTCAACATGAGCAACAAGATAGACGCTACAACAGAGGACTGGCCTCCAAAGAAAAGCAAGAAGAACGACACCGCCCTGGTGGTGAACGACGGAGTTAATTCCCAGCCGATAGTAAATCCTTATATCAAGAACTTCTTTGTAAAGAAGAAGCCTTCCGTTCTTACAGCCAAGGAATATCTCAAGGGCATCTTTGCCGGAGACAGGGCAATCCTGGGCAAAGCCATAACCATAATCGAGAGCTCAAATCCTGAACACAGGGCCCTGGCCAAGGAAATCATCATAGGTTGCCAGGAGAAGGTCAGGAAAAGCAAGATGCGTTCAATGAGAATCGGTATTACAGGCGTTCCTGGAGCCGGAAAGAGCACATTCATAGAGGCATTCGGCGGATACATCACCGGTTCCGGTCACAAGCTGGCTGTCCTGGCTGTTGACCCTTCCAGCGAGAAGACCAAAGGTTCCATCCTCGGAGACAAAACCAGAATGGAAACCCTTACCAAAGATCCCAATGCCTTCATCAGACCTTCGCCAAGCGCCGGCAGTCTGGGAGGCGTGACAAGAAAGACCAGGGAAACCATAATCCTCTGCGAAGCAGCGGGCTACGACGTTATTTTCATAGAGACCGTGGGCGTGGGCCAGAGCGAAACTGCAGTACACTCCATGAGCGACTTCTTCCTCCTGCTTATGCTCAGCGGTGCCGGAGACGATCTCCAGGGCATCAAGCGCGGAATTATGGAGATGAGTGACCTCATCGCCATAACCAAGGCAGACGGAAGCAACGAAGAGAAGGCGGAAGGAGCAAAAGCACTGTATGCCAACGCCCTGCACCTGTTCCCTCCTACAGATTCAGGATGGGTGCCTACTGCCGTCACTTCCTCTGCCGTCACCAAGAAAGGCCTTCCGGAGATACTGGAAAAGATAGAAGCCTACTTCAAGCTTGTCAGGAAGAACGGCTACTACGACATCAAGCGCCGCCAGCAGGCAAAATACTGGATGTACGAGCATATAGATGAAACGCTCAGGAACGACTTCTACGACAATCCAGAGGTTGAGAAGGCTATTGAAAAAACAGAGCAGCAGGTGCTTGCCGGACAGATAGATTCCTTTATGGCGGCAGAGCAGCTTCTTGATATCTACAAGGATGCCAAGTAGCTTGATGACAGGAAGTCTCAGGTGTCTTTTAAATTAAGTCCTTTGGATCAGATATTTCGCATATTGCTTGAATCCTTGACAGGAGCTGTCAGTATTACAGCTCTTGTGCTCGTGATGATGTCTGTCATAGAGTTCATCAACATTGAGAACAAGGGGCGATGGTTCAAATCACTTAAAGATTCCCCCTTCCGCCAGGTCTTGACAGGAACCATCCTCGGTGCCATACCAGGATGTGTGGGCGGGTTCGCCTCGGTATCTCTCTTCACCCATTCCATCATCGGAGCAGGGGCCTTGGTTTCAACGATGATAGTCTCCACCGGAGACGAAGCCTTTGTCCTTCTGGCTACATCGCCGAGTCTTTTCTTCAAGCTGCTTGCCATACTTTGCGCAATAGGTTTCTGCACGGGACTGGCTATAAGCCTGACAAAAAAGAAAAGGCAGAAGAGCCTGTGCCCGGAAAGCTTCCGGATACATCAGGAAGATCATAATCACAAAAAATCAAGGAACCTGAAGCATTTCCTTAAGGAGCATATTTGGGAACACATTGTAAAGAAGCATCTTCTGAGCGTGTTCCTTTGGTCTTTCGGAGCACTTGTCCTTTGCGGAGCCATTGCTGAATACATCAACATAGAAGACTGGATTACAGGCCACGAAAGTTATATGCCACTGGTAGTCATAGCCGCAGCCGTTATCGGACTCATTCCGCAAAGCGGCCCGCACATGGTGTTCATACTGCTTGTAGCCCAAGGCACCCTGCCGTTCTATGTGCTGCTGACCAGCGCCATAAGCCAGCAAGGCCACGTCTCGCTTCCGCTTCTGGCCCAGAGCAAGAAATCCTGGGTGCTGAGCAAAATCTTCTGCGCATTGCTGGGCATAGCCGCAGGAATGTTTTGCTACATGATATTCTGATAACACAAACACATAATACTAATCAAAAAAACGGACTTATAAAGATTATGAAAAAGAATTTGGGAGTTGTACCAGCGGTTTATCCTATGCCTGTGCTTATGGTGGCAGCATACGACGAAAACGGCAAAGTCAATGTGATGAACGCTGCCTGGGGAATGATTTGCGATATGGACAAAATAGCCTTGTTCATCAGCGAGAACCACAAGACTACGCAGAATATACTCAAAACCAAAGCCCTGACAGTTGCCATAGCAGACAAGGCTCACATGGATGTAGCTGATTTCTTTGGTATTGCATCAGGAAACAAAATGGCGGACAAGTTTGAACGCACCGGCTACAAGGCATCCAAGAGCGAATTTGTGAACGCTCCTGTCATAGAGGAGTTTCCGGTTACAATGGAATGTACACTCGCAGATGTAGTCAACAACGACCACATGTACTGCATAGTGGCAAAGATAGAAAACGTGAAAGCCGACGAGTCTGTCCTTTCCGATAATGGCAAGATAGACCCTTCAAAACTGAATGCGCTTGTTTTCGACCAGTTCCAGCACGGTTACTATGTTACCGGAGAAAAAGTTGGAATGGCCTGGGATGCCGGCAAGGACCTTATGAAAAAATAAACACGATATGAAGAAAATAGTAGCAAGCCCAAAAGCCCCTGCAGCTGTAGGAACTTACAGCCAGGCAGTTGTAGCAGACAACACAATCTATGCATCAGGACAGCTCCCTATAGACCCTGCAACCGGAGAATTTGTTCCGGGAGGATTCAAGGAGCAGCTTACCCAGGTGTTCACCAACCTTAAGAACGTACTTGAAGAAGGCGGATTCAAGATGAGCGATGCCGTAAAGGTTACCTGCTATCTGCAGGACCTGGCAAACTTCGGAGCGCTGAACGAGGTCTATGCCAAGTTCTTCAGCGAGCCATATCCGGCAAGAGTCGCCTATCAGGTGGCAGCCCTTCCGAAGGGTGCAATGGTTGAGGTTGACATAATTGCAGTCAAATAGCCCTGCCGCTTAAGCACCTGATTATTTGAGTATTACACAAACATCCTCCCTCGAAACTAAGGGAGGATGTTTTATTATATCGCTGAGCATCAGCTATTTAAGCGGCAGCTTCTACTTGAGGGCATCTCCGTTCATAGTGACCAGGAACTCCTCGTTGGTGGCTGTCTTCTCCAGACGCGCCTTCATGAACTCCATAGCCTCCACGCTGTTCATGTCTGAGAGGTAGTTTCTCAATATCCAGATGCGGTTCAGGGCTTCCTTGTTTACAAGAAGGTCGTCTCGTCTTGTGGATGAGAGAGTTACATCTACAGCCGGGAAGATGCGCTTGTTGGAAAGCTTGCGGTCAAGCTGAAGTTCCATGTTACCCGTACCCTTGAATTCCTCAAAGATGACATCGTCCATCTTGGAACCTGTCTCTGTAAGGGCTGTGGCTATAATGGTCAGGGAACCGCCGTTCTCAACGTTTCTTGCAGCTCCGAAGAATCTCTTTGGCTTGTGAAGCGCGTTTGCATCCACACCGCCGCTGAGGACCTTGCCGCTGGCAGGCTGGACTGTGTTGAAAGCTCTGGCAAGACGGGTGATGGAATCCAGCAGGATTACAACGTCGTGGCCGCACTCTACCAGTCTCTTGGCCTTCTCCAGAACCATGCTGGCTACCTTCACGTGCCTTTCAGCCTGCTCGTCGAAGGTGGAAGCCACAACCTCAGCCTTCACGCTGCGAGCCATATCCGTAACTTCCTCTGGACGCTCGTCTATGAGCAGGACTATCAGATAGACTTCCGGATGGTTGTCTGCGATGGCATTGGCTATCTCCTTCAAAAGCACAGTCTTACCGGTCTTTGGCTGAGCCACGATAAGGCCTCTCTGTCCCTTGCCTATAGGGGCGAACATATCCACTACCCTACAGGAGAGATTGTTGTGACCGTTACCAAGGATGTTGAACTTCTCGTCCGGGAAAAGCGGAGTGAGGAAGTCGAACGGAACCCTGTCGCGGATGAAAGCAGGATCCCTGCCGTTGATAGAGTCTATCTTTACCAGAGGGAAATACTTGTCACCTTCTCTCGGCGGTTTGATTTCTCCGAAAACGGTATCACCGGTCTTCAGGGCAAAGAGCTTTATCTGGCTCTGCGATACATAAATATCGTCCGGTGAGTTCAGGTAGTTGTAGTCAGAGGAACGGAGGAAACCATAGCCGTCCGGCATGATTTCAAGCACTCCCTCAGCCTTTACAACACCCTCAAACTCAATCTTTGGAGCCTTTTCCTCCTGCTCCTGAGGACGCTCGTTCTGAATCGGACGGTCATTATGAGCAAGACGGTCGTTCTGGACCGGGCGGTCGTTCTGGACCGGACGGTCGTTCTGGACCGGACGCTCGTTCTGAACCGGACGCTCAAACTTTACAGGCTGCGTGGCCTGCTGGTCTTGATTCATATTCACAGGCCTCTGGATGCGAGGACGCCTCTGACGCTGCTGTTGCGGCTGAACAGGCTGGTTCTCAGGCTGAACAGCTTTAGCCTCAGAATTTTGTGCAACAGCAGGTGCAACCGGAGCCGGTTCGGAAACAGAAGTTACAACACTCTCTGATGAAGACACGGAAGAAACCTGGACAGGTGCGTCATTGTTCACCTTCTTCTTGCGACCGCGCTTCTTCGGTGCGTTCTGGACATCTTCCGTCTTTGCATTATTGGCATTGTCAGTCTGGACGGTTTCCTGTTTAGGCTGCTGGACTGCTTCTTTCTCAACCGGAGCCTTGTTGACTCTTGGTCTTCCTCTTTTTTTGACTTTTTCAACGGGTTGTTCAGAAGCTTTTATGGCTTGTTCGTCCAAAATCTTGTAAACCAGGTCATCCTGGGAATAAGACTTAGGTTTTGAAATTTCAAGTTTCTCAGCGATTGCCAAAAGTTCATCAAAACTCTTGGACTTCAATTCTATAATATCGTACATAAAATAAAAGTGAAAATCAGATAACGGATCTTTCAGACTTTGATAGGGAGATTCCCATTAAAATCATGCAAATATAACATTATTTGTTTATAAAACAATACCTTGGAGTAGAAACCACCGCTGAAAAAAAGAAAGTGGCCAAGCTGAGCGGCCACCTTCCTAAACCAATATTCACCACTGGTGCAGTGCAGGTTACCTGACTGTTACCAGGACCTCTCCAAGGAACTTTACAAACTTGTCCAAAGATGCCAGATCAAGCTTTTCACCAGGTGCATGGACTCCCTTCAATGTAGGACCGAAGGATATCATGTCCCAGTCCGGGAACTTCTGGCTGAAAAGCCCACATTCAAGACCGGCAGGGGTTACAATAACCTTGGCATCAGTCTTGAAGAGCTTCTTGTAGGTCTTCTTGCAATGTTCAAGTATCGGTGACTCAAGTTTAGGTATCCATCCAGGATATTCCCCTTCGTGAGTTACCTTGGCTCCTGCCAAAGCCCAGCAAGCTTCCATCTGCTGCGCCATCCACCTTCTCTCGCTGACAACCGCGCTTCTCTGGCTGGAACCTATGACAATCTTGTTGCCCGGCTTCATCTTTATTGAAGCAAAGTTGGTGGATATCTCAATCAGGCCCTTGATAGTATCGCTGATCTTGTAAGATCCGTGAGGACAAGCCACTCCGGCATAGATCAAAGAGGCGGCAGTGTTCTCGTCGATAGCTTTGAGCTTGCACTCTACAGGAACAAGTTCCATCTCCACACCCGGGTCCGGAATAGCGAATTCAGCCTTGACCTCATCGCGCACCTGGTTGAAAATTCTGGTTACAGATGCCTTGGCGCTCTTAGGGAAACCGAATATCGCGTGCGCGTCTCTAGGTATGGCGTTACGCTTGTTTCCGCCGTCAATCTCGTAAAGCTCTATGCGGTGCTTGTCCAGAACCTTGTAGAGGAACCTGACAAGCTGCTGGTTGGCGTTGACCCTGTTCTTGTTTATATCGTCTCCGCTATGTCCGCCCTGGCTGCCGAAGACTCTGACCTTGTACTTAAGATATTCCTTGGTCTGAGGAACTGCCTTGTATGTAAAGACAGCTGTTGTGTCAATACCGCCGTTGCAACCTATGCAAAGCTCTCCTTCATCCTCTGAATCAAGGTTAAGGAGTATCTTGCCGGTGCAGAATCCCGGCTGAAGAGCCTCAGCTCCGTCCAGACCGGTCTCCTCGGAAATCGTGAAAAGAGCCTCGAGCTTTCCGGTTTTCATCTTCGGGTCTGTCAACGCCGCCAGCTGAGCAGCCATTCCTATTCCGCAGTCAGCTCCCAGAGTCGTTTCCTTGGCTATCAGCCACCCGTCTTCTTCACAATACTTTATAGGATCTTTGGAAAAATCGTGTTTTACCCCGGAGTTCTTCTCGCAAACCATATCAGAGTGGCTCTGCATGATGATGGCAGGAACTTTCTCAAAGCCCTTGTCTGCTTCCTTGGTAATGAGGACATTTCCGACCTTGTCTTTCTTTGCCTTCAGGTTGTGCTTCTTGGCAAAGTCCATGAGCCATTTGATTATCTTTTCCTCGTGACCGCTTTCACGGGGTACAGTAGTGATTTCCTTGAAGATTTCAAGAACTTTCTTGCTGTCCATAACTATATATTTTTAAGAAGTTTATAAAACTGTCTGCCCGGGGGGACTATTTGCCTGGCTTGAGCTGGCGCTCCAGGTCAGAAACATACTTGCGTATGTTGCGGTCCGTGTCTATCAGGTCTGAAACGGTGCTGCAAGCGTGAAGGACAGTTGCATGATCCTTCCCTCCCATCTGGCTTCCGATAGAAGCCAAAGAAGCTTTGGTGAGGTTACGCACAAGATACATGGTGATCTGGCGGGCCTGGACTATTTCTCTCTTGCGTGTCTTTGAGACAATCAGCTCAGGGGTGATTTTGAAATAGTCACAAACAGCGGTGCGGATCCTCTCGAGAGAAAGCTCTGAAGAATCTATGTTAACTATCTGCTTGGTCACCTTCTTGGCCAGTTCAAGAGTTATGTCTTCACGGTTGAAGGTAGAGTGAGCTAAAAGAGTAAGCACGGTACCTTCAAGTTCCCTGACACTTCCTGTAATCTTTGTGGCAAGATAATCTACAACCTCATCAGAGAGGACTATTCCTTCATTTGCGCTCTTTGCCTTGAGAATCTTCACTCTGGTCTCGTAGTTAGGCGGAAGCAATTCTGCGGAAAGGCCCCAACGGAACCGCTGAACCAGCCTGTTTTCCATACCCTGAAGGTTTCCCGGAGGCACGTCCGAAGTCAGGATAATCTGGTTCCCAGCCTGCTGGAGATGGTTGAAGATATGGAAAAAAGCACTCTGGGTACCCGGCTTTGACACAAACTCCTGGACATCATCTATGATAAGGACATCTATCTGCTCATAGAAATGCATGAAGTCAATTATCTTGTTGCCTGAGGCTGCATTCATGTACTGGGTCTGGAAAGCGTTGGCGCTTACATAAAGGACTATCTTGTCCGGATGCAATTGATTTACCTTCAAGCCTATAGCCTGTGAAAGATGAGTCTTTCCCAGACCGGAGCCTCCGTATATGAACAACGGGCAGAAAGGGTTGTGCCCGGGATTCTCAGCCACCTGAAGGCCTGCCGTACGCGCAAGGCGGTTGCAGGTACCCTCGACGAAATTGTCAAAGGAATACTTAGGGTTAAGATTCGGATTTATCTTGAGTTTCTGGATACCAGGAATCACAAAAGGATTGATGACATCCTTGTCCCGAGGATTCAGTGGAATAGGTATGGACTTGTTGGTGGCCTGGAAGTTTGTCTGGTGATTGTAGGAAATTGTTGTTTTGGGGAACCTGATGGTATATACAAGCCTCACGCTGTCCCCGATCACCCTCTTGAGAGTCTTGGCCATAATGTCAATCAGAGGTTCTTCCTCAAGCTTGACCATGTGGGCGTCAGACGGAACTTCTATAGTAAGCGTGGAGCCTTCCAAAGAGACAGGCTTCACCGGTACGAACCATTTCTGGAAAACGGCATCCGGCACATTGCTCTTGATTATCTGGAGACAACGTTCCCAAACTTCTATATGATTATTCGCGACCATTAAAATCTAATTGCTGTAGAAAAAAAAATGCCTTGGTTTGGCATAACAAAGGTGGTAAATAAAAAGTTAAAAAAAAATATCGCTGACTATTGTTTTTCTTAAAACAAATATAAGATACTTATAAATCAGCAAGAAAAAATATTGTACTTTTTATTACACTGTATTTCAGCAAATTACAAAACCAATCCTCATAACGCACTAATCAAAACACACTTACTTTAACATACTTTCTTGGGTTGCTTTTTATCTTTTTGACAAGGCCGTCAACCTCGTTGACCAAGCTGTCTATCGAGTTATGCAAATCGTCTGAATAAATCAAACGTCCTGTGGTTGAATTAGGTGATTGTATCTTGCTTATGAGTGAATTCAAGTTGTCCACAGCTTCGGCCAGCTTGACTGTGGAAAGATTGTCTGCAGTCTTGCGGATGCTGGTGATTGCTGAGTTGAGTTCCCCCTGAGGATCTGACAACTCCCCGGAAAGGGTGTTTATGTTCTTCAGCGATGCTGACAGGTCCGGTGTCATGCCGTTCAAGGAAGCGGACAGCTTCTGGACATTGGCCAAGGAAGCCTTCAGACCCCTGAGGGAAGCATGCAGGTCCTCCCTGGCGGCAGAATCCAGTGTCTGGTTGATGGACATCAGTGTGGTGTTCAGATTGTCCATAACTTCTCCCAGCCTGGCCTTAAGCGGGCCGACATAACCGTAAAGCACTGATATCATGTCAGGAACATTCTCGCCTTTGAGGGTATCTCCGTCCTTGGCTTCCAGAGGGCTCTCACCCAAAGCAATCCGGAGAGCCTTACCGCCAAGCAGGTCTGAACTGTAAACCTCCGCCCTTGAATCTATCGGAATCAGATAATCGCGGTTGATGGTAAAGGCCAGAAAGAAGCTGTCCTTTACCGGATCCAGTTTTATCTTCTCAATGGAACCTACTTTAAGACCTCGTATGTAAATAGGAGAGGTAGCAACCATTCCTTCCACGCTCGGCAGATAAGTGTAGTATCTGTTGCTCTTCTTGAAAAGGTCATGCCCTTTAAGGAAATTAAGGGCAAAGAACAGTCCGACCAAGATGATTATTACAAATAGACCTATTTTCTGGCTGTTTGAAATCTTCATAGCAAATCCTCCTATCTGCCTGCAATTTTACCATTTTTTATCTCGACCACAAAGGCATCCCTGAATTTTTTCTTGACACCGCCCAGTTTTGAGACAGCTCCCTGCCTGGTGGAAAAGTTCCCGTAGCAATACTTGTAAAATCCCCTGTCGTAATATCTTTTGACGGGTGACAAGCCCTTGAACTCGCCTGAGTTGGATGCAAGTTTCTTCTTGGAAGCCATAATCTGGATGGCGAAAGTTGATTCCGAAACATTGCTTGACTTGTCCGGCGTTGGCTCTTTCTCGAATGTCTGCCCTGCTTTGGCTTCATAATCAGATGATTGTTCTGTCTCTGGTCTGCCATTTTCCTGCTCAGGCTGATTCTTGTCCTGTACAGATTTGCCCGTTTCCTGCTCAGGCTTGCCCGTTTCCTGGTCCTGGATATCCTCTTTCTCCTTTGGCAGGGAAGTGTTGTTATGAGAGAAATCCTCGCAATATCTGGAAAAAGCGTCTGCCAGCCTGCGGGCTATCATCTGCTGCCCGTCCTGGGTAGTTATCCTGGCTTTGTCCTGAGCATTTGTCAAAAAGCCTATTTCCGTAAGCACTGAAGGCATCGTGGTCCTCCAAAGGACCAGGAACCCGGCCTGCTTCACTCCCCGGTTGTGCATAACCGGCCCCTTCCTGTATTCCTCCTGAATAAAGGACGCCATCTTGATACTCTGCTCTGAATAGGCGTTTTGAAGAAGAGAAAAGATTATGTATGACTCCGGGGAATCCGGATTGAAGCCTTCATACCTGGAAGTATAGTCATCCTCCATCTTGATAACGGCATTCTCCCTTTTGGAAACCTCAAAGTTACGGTCACTCACATGGGCTCCCATCGTGTATGTTTCGCACCCGTTGGGAGGTGTTGAAGGATTGGCGTTGACGTGGATGGAGATGAACAGGTCAGCCTTGTTGCGGTTGGCTATGTCTGCTCTTTCAGCCAGAGGGATGAATACATCTTTCTTGCGGGTATAAATGACCTTTACGTCCGGATGCTCCTCTTCTATGATCTTGCCCAGCTTCAAAGCCACGCTGAGAACGATGTTCTTCTCGCTCCACTTGCGGTCTTTGCTCATGCAACCGTGGTCATGCCCGCCATGCCCGGGATCCAGAACCACGCACTTGACACTCTGGATGGCATCCTGGCCATAAGAAACGGCGGCAGACGGCAGCAACAAAGCCAAGGCCACCGCAAAAGTCACAACCCGGTGCAAACAATTTCTGGACAACGTCTTTTTAGTTTTTAATCAAATTATTGTTAAATTTGCCCTTTGCTGACAAATTTACAAATAAAACTGGAAAGTAAAGCATAATATAGGATGTCTGCCCTAAGAATCATATCAAAAACGCTTCTTGCCGCTTTGGGCATCCTGTTGTTGTGCTCCATGATGAGCTTTACGCCAAAGAGAAGCAGTTTCTATTACAGACGAGCCCTGAATCCGGGTCTGCGCGATACTCTGGACACTTTAAATGGCAAAGATTCCCTCATCAGGGATACCATCAAGAAAGATTCCCTTTTTACAGTGGACTCCTCACAGATTTCCACCCTCAAGCAGCCTGTGTTCTCGACCGGAAGAGATTCCAGCGTTGAGATACTCACAGACGGAAAGAGGATGCTTTATTACTATGGAGACGTGACGGTCACTTATGAAGACATCACCATCAAAGCTGATTATATCGCATACAACGTTCAGACCAAGACCGTTTTTGCCAAAGGACTTCCTGATTCAACCGGCGTCATAAAAGGGCTTCCTGAACTTAAGGAGGGCAAGAACACCTACACGATGGAAAGCGTGTACTATAACTTTGACACAAAAAAGGCCAAGATCAAGAACATGATGACACAAGAGGGCGAAGGCAACGTCAGGGGCAAGTACATCAAGAAGATGGAAGACAACTCCATCAACATCGCGAAGGGTATCTATACTACCTGCGACGCTGAAGAACCTCACTTCTACCTGCAGATGACCACCGCCAAGGTGATAAACGAAGGTCCTGTCAAGAAAACTGTTTTCGGACCGGCCTATACTGTCATCGAGGGAGTGCCTACTCCGTTTGCACTTCCTTTCGGGTTCGTGCCGAAGATAAGCAGCAGAAGTGGCGGAGTGCTCTTCCCTACCTATGGCGAAGAAACCGCCAGGGGATTCTACCTCAAGGGATTGGGCTATTACTTTGTGCTCGGGGAACACGCTGATATAGCTGCCACTGTGGATCTTTACACCAAAGGCTCTTGGGCTACAAACATAAACACGAGATACACCAAGAGGTACAAATATACGGGTAACCTTTCCGGAGTTTATTCGGTAGATATTACAGGAGAAAAGAACCAGCCCGACTATTCAAAAGGCACAAATTTCTCTCTGAACTGGAGCCATAACCAAGACGCCAAGTCAAGACCGGGAACCACTTTCAGAGCTTCCGTGAATTTCTCGTCACCTTCCAACAGCCGCTACAACTCAACTACCATAAACCAGGCTCTTACAAACCAGATTTCATCTTCCATCTCCTATGGCAAGACCTGGGCAGGCACCCCGTTCTCCTTGTCTGTGAATGCTTTGCACAGCCAGAACTCAAGAGACAGCTCCTATGCGGTAACTTTCCCTAACCTTACTTTCACGGTGAGCAGAATAAACCCGTTCAAGAGAAAGGTGATGATCGGTAAGAAAAAGGCTTACGAAGACATAACATTCAATTATACAGGACATTTTGACAACAAGATAAATTTCAAGAGTTCTGAGGTGGGAAAGCCGGACTTCTTCAAGAAGATGAGAAACGGAATGCAACATTCATTTTCCATAGGTCTTCCTACATTCACCGTACTTAAATACATACAGGCCTCCCCTGGTATAAACTACGGGATGAACTGGTATTTTTCCGAGACCAGACAGTACTATGACACCCGGCTCAAGAAAGCCGTCACCGAATTGTCTGACCCGTTCAGTACCTTTGGCGTTACACAGACTTACGGAATGAACCTGTCTTTCAACACCAGGATCTATGGTCTGTTCAACTTCAGCAAGACCGGCAAGCTTCAGGCGGCAAGGCATATTGTAACCCCTAGCCTGAGTTTCAACTACACTCCTGAACTCGGGACGAGGGCCAACGGATACAGGACTTACGAATATGTAGATTCCGACGGTAAGCCACATTCAGTGGTTTACAACAAATACTCAGGCCAGCTCTATTCTCCTCCGGGTACGGGAAGCAGCGCCGGTATGAGCTTCAGCATCGGGAACACCTTGGAAGCCAAGGTAAAATCGCAGAGAGACACAACAGGAAAAGGAATAAAAAAGATAAAACTGATAGACCAGCTGAACATAGCCGGATCTTACAATTTCCTGGCAGACTCGATGAAGCTTTCCAACATATCGGTGAATATGTCCACCACCATCTTCGGCAAGATGGGTGTTTCCGGAAACATGACTCTGGACCCGTACGCCATTGATTACCGCGGACAAAGGTACAACAAGCTGCTCATCACAACAGGCGGCTTCAAACCGTTCAGGATGACCGGAGCCAGCCTTTCCACCTCCTACACTTTCCAGGGGCAGGGAAAGAGCAACTGGGGAGCAGACTACAAACCAGACGGTCCGGTAATGGCTACAAGGGCCGGAACCAACTCCTCTGCCTCCTCATACCAGAGAATGTACTACCATCCTGTTACCGGAGAATATATCCCCGGCGGCTGGGTATATTACTACGACCCGAACATGCCTTGGAGCGTCAACCTCAGCTACAGCTACTCTTACTACAAGTCTTACCAGTATTCCAACAACCAGCTGCTTACGCGCCACAACCACACCATGACACTTGGAGTGAGCTCACAGATCCAGATTTACAAAGACCTCAGGATATCACTGAACACAGGTGTGGACCTTACCAAGATGAAACTTACCACCACACAGCTTTCAGGCTCTTTCAGCCTGCACTGTTTCAACATAGCCTTCTCCTGGATCCCGAACGGCAAGTGGGAAAGCTGGAGCTTCAGGATAAGCGCCAACGCTTCTTCACTTGCAGACCTGCTCCAGTTCAAGAAGAACGCAAGTTACTGGGACAATTCATATTAAAAGATATATCATGAAACGGATGCTTGTAGCCCCATCAATGCTGGCCGCAGATTTTGCAAACCTGGCAAAAGACATAGAGCTGGTAAACGCCAATGCAGATATTTTTCATCTGGACATTATGGACGGAGTGTTCGTTCCCAACATCTCATACGGCACGCCACTCATAGAAGCAATATGCAAGAGGGCTTCTATACCGGTTGAAGCACATCTGATGATAGTTGAGCCGCAGAAGTTCTTCGATATCTACAAATCGCTCGGCGTAGGCTCCATAAGTGTACATTATGAGGCCTGCAACCATCTTGACCGCACCATAAACAGGATAAAGGAACTTGGAATGAAAGCCGGCGTAGCCATCAATCCGCACACAAACGTCCATCTTCTGGAAGATATCGTAAGGATTTCAGACTACATACTGATAATGAGCGTAAATCCTGGTTACGGCGGGCAGAAGTATATTCCATACTGCACAGGAAAAATCGCTGAGCTGAAGAAAATCATACAGAAGAACAATCCTGACTGTCTTATCGAAGTGGACGGCGGGGTAACTACAGGAAATATAGAAGAGATAGCTGAGTCTGGAGCAGATGTAGTTGTTGCAGGCAGTGCAGTCTTTTCCGCAAAGGATCCTGCTGAAGCGATAAAGAAGCTGCAGGGGCTTGCCTGATAACGGCAAAAAACTATTTGATTTTCGCGATGACGCTCTGGCAGGCGCGTACCTTGTCGCCTGCTTTCACCCTGATTTCAGAATCCGCCGGAAGGAAGAAATCCACTCTGCTGCCGAACTTTATGAAGCCCATCTGCTGTCCGGATACGACAGCGTCACCTTCCTTTGCATAGCACACGATACGGCGCGCTACATACCCGGCAATCTGCCTTATGAGGATTTCCTTTCCGCAAGCAAGACGCAGACCGACTGACGTACGCTCATTCTTCTCTGAAGATTTGGGATGCCATGCCACAAGATAAGTCCCCTGATTATGACGGCTATAGACAATCTCACCTGCTGCAGGATAATAGTTCACATGGACACTCCAGATGCTCATGAACACAGAAATCTGGATGCATCTTGAATGCAGGAACTCGTTCTCATCCACCTCCTTTACCAAAACAACCTCACCGTCAGCCGAAGACAGAAGCTCTCCCTGAGAAGCCTCCGCTGCTCTGCGATGAGGGTCTCTGAAAAAATATGCCGTGAAGCAGAAAAATCCCAGCAAAACCACAGACAAGGCCAAAGTAATCCAGTTAACCCCAAAAAACAGAAACAATGCAAGGACGACAAATGCAAAGACAGAGAATGTTAGCAGGACTGATATGCGGCCTTCCTTGTGTATCATGCGAAACAATCAACCAAAATGTAAAACAAAAAAGCCGCAGGAAATGCCAGCAGACCGCTGTCAAACCTGTCCAGAAAACCTCCGTGCCCCGGCATTATCCTTCCGGAATCCTTTACCTGGAAACGGCGTTTGAGCTTGCTTTCAACCAGATCGCCGAGAACGCTGAAAACGCATACTGTCAAACCGAACAAAATGCTGATCAGGTAGGAATATTCTGGTAAAAGAAGATCCAGGGCCCTGAGGACCAATGCCGTACCAACAGAAGCAATCACTGCCCCATAAACTCCTTCCCATGATTTTTTGGGAGATACGGAAGGCATCAGCTTGTGGCCATGTTCCCCTTGCCCGAAAGCTGTGCCTATACAGTAAGCTCCTATGTCTCCCATCCACATGATTATCATAAGGGAAGCAACCTTCCATCCTTCAAAAGTGCCATAAATTGAAGCCAGGACGAAAAGCAGGCAGAAAGGAAGCGCTACATATATCAGAGACGACCAGGCATGCTCAAATCCGCTTCTGCCTGGTGAAAACAAAGAAGCCAGCGGCACGGCAAACAGCATTAAAGACAACAATGCCAAAGCAACCTGCTGTAAAACCGTAATAGTTGCCGAGGACAAGCCCACGCTCCCCAACAGGAAAACACAAACAGATGCAATAAGGGCAAAAGCCTTGACCAGAACCTGCCCCCTACCCATTGTGAGCCGGAGGTACTCGTAAGAAGTTCTGACCAGATAGAAAGAAAACAGTATCAGGAATGGATAAGGATTGGAAGGAGCAATCACCAGCGACGCCAGTGTCACTGCACAGAACACAACCCCGCTGATTGTCCTTACCATTAACTCTTTCATTTCAAAACTTTTAGTCTGATTCTGCCTTATTCTTTCTCTGCCTCAGCGATTTTTGATTCTTCATTTGACTTTGGCTGCTCACTTCCGTCAGCCGCCTCAGGAAGAGAACCTGCTTTGATTTCAACCTCATTCTCCTTTACTCTAGGACCATAGATCCTTTCAAGATCTTCTGCAAAGATGACCTCTTTCTCGAGCAGAAGCTGTGCCAGCTGCTTAAAGCCGTCCATGTGGCTTTCAAGCACTTCTTTTGCCATCTGGTGAGCCTTGTCTATCAGCACCTTTGTCTCCTGGTCCACCATCTCGGCTGTCTTCTCGCTGAACGGTTTGGAGAGCTGGTAGCCGTCTTCCTGGAAGTTGTACCAGGAAACATTGCCCACCTTGTCGCTCATACCGTAGTAGGCCACCATAGCATAAGCCATCTTAGTAAGCCTTTCAAGGTCATTGAGAGCACCGGAGGAAATCTTGTTGTTGATAATTTCCTCAGCGACACGGCCTCCGATCAGGGAAGCCATCTCGTCCATCATCTGTTCCTTGGTCATGATCTGCCTTTCTTCAGGCACATACCAGGCGGCTCCCAGAGCCTTGCCCCTTGGGATGATGGTAACCTTCAGAAGAGGATTGGCATTTGGCAGGAACCAGCTGACGGTAGCGTGTCCGGCCTCGTGGAAGGCAATCGTGCGCTTCTCTGAAGGAGGTATGATCTTGCTCTTTCTTTCCAGACCGCCGATTATCCTGTCTATGGCATCCAGGAAATCCTGCTTGTCCACGCATTTCTTGTTGTGGCGGGCGGCTATCAGGGCGGCCTCGTTGCAGACATTGGCTATGTCCGCTCCGGAGAAGCCCGGAGTCTGCTTTGCCAGGAAAGCGGTATCCAGCCCCGGATCCAGCTTGAGTTTCTTCAGATGAACTCCGAATATGGCCTCACGGTCTTTGAGCTCAGGAAGGTCTATAGTAATCTGGCGGTCGAACCTGCCGGCCCTCATCAGAGCCTTGTCCAGAATATCGGCACGGTTGGTGGCTGCAAGTATGATCACGCCGCTGTTGGTTCCGAAGCCGTCCATCTCCGTAAGGAGCTGGTTAAGGGTATTCTCCCTCTCGTCGTTGGAAGAAAAGCCCACATTCTTGCCTCTGGCCCTGCCCACAGCGTCTATCTCATCGATGAATACAATGCAAGGAGCCTTCTCCTTGGCCTGCTTGAAGAGGTCTCTCACCCTCGAAGCACCCACTCCCACGAACATCTCCACAAAGTCACTGCCGCTCATCGAGAAGAAAGGCACATTGGCCTCTCCGGCCACAGCCTTGGCCAGCAAAGTCTTTCCGGTGCCCGGAGGACCTATCAGAAGCGCTCCCTTAGGGATTTTACCTCCAAGGTTGGTATATTTGGAAGGATTCTTCAGGAAGTCCACAATCTCCATTATCTCCACCTTGGCCTCCTCCAGACCTGCAACATCCTTGAAAGTGACCTTCACCTTGCTGTTCTTGTCAAAGACCTTGGCCTGGCTCTTGCCTACAGAGAAAATTCCGCCGCCGCTGCCGCTGCCGCCACCGCCTCCGGTCATTCCCCTGGACATCCTCATGAACAGGAATAACGGGAACCCGATCAGCAACAAAGGCCATAACCAGCTCAATATGTTGCCCCAATAATCCTTGGAAACATCAAAGCTGTACTTGAATTTCTTGTCTTCAGGAAGAGTATCCCTAAGTTCGCTGAACTCTTTCTCAGCCTCAAAAGATGTAGGAACCTGGAAATAGAAAACGGTAGAAAACTCAGGAACCTTGCCACCGAACCTGTTCTTGTACTTGGCCAGCCGGTCTTTCTTTATGGTAACGGTACCCTTATACTCGTTGGTCACAAAATCTATCTTGTCCACATCACCCTGAGGAATCATCACCTCCTTGACCTCATACCATTCAACCTTTATGGGATCTCCCCCCTTGTAGTTGAACAGCATATACACAAGAAGCAGAATCAGAGGTATATAGATAAAGGCCATCACATTGGAAAGGCCTTTTGAAGGTTTTCCCTTGCCCTTATTGTCGGTTGCCATGGTCAGTCTTCGTAAGTTTTCTTTTCACAATCGCTCCACAAGTCCTCCAGACGGTAGAAATTGCGGTATTCAGTCTGGAAGATATGGACGACTATATCTCCGAAATCCTGGATGATCCAGAATCTGTTTTCCTTGCCCTGGGAACGCAACACCTTTTTGCCCAGCCTCTCTATCATCTTGTCTTCCACATTGTCAGCGATGGCAGAAACGTTAGTGGTCGAGTCCGCATTGCAGATCACGAAGAAATCACAGATGCCGCTCCCGACTTTCCTCAAATCCAAAGAAATCACATTCTGCCCCTTCTTGTCCAGTATTGCTTCAGTAATCACCTCCATGTCAGTAGGTATTGCTTCTTTAACAGCATCTTTCGTACCTTTCTTCGCAGCAGTTTTCTTGGAAACGGCTTTCTTTGCAGCAGTTTTCTTGACAGCAGTCTTCTTGGCTGTAACCTTCTTGCTCACTTTCTTTACAGGCTCCTGCTCTGCCACAGCAGCACTCATCTTCTCGTCTTCTGTCTTTTTCTTAATTGTCATATCAGTAACTGGTAATTGTTAACTTTGCCCTGTGTTAGTCTTCGGACATTCAACTTCCAAAGATACACAAAATACATCAATTATTTTGCCAAACGACAATATGACACAAAAACTTGACATAAGATGGCTGAAGGTGACAGATTCCACCAACAACAGAGCTTTGGAAGGCATACCTTCAGAAAAAGACAAAACAGTATGGGCCGCTGAATTCCAGACAGCCGGAAGAGGCCAAAGGGGCAACACCTGGAAAGCCGCACAGGCACAGAACCTGACTTTTTCCATACTCCTCAAGCCGGACTTCATACTGGCAAAAGACCAGTTCATAGTTTCCGTAATAGTGACTCTCGGCCTGGAACAATACCTCAAAACCAAAGGCGTACAGAGCAAGATAAAATGGCCTAACGACATCTACGTCCAGGACCGCAAGATCTGCGGCATTCTCATAGAGCACGGGATATCAGGAGAATATCTTTCATCAAGCGTCTGCGGTATAGGCCTCAACATCAACCAGAGAGAATTTCCGGAAGACTTGCCGAACCCCACTTCCCTGATCCTGGAGGTTGAGAAGGATGAAAAAAACGTTCAGACATATTGCCTTCAAGCTGAGCTGGAGCTACTCGTAGCGGAAATCTACAAGTTCTATGACAAGGCCAGGGAAGAATACGCTCAAACCGGAAAGTTCGACTCTCTCTACAACCTGTACCTTGAGAAACTCTACCGAAAAAACGAGTGGCACCGCTACATAGAAACCGCGGAAAACAAAGAAGTGGAAGCCAAGATAGTCGGACTCAACGATACCGCCTGCATAGTCCTTGAATACCGCGACGGTTCACGCAAAGCATTTGCCTTCAAGGAAATCTCATACATCATCTGAGGCTCGGCGATTGCAGGCAAAGCACCATCGCCGACCCTAGCGGAAAAGCAGGCTGAAGGTGGTCTTCTCCGCTGTGGATGACTTGAGGCTGATCTGACCGTTGTGCATCCTCATTATCTGGCGTGAGATGGCAAGTCCTATACCGCTTCCGTCTTGCTTGGTGGTGTAGAACGGCACGAACATCTGCTTCTGGGCTTCTGGGGATATCGGCTCCCCGTCGTTTGAAACTTCAATAATGGTTACGTCGGACGAATCAATCCTGGCTTCCATATTTATGGTCCGGGCCTTGGCCTGAACTGCATTCTTTACCAGATTGATAAGAATCTGAAGTATCTGCCCCCTGTCTGCAAACAGAATCACGTCATCAGAGCGTTCTGCAAATGAAAGACTTGCACCGGAGGATGCCAGTTGCTCCGAAGTAAGCTCCATCACTTCTGAAGCTAGGTCCCTCACATAGAACACGCTCTTGACAGGAGGAGCCACCCTGGTGAGGTTGCGGTAAGATTCCACGAACTGGATCAGAGAACGGGAAGATGATGCAATAGTGTCCAGACCGTCCCTGAGGGCCTTTCGCCTCTCCTGCGTCAACTCATCGTCTTCAGGCTCAAGATATGAGACCAGAGCGTCGCTGAGCGAGGAAATAGGAGTGACTGTATTCATGATCTCGTGGGTCAGGACCCTGATGAGCTTCGAGTAAGCCTCCTCCTGGTTAGTCTCCAGTTCCTCTGTAACATCGTTGAAGGAAACTATCCTGACGTCCCTTCCCTGCACAAGGGCGGAGGACTTGGACATCACTATTGTCTTCTGGGAACTCTCGTTGTAGAAACTTGCCTTGTTCTTCTCTGGGTCGGACACTTCTTTTTCAGCGATAAAAGCCGCGGCCAGATTGTTGTCTATTATCCTGAGTTGCTTGATGTTGACAAGAGAAGCCAGTCCGAGAATCTGAAGCGCCCGGCTGTTACTGTAAGTGATTGCGCCTGAAGAGGTGTCAAACACTACGATTCCGGTTTTGACATTGTCCAGAAGGGTGCCGAAAAACTTCTCCTGCTCACGGATTGCCAGCCTTTCCTGCTTGAAAATTCCGTTCAGGCGGTTGAGTGTCTTGTTCAGTCTGGATTTCCTCTCGCTGAAGCGGAAGTTTGTTTCACCGTCCTCCAGAGCGTCCAGCATATAGTTTACCTTGCGCCGCACCCTGTAAGAACTGACTATGACGGCAAGAACCGCCGACAAGACGGCCACCCCCACAATCAATATGACAATCCACTTCAAAGGCATCCTAAAGCCCGTATTTCTTTAATTTGTTGTACAATGTGGGACGGCTTATATCCAGAGCCTTTGCCACGAGAGAAAGGTTATCTCCATACTTTTTCATGGCAGAGGCTATAGCCTGTTTCTCAGCCTCCTCCAGAGTGAACACGTCTTTCCCGGAAGATTCCGTTTCTCCCTCAGCGGAGTCTGATAGTTCGTCGGAAAAGGCAGAGGCTTCAAGCACAGGGCCATCGCTGAGAATAACAGCTTTTTCTATCACATTCTGAAGCTGGCGGATATTGCCGCTCCAGGAAAGCCTGGTCAGAAGCACTCTGGCTTCTTGTGTCATTCCGCTCACGTCTCTGTGGTATTTGTCGGAGAACTTTTTCAGAAACATAGTTGCCAGGGGAACAATGTCCTCTGCCCTTTCTCTGAGAGCCGGAATGTGAAGATGGAAGGCGTTGATCCTGTAGAAAAGGTCTTCGCGGAAAAGGCCGTCTGCAACAAGCTGGGGAAGATTCCTGTTTGTTGCGCATATCAGCCTGATATCCACCGGAATAATCTTATTGTCACCTACTTTTGAGATGCTCCTGTTCTGTATGGCCCGCAGAAGCTTGGCCTGGCTTGAGAGCGGTATGTTCCCTATCTCGTCCAAAAATAGAGTGCCGCCGTCAGCCGCCTCGAACTTGCCCTTGTGGTCAGCTATGGCATCCGTAAAGGAACCTTTGACGTGGCCGAACAGTTCGCTCTCGAACAGGCTCTCGGGCACGGCTCCGGCATCTACGCTGACCATAATCCTGCCACATCGCTGAGAAAGTGAATGAATATATCTGGCAAGCACGTCCTTGCCCGTTCCGTTCTCTCCTGTTATGAGCACAGTGGCATCTGTCGCGGCTACTTTGTCCACTATTCTTTTCAAGGAAACCATTGCCGGTGTATTTCCCCAGAACATTTGAACGGAAGAAGAGTCCCCTCCATCCGAACAAGAAGAATCAAAAGCCTTTCCGCCTGATTCTGAAACAGATGCCTTATAGGCTCCGGTCAATATCTCAATGAGTTTCTCGTTCTCCCAGGGCTTGACTATGAAGTCATAGGCTCCTCTTTTCATTCCTTCAACGGCCAGAGCCACATCCGCGTATGCCGTAAACAGCACAACCTTTGTCTGAGGATAGGCCTTCCTGATTTCGCCGAGCCAGAACAAGCCTTCGTTTCCGGTATTGATATCTGCCGAGAAGTTCATGTCCAGAAGCACCACCTCCGGCCTGAAATCTCTGAGCCTGGTCATAAGAGACGAAGGTGAAGCCAGAAGCTCCACCTGTGCAAAGTGCGAAGGAAGCAGAATCTTCAGAGCGCTTCTGATTCCCGCATTGTCATCCACAACCAGTATCTTGCCCTTTTTCATACCCTGCAAAATTACAATTTTTCAGGCTCAGTCTTTCTTCAGTTCGACGGCCGGATTGGCCTTGGCGGATTTGAGAACCTGCCAGAGCACTGATGCCGAGGCAAATACAAGAGTTATGACCACCGCTGCCACAAGCGGGAGAACAACCCCTGTTATCCTGTAAGAATACTGCTCAAGATACCTCTGGCTAAGGTACCAGGCAATCGGAAGTCCTATTATTATCGCGATGAAGACAAGCACAATATACTCCTTCACGGATCGGAGCGTCTCCTTCCGGACATCGCTCCCGAAGACCTTGCGCACAGCTATCTGCTTTGTATTCTCAGCGCTGTAGTAGGTGCTCATTGCAAGCAGGCCCAAAAGTGAGATCATCACAGCAAGGACCATGAACAGCTCCAGAAGCCTCATCGTGTTGACGGCTGAAGCCATCTTCCGGTTGAGGATGTCACTGAGGAACCCCTTCATATAAGGCTCGTTGGAAAAACCGTGAGCCTCTTCCATATATTCTTTGTATGCATCCATTATAGCCTTCTCCGCGTAATCTTTGTCCACTGTTGGAGAGACCTTTATGAGAGGGTCACAGGCATAATGAAGATTCTCCGGATATTGCACTAGAACTCCTATGCTACCGTTATCTTCAGAAGCCTCCACCCGGTCTGCCGGAGTATCCTCAAAAATGCCGCCTACATAATCTGCACTCATATTGTTCATTCTCATAGTACGGGCAAAGTTTGAAGCTTCTTCATCGCTTGTAAACCCTGCGGCACGGTAGGCTGTCTGGCTTAGCCACAGAGAATTGGAAAGAGGGCGGTTGAAGTCTTCCAGCACCTTGAAGCCAAGCAGGCGGAAGTAAGTGGAATCACATCCTATCAAGTTCAAATTCACTTCCCTGGTCTCTCCACCCACATCCTTCTTCCTGCCGATACTCCAGTTTATGTTGCCCGGGAACCCCCTGCCATAGCCTATCTCTTCAACAAACGGAAGCTTTCTCAGTTTCTCCTCAAACGGTCTCATCTTATCCACACTACTCGGACCGGCAAGAACAAACAGATTGTCTGAGGTAAAGTTCATAGGCCTTTGCATCAGATGCTTCATCTGCATCTCCATCACAAGAGCAAGGGCTATCAGCACCACAGATATAATATTCTGGAAGACAATGAAGAACTTGCCGAGCAGCATCCGGCTTCTTCTGGCATAGGTCCCCCTGATAATGTCAATAGGCTTTGTCCTGGACGCCTCCAAGGCAGGCAGCAACCCTGCAAGGGTTCCAAACACAAGAACAGCCAGCACATAAGCCGCCACATATTTGAAATCCAGGATAAACCTCAGTCCGACAACCTGCTGCCCATCCTGATAATTCCCTGAAAGAAGCGAATTCATGAACGGAACCAATAGATAAGCCAGCACTATGGCAAGCAAGAAGCATACTGCCGTAAAGGCAAGCGATTCAGAGATGTACTTCCAAGCTACGCTGCCTCTTGTTGCACCGTGCAGCCTGCGGGTTGCCATTTCCCTGGATCTTTTTCTGACAAGAGCCACGTTGAGGTTTACATAGTTGATTATTGCTGAAGCCAGAAGGAGAAGCACCACTATGGTAAGCAAGGCCAGCAGTGTCTTGTCTGCACTCCTGAGCATATAAGAAGCCTTGTGGAAATACATCTGGCTGTAGTTGTAGAGTTTGAAATCGTTGTTCTCCTTCTTGAAGAAAGTGTAGTTCTGGTAGCACTTGTCAAAGATGTTGTCCTTGAAGGTCTGCTCGTCAACTTCTTTTTTGCGTTTGATCACAGACAAATGGGAGCCGTAGCTCTGGAAAGGAGTTACATCTGTTGCATAAGAACTCTTTGCCGCGGAAAAAAAGATGTCATAATACATCACAAGCGTATTGTCAAGGTCTTCAACGATTCCTCCAATCACATAATCTTTGTATATAGGAGTTCCATCTTCCTCTCCTACAGTCCTTCCAATCGTCCTCCCGACGACCCCGTTTCCGTCATCTATCATTGAAGCAAACCTCCTGCTGACCAGAACGGCGCCTCCACTCTGGAAATCCTGGAGGTCTCCTTCCAGTATCTTGTAGTTGAAAATGCTGAAGAAGTTGGAGTCTATCTCGCAGGAGAGGCCCATTACAATCTTGTCAGAGAACTTGAGGATTTCACTTCCGTTGTCGCCAATTCTGGTGATGCTCTCAACTCCAGGTATGCTGTCCAGAGCCTCCTTGTCCCACCAGCTCATCGCAAGCAGGTCGTCCCGTCCCAGTCCGTAGATCCTGTCCCCGTCCGGGTTTTCGTGCGCCACATCGTACTGCTGCCAGACATAGCTTCCTATCAGTATCACAAACGTAAGGCTCACTACAAGCCCCAATGCCTCTATGAAAGCATACAGCTTGTTTTTACCCAGAAATTTTAAAAAGCTGTTCATATAATATTGAGTTATGTCATACAACAAGAATCATTAAATGTGCCATACATTATAAACCATTGATTATATGATGCTTATCAAAAAGCAACAAAAAGTTCCGCTGTAAACTTTTTTTACAACAGACCGAATTATTTACAGAAGGGCCAAATACTAATAAAAAAGATTGAATAATTATTTTGCTTTGTAACTATTATTTAGTTACATTTGCAGTATGGGAACTAAGGAGAAACTACTTGAAAGATTAAAAGGTATGCCCACAGACTTTACATTTGCTGAGGCGGAAAGGCTTTTAACCTCGTTCGGATATACGAAATCCAACAAGGGTAGAACTTCAGGATCGAGGGTGTTGTTCTCAAAATCAGGCAAATTACCTGTCTTTATGCACCGGCCACACCCGAATAAAGAACTAAAACAATATGCCATTAAACAACTTATTTCAGAATTAATAAGAAACGGAGAATTTGAATTATGAATACACTTAAGTACAAGGGTTATATTGGTTCTGTAGATTACAGTGAACCAGATAAAGTATTTTTCGGAAAAATCGAGGGCATTGATGGTCTTGTCAATTATGAAGGAGAATCTGTAAAAGAAATTACAGACGCATTTCATGAAGCTGTTGACGATTACCTTATATTTTGTGAAGATCAGGGAGTAAAACCGGAAAAGAGTTACACCGGCACTTTCAATGTACGAATTGCGCCTGCAACTCACAGGGATATTGCTAACCTTGCCGCCGAGGAAAACATCTCCATAAACGCTTTTGTAAAGAAAGCCCTTGCGGAAGCTGTCGCCAACTATACTCCAGAGCAAAAGACAATACCTAAAAAATACCCTAGCCCATCTGAAAGGCATCTTGCAACTCTCAATGAACCGGAAGAAACTTATGGCACAACAACTACTGTAGAAGTAACTATTCCGTCCAAAGAAATGTCTTTTGCAAAAGAGATTTTCAAACGTTTCGGATGGGACATGCACATTAAACCAGGCAGTCAAAAGAAATCTTAAAAGATTTCCTCCTGATTTTATGTTCCAATTACCCCTTGAAGAAGCAAAGCAGATGCGGTCACAAATTGTGACTGCATGATTTATTCTATCTTCAATGCTTCTGCGGGATTCATCTTGGATGTCCTCAGGTAATGGTAGAGCACAACTACAGCACATAAAAGCACTACTATCCCCAATGCAAGCAAAAAGACAACTGGAGAGAATTGCACCCTGTGGGAGAACTGCTGCAGATAATACCGCACAATCAGCCAGCCAACCGGTGCCGCAATTACATAGCAGACGGCAACAGTCCTCAGATACAGAAGTAAACCCTCTGACGTAATCTGGCCCATATCTGCACCAAATACCCTTTTCACTGATATTTCCATCTTCTTGTACTGGACATCCATCAGCACCTGGCCCCAGATACCTACAAGAGATAGCAATACCGCAAGCATCGAGAACAGCCACACGGCAAGACGAAGGCGCTCCTCGCCGCTGTAGAGGTTCTTGCCGATAGAATCATAGAACCTGACCTCGAACGGCATTGTAGAATCCATCTCCTTCAGTACAGATTGAATCTTATTCATTGCAGACAAACGGTCAACACCCTCTGAGAGGCGGATATATGCGAAAGGCATCGAGTGCCCCTTCTGAGTATGTACCTGGAAGGCTACAGGAGAATCGGCCTTCCTGAGGGAAGTTATATTTACATTGTTCACGAAACCGATTATAGGCGCCCCTTCGCCAAACTCGCCGGCATAAACCTTTAATTCAGCTCCATTGGTTTTCAAGTCCTGCGCTAACAGTATCGGTCCGAATTCTCCTTCGTTGAAACTCCGCCCTTCAGTGATTTTCAACCCCAAAACCTGCGGCAAATTCCAGCTGCAGTAAATCATACTCATCGATACCGGGCCTTGACCAAAATCAGCACCCTGTGTGGAATAAGCGTCTGCCCCGCCGATGAGCTCCATTGCATAGGCCACGTCTTCCACTTCAGGATTCTGGCAAAGCCTCTGGCGAAGCCAGTCTGATTTTTCCCTACAGTTCTCCCCGCCTATATCCACAACAGCCAGGTTGTTCTTGTCATAGCCACAAGGATACTCTTGCATGAAACGGCTCTGACGCTGCACGAAAAAGACAAATATCAACAAAGCGATTGATACAACGAACTGAACCCCCACCAGCACGGCACGAAGCTTTCTGCCCGAGGCGGACAGTCCGTAGTTTCCCCTGAGAATCATCGCCGGCTGCCCAGAAGTGGAATAGACACTCGGCCATATACCCGCAACAATTCCTGTGGCAAGCGCCACTGCTCCCACGAAAAGCAAAAGCCCCAGATGCTTCCCTACCGAGAAAGACTGCATAAGCACACCGTTTGTCAGTAGCGCTTCAGAAACTGGCTTCAACAACAGAGCCGCCAGAACAAAAGCGCAGATACACCAGACAACGGCTTCTGCAACTACAAGCAGCCTAAGCCTTCCGGTAGAAGATCCCAGAACTTTCTGGAGGTTAACGCTACGGATACGAAGTGGAGTAAGCGCCACATAGAAATTTGTAAAGTTAATCAGACCAATGGCCAGGATAAGAATGGCTATCGCGATGAGCAGAAGAAGCTGAGAGCGGCTGCCGCTCTTGTATATGTTTCCCTCGTTCCTGAAATATATACTTGTCAGAGGCACTAACTCAATGGGAGTAAGCCAATCGCCGTGAGGCTTGAAATCAAAATGTGCATTGAACTCGTCAGCCACCGCCTGAGCGTTTAAGGCATCATCCAAAAGCAGATAGCAGACAAAATTGGCTCCACCGTAAGATCCCTTCTGTATATCACCTACCGGCATATACAAGTCATTCCCAAGCTGGGTGTTGGAAGGAAAATCCTCATAGACACCTGACACGATTGCCTCTTTGGCCAATTCCAAATACTTGGAATCTGTCTTGAGCAACTTGCCGAGTGCAGATTCGCCCGGGAACAAAACCTGAGCCAGAGACTGCGGAATGATGACCGTACCTGGCGTTTCCAATGCCTTGCTGTTACCCTCTACCATCTTTATTCCGAACACATCGATGAAACGTTCAGAGGTAAAGATGACAGTCCTCTTGTAGCCGACCGGAGTTTTGCCCTCTTCGGCGGCTGTAAAAAACACCTCTCCGAAGAAAGGAACGAGTGTGCATCCCGCCTCTATGTGTGCAGATGAAGCAATTATATCATCTGCAAAGCCTCTAGGCAGTATGTTGCGGAAGAGAGACTCATCAGCCTTCTTGTCAGCCCTGAAAACCCTGTCCGAGGTGGGATGGCATTTGTCAAAAGACAGCTCATAATCCGCCTGTAAGAATATCAGGGCGAAGGCAAGCAATGCTGCCACCAAACCTGTGAAATTCAGTACAACAGCCAGCGGATACCGGCGTATAAGACTCTTTAGGTTTCGTAGTATCATAGTTATTCATTCTTCAATGATTCTACCGGGTTGGAATTAACGATCCTCAGCGATGAAATGGCAACCACTGCAATCACGACAAGGATGACCACGACAGCGGCAACAAGAAAGTATATCGGCGACAATGAGATTCTTTCCACAAACTGTTCCAGCCATTTGCGGGCAATCATGTAAGCCGCTATACCGGCCAGGACAGCCACAATGGCTGAAATCCGGATAATGTCTGCCTGCATATACCTGTGGATGTCTCTTGCAGAGGCACCGTTTATCTTGCGGATTGCCATCTCCTTGCTGCGCCTTTGGGATTCGTCTCTTACAAAGCCTATCAAGCCCAGGATGGCGACAAGCAGCGTTACTACGGCACCGGCAAATATGGTATTTCGCATCTTACGGCTGTCTTCGTAGGCTTTTCTCATGCTCTCCGCATAAGAATGTACCTTGACGTTCCGTCCGTCCAGGGCTTTGGAGACAGCATCTGTAAGCCGGGAGTATGTCTCAGAGTTCATTTCCTGCACTTTGATCAGAATATATGGCATATAGCCGTAGTCCTTGTCCAAAGAGCCATAGAACCTGGCGCTTGGGCGCTCGTCCCCTTCTACCAGACTCCCGATTCTCATATCGTTATATACGCCGCTGACTGTAAATCCTGAAAGATAGGCACCGTTTTCTCTTTGCTTTGCATAATTGTGCCCTGTTATATCTACTACCTTTCCCACAGCACCGCTGCTCCAGTCTGCAAATTCAGACATCTTCTTGACGAAGCTCTCGCTAACGGCAACCTCCGAGGAATCGCGGGGAGCGCGTCCTTCTATGAACTCCACCCCCAGAAGGTCATAGAAGCCTTCTGTAGCCTCGTACTGGTCTGCTATGTTGAACAGTTCAATGTCCTTGTCCGGAAGCCACACGTTGTCTCCGCTGGAATGCTCAAACGGGAGGGCGTAGCAGGCCTCCACACCTTTCACTGAAGGCATCTGCCTTAAAACCTCAACCACTCTCTTCTGAGCATCTTTGTCGCCATCATAAAGACCTATGAAGTAAAGGTTGTCATACTTATACCCAGGATCAGCATTGCACAGGGCATCGTACTGTCTGGAGACCACCAGGAGCAGAGACAGCATAAACACGTTGATGAAAACCTGCACGCCAAGCAGAATCATCTTCCACCGCCTCGAGTTTTCAGTATAGTTCTTCAGGGCAGCATATACAGGAACTCTCATGTAAAGCCTTGCCGGAACCACTATCGATATCGCGAGTACCACAAGCACCACAGCACATACTACAGCAATGCTCTGGGGTATCATAAGCGTCTTGGGAGACACTCCGAGAAGGTTTTCAACCACTCCCCTGCCGGCAAAAACAAGCGCTGCTGCAATAAACAGAGACAGCAGAATGTGGACAGCAGCCTCCCGGGAAAGCATCCCGTAGATGTTCTTCCCCTCAGCGCCATAGCACTTCATGACTCCTACCTCCCTGGAACGTTTTACCATAGAGGAGATTACGACAAGAATATAATTAAGGACGCTTATGACCACGAGAAGAAAGGCAACTACAGACAACACCCGTATCGTGTTCTTGACTTCAGGGTCTGAAGTATGCATCTTGTCAAAGGGGGTCAGGTAATACCAAAGGGAGGAGCCCATCTTTTCAATCTCATCAATCGGCTGATGCTTTTCCTGCATCTTGCGTATGGCATCGTCAAGAGAATGCGGATCCACACCGTCGCTGAGTTTCACATATCCCTGATAACGGTCATTACCCATCCAGTTCTCCGTGCTTTGCTTGGAGAAGCTCTCCATACTCAGGAGAATGTCATAGTCAAACGTTCCGTTCTCAGGAAAATCCTCATAAACGCCCTCCACGGTAAACTTCAAGTCTTTGGCATCTTCGTTGAAGAGAGTCTTGCCGATGCACTGTGCAACACCGCCCATCTTCTCTGCAAAGCTCCTGGACACCACAGCTGTATAGCTCTTGGCCAACGCCTGGCCTAAATCTCCGGCAAGAGCCGGACGGTCAAAAATGTTAAAGAAACACGAGTCGGCCAATATAAGTTTTGCAGCAACTATGCAGCCGTCTTCAAGGACATAGTTCTCATTTGAGAAAAGAGATGTCGTCCTGGTTCCTTCCTCAACCCCTGGAACTTCGCTCTTGAAACCAAACGGAACAGCACCGCTTACGTTGTAATAATCGTGCAGTTCACCTTGATGCGTGTATTTGGTCCTTATGCGGTATATGTTTTCCACTTCCGGATAGCTCTTGTCGTATGAAAGCTCAAAGCACACCTTGGCTATCAGCACTATACCGACGGCAAGCCCTATCCCCAAAGACAAAACCTTCATCAGCACATCTCTTCTTTTCATTGTATTCTGTTTTTTAAGCGATATTCTTTCCAGCGATTATTTTTTTTCAGCGACAGACATTATACAGTTACTCTTTCTTGAGTACCCCGGCAGGATTGAGGCGGGTAACCCGTAGGGTCTGGATGGAAACAGCGGCAAAGGAGAAAGCAACGATAATCAGCAAAGCAGCAATGAAGAACCAGGCGCTTAGATTTACTCTATGGACATAGACAGAAAGAAGATCTTTACAGATATACCAGGCCAGAGGAATTGCAACAAGGCAGGCTATCACTACCAGAATCATATAACCCCTGACATTTTTCCATGTCTCTGAGGAAACTGTACCGCCAAAGACTTTCCTGACTGCAATGTCGTGTTCCTTCAGCGATATGAACCAGGTGCTCAGGCCCGTCAGGCCGAGTAAAGACAGTATGAGCATAAGACCGGCAAACATCAGAATAAGAATCATCAGCGCATGTTCATCCTTCAGATGCTCACGGTTCAGCGCGGGAACAAAACCCTTGCTGTGAGGCTCCTTGTAGATACCCCAGGACTGGTCGAGAGTGTTCTTGAGGCACTCCATTATCTCCTTTTCAGCAGCGCCGTGGTGACCGTTGACCTTGATGGCCAAAGACTTGTAATAAGCAGTCGGGTTCACATACCAGTCATCCATTATGCAGACATAGGTAGCATTGTCGTAATAATAGCTTCCCCTGAAGTCCTCTATAATTCCTCCCACTGCCGTAATACCCAGGTTGTCAAGCTGATCCTGCGTAGGCTGGATGTCCTCAGGGTTGAGCCCCATCAGCTTGACCAGGCCTTCAGTCAAATATCCTACCCTGTCTTCTTCCCTCTTGAAATCCTTCACGATCTTGAAGCCGTATGCCTCAAAGGCTCCACGGTCGCAGTAGAGTTTGGACACGTTGTATCCCCGTTTTTCCTCCGCCCCATCGGAAGTATTTACAATCATCTGGGTGGAACCCGATTCATCCGTGATGAAAGCACTTTCTGAAAGAGTGCCCGGCTTGTCGTCACAATATCCAATCTTTTCCACGAAAGGCAGTTTCCTGAGTGCCTCAATCGCAGGGTCAAGCTCGTGATGGGCGTATGGCCCGTACAGATAATAGACATCTTTCACATCTGCACCCAAAGGAAGAGAAACCATCTTCCTGTACTGGAACACATAAACCAGAGAAGCCGTCAGAAGAACCATAGTCACAAGGCACTGGACAAAGATGAATACCTTGCTGAACACCATTTTGCTTTTGGCTCTCATCTCTCCCTTGATTACCTCTATTGCCTTGTATCGCGATATAAGTATGGCCGGAACAAACCCCGCAATCAGGCCCACCACAACACCAAGCGCAACGTACATCAGAAGGCTCTGCCAGTTATAGCCCACTCTCACGTCAAATCCCAGCCCTGTAGTACGGAATACTGCATTGATTTGAGGCACAATCAGATATGAAACAGCCACACCAAGAACGAAACAGATGGAAGTCAGTATCAGAGACTCCTTCAGAAGCTTGCCCAGAACATCCTTTCTGGAAGACCCCAGAAGCCTGCGCGTAGCCATTTCCTTGGCCCTGAAAGACCCCATTGCCACATTGAGAGCTATGTAGTTGAACAAGGCGAACATAAGCAGCACAAGGCTGAGTATCAAAACAAAATCAAACAAATAGCTCTTTGATGCTGTAAGACATCCTCCTGAAGTATCCGACAGCTCATCGTAGCGGAAAAGCTTGACCTGCTCCTCCAGGATCCTTTTAACGTCTTCTTCCGAGGCTTCTTCAAGATATAACGCTCTGCTATAATTGTTTCTGGCCGCCGAGCGGATCTTTGCAATCAGTTCATCCCGGTCTGTGCCATCTTTCACCTTGAAAAGGCAGAGGTCTTTCTGGTGCATCCGCTGCGGATTCTTCCAGTAATACTGGAGAGTAGGTCCTGCAATGTTGATTACCACATCGTGAGGCAGCATCAGAGACCTTTCATAATCGCCGATTATGCCTTCTACTGTATATTCCAGATCATCCAGGACAAAGTGCTTGCCCACGGCATCCCTGCCCCAACCTGCCTTGCGGGCGAAGCTCTCGGACACCAGAGCGTTAGTGTTGTCGCTGAGAACATTGCGGTTTCCTGAGATGAACCTTGTAGGAAAGAAGTCAAAGAAATCCAAATCGCACAGAAGCAGCTCAATGCTGTAGCTTTCATCACCAATCTTTATGTCCGCAGGGCGGGTGGCGCTGAAAAGAGTCGTCTGCTCAACTTCCGGTATATTGGATTTCAGAAACTCCGGCTGGTCGAAACATCCACCCAGATACTCACCCCAGAGGGTGAAAGTATATATGCGGTCATAGTCTTTGTTCTCGTGGTCCAGCCTCCACAGGTCGTTGGCGTAGCTCAGCAGCGGGATAATGAAAGCCAGAGCCACACTAATGCCTATGATTTCTATCAGAGTATAGAGTTTGTGTTCCTTCAGGAACCGGAGATATGTTCTCATAATATTCTTTAAAGCAGATTCTTAACGTCGTTTACTATACGTCCGTCAAACAGGTCTATCACCCTCTGGGCAAATGTGGAGTCTTTCTGGGAGTGGGTAACCATCACGATTGTGGTGCCTTCCTTGTTGAGTTCGCTCAGAAGATCCATGACCTCCTTGCCGTTCTTTGAGTCCAGGTTTCCGGTAGGCTCGTCGGCCAGAATCAGTTTAGGGTTGGACACCACGGCCCTGGCAATTGCAACCCTCTGCTGCTGACCTCCTGAAAGCTGCTGAGGAAAATGCTTTGCACGGTGAGAGATATTCATCCTCTTGAGCATCTCGGTAACTCTCTTTTTTCTCTCCGATGCAGATATGTTCAGATACCTTAGAGGAAGTTCAACGTTCTCATACACATTAAGTTCATCGATGAGGTTGAAGCTCTGGAAAACAAACCCGATGTTGCCCTTGCGGAATTTTGTCCTCTCTTTTTCCTTCAACTTGGCCACCTCGGTTCCAAGAAGCTGATAGCTTCCGCCCGTAGGGTTGTCCAGAAGGCCGAGGATGTTCAGAAGGGTTGACTTTCCGCATCCGGAAGGCCCCATTATGGCCACAAACTCCCCTTGTTTGATCTCAAATGAAACACCGTCAAGTGCAGTGGTTTCGATTTCTTCCGTACGGAAGACCTTGCTAAGATTAGATACTTTTATCATAATGTATTGTTTATTAGTTATTTCTGTTTGATTTTCAAACTCTTATTCTTTTTTCAATGCCTCGGCGGGATTAGTCCGTGCGGTCTTGATACTCTGGTAAAGCACGCTTAGCGCCGCTATTACGGCAACCGCCAGTCCAGCAAGTGCAAATATCCACCAGTGAAGGCTGATACGGTGACCATATCCTGAAAGCCAGCGATTCATGATAAACCAGGCAACCGGAGCTCCAATAACAAAGGCAATGCCCACATTCTTCATAAACGACAGCACCAGCCCTTTCAACACACCTGAATATTCGGCCCCGAAAACCTTTTTTACGGATACGCTGCGAATCTCCTGCTGCATATAGTAAGAACTCATGGCAAAGAGCCCAAGGGCGCTCACCAGGATGGACAACAGCGTGAAGATGATGACAATCTTGAGCACCCGGCTTTCGTCACCGAAGCCGTCTTCGATCATTTCCTCAATATACTGGGCTTCGAAGAGCCTGCCCGGAAATACTTCCCCAGCTATGGCTTCCACCCGCTTTTTCGCGGCTGCCTGGTCTCCGGTCGTTTTTACAATCAGCACCCAGGGGTAATTGTCATCGGGATACTCCCCGTGATTGAAAATCATAGCAGCGCTCTGGTCGGCCTCCAGAGGGCGGATTTTGAAATCATAGTAGATTCCACCTATCTGACGTGTTCCAGCTTGAGCGGTCTGGAATTCCGTCGCTGTTTCCTCGATACCAATCTGCTTGAAGGCGTATTCATTGAGCCAATAGGCGCGCTGATGGTTGTCCTGCTTTATCTTTAAGCCAAGAATGTCGAAATACTTGTCATCACCCTGGATTTGTTGGAAGGACACCCAGTGACCATCCGGCATTTCCATCGTCCAGTTGCCAGTTCCTTCCAGCGGGATGCCGTCACCTTGCCCCACTTCTTCTACGCAGGGCTCCGCACGCAGGCGGTCCAGTAGCGGCATGATCTGCCCAGTCTGGCCGAAGGCATTATCGACCACGAGGATATCCTTAGTATTGTAGCCCAGGTCAGCCGAAATCATGTGCCGTATCTGAAGGCCCATCGTGAGGGCGCTCACCAGCATGATGATGGCTACCACATTCTGCACGATGATGATGACTTTGCTATAGACCGTCTTGGTCTTGAGCCGGAGCGTACCGCGTACAATCTCAATGGGCTGCGCCTGTTGAATTAACAGGGCCGGTACGATGCCGGACAAGAGGCCCAGTACCACGATAAAACTCAGTACCAGCAGCACATTGACTGGGGTAACCGCCTTGAAGATGGATACCTGGTACTCCAGCAGGCGGGAAACCGCCGGACAGAGCGCTTCCGCCAGCAATATGGCCAGAAGCATCGAAATGCCGCAGATAAGCGTACTCTCGGAAATCACCTTCAGGAAGATGCTGCGCTTGTCGGCACCTACCAGGCGCCGGGTGGCCATCTCCTTGGCCCGGAAGCCCGTGAGGGCCGTGGTCATATTGATATAATTGAGCACGGCAAATGCCAGGAGCAGGATGCACATGGCCAGCAGCAGGTTCACGAAACTACGGTTGCCGAACTGGATGGTCTCCGTCCAATCTTTATTCCCATCATCCAGGAAATACATGTTCCTGAGAGGAATCAGCCGAACATTATCGTATTGGCTTTTGTACACCCAGAAATTCTCTTCGCACCAATCCAGGATGTCACTCTGCCTGGCCTGAAGGTCGGCGCCCGGATAGGTCATCACAAAACAGACGCCGCCGCCGGCGTTGCTCATGTATTCGTCGTGTGACGAATTAATTTTTGGCATTATATCGCCCCTTATCAGGACATCCGGTGCTTTCAGGATGGAATTCCCGAAATCTTCATACACGCCGCAAATGGTAAGCTGAAAGGACCCCTCATAATTTAAAGATATGACCTGTCCAAGCGGGTTCTTGTCTGAGAAATGGGCATTCGCAAACTCTCGGCTTACCATGCAGCGGTCCCAGGACACGAGCCAGTCGGCTTTGTTGCCTTCCACCAGGTCATAACTGAACATCTCAAAAAAGGTGCTGTCCGCCGCCATCGTGCTGCCATAGACTCGTTCTCCGTTAATGTTGAACGCTGCCGCCGATGCGATATTGGCCACGCAACACCCCTTTTCTATTTCAGGAAAATTGCTCTTCAGGTGCTTGTCTAACCAATAGCCCATATTTACGTTATCTTCGCTGGCAACAGCATAAATCCGGTCCGCATTCTGCTGGAAAGAATCCGTGGAGAGCTGCCGTTGGATATACACCGCCAACAGGAGCACAAATGCCATCGACACCGTAAGGCCAACAAGGTTTACCGCCCCGTACAACTTGTTCTTCTTCAAAAAATTCCAGAAACTCTTCATAGCTTAGAATACAAGTACATCGCTGTCACCATAGTTGTCATAACTGGAAGTGATTACCTTCTCTCCTGGATTCAGGCCTTCAAGTACTTCAAAGTATTGAGGGTTCTGCCTGCCGATCTTGATTTTGCGCTTGGTTGCTCTCTTTCCGCCATTGTCCATTACATAGATCCACTGTCCGCCGGTCTTCTGGTAGAAGGAGCCTCGGCTGATGAGGATGGCTTCTTCACTCTGTCCGAGCTGGAGGTTCAGGTAATAGGTCTGTCCGGTCCTTATGTTGTCCGGCTGGGCTCCCGTGAAGAGGAAGTCTGCCTTGAACTTTCCTTCCCTGACCTCGGGATAGACTTTACGGATGACTGTGTTGTATGTTTCTCCCTGGCGGTCGAAAGAAGCTGAAAGACCGGCTGTCACGCGATCTATGTAATGCTCGTCGATCTGAGCCTCTATCTTGTAGGTTTCAAGGTTGTTGATCTGGCCAATCTTCATTCCGGCGGCAACATTCTGGCCAAGTACAACATCCAGAAGACCGAGTTCTCCGTCTATAGGAGCGGTAACGGTGAGGTTGTTTTTCCTCTCCCTTATCATATTCATATTCAGACGCATATTGGAAAGGCTCTCGTTCATCTGCTGGATTTCCACAGAGCGGTAAAGGCTGTCCTGCCTTTCCCTTTCTTTGGTGAGCTGGTAGTTTTTCTGGCTCAGGATGAAATCTTCCTCAGCCTTGAGATACTCGTCTCTTGAAACAAGCTTGTCTGCATAAAGAGCCTTGTACTGATCGTATGTACGCCTGTTCCTCTGGACTTCCATCTCCAGGGCAAGCCTCTCCTTGCGTACGGAAAGCTTCTGCTGTTCCATGGAAATCATGGTGTTCCTGAGGATGTTCTCCTTCTCGGCCAGGTCTGCTTCGGCATTGAGGATCTGAAGATCCAGATTGTCGTTCCTCAGGCGTAATATCGGATCGCCCTTCTTTACGGCAGTGCCTTCCTCTATGAGAATCTGCTCCACCACTCCGCCTTCCATCGGGCTGAGCTGTATGGTAACCATTGGCTGAACCTGGGCGTTGATCCTGATGTAATCTTTGAACTCTCCCTTTTTCACTTCGCTGAGAGTGATGCTCTTGGCATCTGCCCTGAGAGTCTTCTGGTTACCCTTGGCAAGAAGGTAAACCACAAAGAGCAGCACAAACGCTCCCAGCCAGTAAGGCACCGCCTTCTTTGTAAAAACCTTTCTGAATCCTTTTTTCTGTTCTAAAACTCTGTCCATTTCCTTTTCTGTTATAGGCTGAGAGTAGCTTCTGACATCTGTCTTGACCCAAAGTATCTCAGCCAGTTGTTTTTATCTCTGGGACAAATAGCTTTCTCCCTTGAAGTAACGCAGCACCTTGTCCTTGATAAGAAACAGCAGCTGCGCCTGCATCTTGTCCGCCTGAGCCTGAAGATGGTTGTTCAAGGCCGTCTGGTACTCGATGGCGGAAATCATCCCCTGCTCCCATTTCTTGATACTAAGTTTGCAGGCCTCTTCCTGAACCTCAGCACGCTTTGAGGCAAGCACCATACTTGAATACTGGGCCCGACGATCCTGGAACGCCCGCTTTACCTCAGCCTCAAGTTCGCTGATTTTCTGGTTGCGCTCCGCCACAGCCTTGTCATAAGCGTTACGCCTCTTTCTGATAGACGAATGAGCCTGCAATCTGTTATATATCGGAATGCTCAGGCTGAGCTGGATGTATTCTCCGCGATTGTTCTTGAACTGTTCCCTGAACGGCACTGGAGAATAACCGGCCCTTCCAGGATAAGTGAAATATGTGGTTGACCAGCCACCGTTAAGGCTAAGGCTCGGTGCCAGGCTCCATCTTGCAGTAGAGAGGTTGCGCTTGGCTATATCCACATTTCCCTCAGCGATAATGGCCTGAGGGTTGTGCTCCAGAGCATATTCCGTAACAGAAGCCATCTCCTTAACGTCTCCCAGTCCATCCCCTCTAAACACGGCACACACAGAACCGTCCAAGCCTTCTCCACTTAGGCTTCCACTCTTTTCATTTTCAAAGGAAGAAGTTCCGTAAACTTCCATCGCTGAGAAAATACTCATTACTTCTGATTCGTCAAGGCTGAGAGGCTCATCCAGAGGCCAGAGCATCACGCTCTTCAGGCTTAGGAGAGCATCCTCGGCCTTGTTCTGAGCCTGGAGCCTCTGGTACTGCTTGTCAGCAAGGTCCGCCTCCATCTGAACCACATCCGCATAGGCTTTCCGTCCCAGCTGCTCCTCCTTCCTTGCCTTGGAAAGGGAAAGTTCGGCGGCAGCCACCTGATCTGAAAGAATCTTTGAAAGCTGGCTGAAATACAGCACATTGCTCCAGGCCTCCATAGTGGCCAGGCAGATTTCGTCTTCTGCCTGCTGCTGGCGACTTATGCCCATAAGCACAGAGGTTCTGGCAATACTCATGTTGTTGACTGCAGAAAAGCCGTCAAACAGGACCAGACCCGCGGAAAGCGAATATCCGTTGTGGAAAGACTTTATGTTGCTGTAAGTGTTAGTCTCAGGATCAACGCTTCGGCCCCAGTTGTAATATCCGTATGTGGAACCACTCACCTGGGGAGTGAAAGTCCTGAGAATGGCATCCCGCCTCTCCACTCTGGCATCTGAAAGGTCTGCCCTTGCGGATATCATCTTGGAAGAATGCTCCACAGCATACTCCATACATTGCCTGAGAGTCATTTTGCCTGCGGAACCTGCACCTTTCCCGGCATTTTCACCTTCCTGAGCAAGCAAAACCACAGGTGAAGAAAAAGCCAGGAAAAGCACAAGAAACCGCGCAAACAAACATTTCTTTATAACTACTTTAACCATAACCTGAAATCAATCGCGATTATGGTAAGCATCTGCCGTGCCAACCTATCAAAGCATTAATATTCTGCAAGATACCTCATAAACGCTCAATTCAGAAGTGTAAAAAACCTTTACACACGATGCAAATCTTTACACATACGGAAGGAGATGCGTCTTCCGTCCCAAAATCCGGGACAGAGGGAGCACTATGGCCAGAAAAATGCGCCTTCCGTCCCTAAAATCCGGGACAGAGGGAGCACTTTGACGGGAAAAATGCGCCTTCCGTCCCAAAATCCGGGACAGAGGGAGCACTTTGACGGGAAAAATGCGCCTTCCGTCCCAAAATCCGGGACAGAAGGCGCACTACTTCAAAAATCGGCAACGGGGGACCTTATTTTTTCTTCTTCCTCATCGATTTGAGGGAGAGGATTATGCCTATCAAGGCTATGAGTACAACCGCGCCCCAGATGAAATAAGGAGCATTGCTGCGGACATCCTTTCCTGCAGGAACAGGGTAACTGTCCGGAAGGACGACCTTGTCTCTCAGATATACGGCGTATGCATACCACTCTGAAACATCTGCATAGTCCAGGAACCAGCCTTCTGAAGTTCCACGGATGGCACACTGTCTCTCGATGTCTATCAGCGGTTTGCCGGTATTGTCTTTAGGATCCAGGCTGAGGAAACCGTGAGACTTCTCGCCTGCCAGAGAGATGTTGTTGGCTGTGTACAGGTCCGTAACAACCGGATACAGAGTAGAGCTTTCTATCTTTTTGCCATGAACATAAACGTTCTTTATCCTGAACATTTTAGGCATGGCAGAATTGTACTCATAATTCAAGCCGTAGAAAGTCATGTAGGTGTCCGGATTCTGAAATGCCACAGAAGCGTTGAATTCGCATATCTTCTTGATTTCACTGCCAGTTAAGAAGCAGATAACCAGCGGGCTGCCCGGGTTTTTGTTGATGTCCCTGCCCAAAGACAGAGAATTGAAGACATCGCTGTAAGTGATGTTTCCGCTTGGAAGCTGCTGACGCAGGACTCCGGCAGGAACAATTGCTATGAGCTTGGATGTATCCATCTGGACGCCCTTGAGGAAGTATGCCGCATTGAATATAGCTTTGGCAACATCGTAATCCATAGGGTTGAAACCATTCTCGTCTGTGGTCATTGAAAGAGGGGCGGCAACGGAATCTATCACATCGAACGGAGAAGAATGGAATCTCTTTCCGAACTGGTCCGCGACTTTGCCCTTAAGGTCATTGAACAGAATCGTTGCTCCCGGATCAGGGGTTATGTCTTCAGGAACACTCTTGAGGCTGTAAGGGCCTGCCTTAACTCCGTCAGGAGTCTTGAGAAGGTCGAATTCTCCGAGGAGAGTGCCGTTGGCTCCAGCTGATACGATAGTTGTATTGCCTACCATAAACGGCTGGAAAATAGCCTCATGGTCGTGACCTGATATAATCAGGTTTATTTCCGGGCATTCGCGGGCAAGGCGGGCATCCTCGCTGTTTTCTCTTGCCATAGCGCCGCTGTGGGAAAGAGCGATGATGAAATCAGCTCCCTTTGCCTGAATCATAGGAATCACCTTCTTGGCTGTTTCTACAGGATCCATATACATTATCCTGCCGTTTGCCATACTGGCTTCGTAGGCATTTCTGCCAAGCACTCCGAACACGCCAACCTTCATGCCAGCCCTCTCAAGAATGACATAAGGCTGATGGTTGATGAATTTCAGGGCGTTGGCAAAGTTCTTGTTGTCATCTCCTCCCTCGTTTTTAGCCTCGATGTTAGCAGTCACGTTGAGAGGGAAAAACAGATTCTCCTTTGTTGCAGGATCTTTGGAATTGTCCCCTACAGCTCTGTTGTAGAACATATATGCCAAAGATGTCAGTCCGAGGTCAAAGTCATGGTTTCCAAACACAAAGGCATCGTAACCTGCAAGAGCCAGCTGACGGTACTCAGGCGCATCTATCTCGGAAAATGCAGAGTACAATGAGCCGAACATCATGTCTCCGGCATCCAGGGTAACAACTCCGCAGCCGGTTTCCTCAGCTGCCTTCCTCTCCTGCTTGATGAAGGCGGTCAGGCCAGGCCATTTGTCAGCACAGGAGTGAAGGTCTCCTGTAAACAGCACCCTGACGGTATTGGTAGTACGGTCAGTGCCATGATCACCAGTCTTAACTCCTATGGTAACATTACCGACCGTCTTTGTCTTGTACTCCCCTTTCTGGGAAAATATGCTGGAGCTGAAAAGGACAGCCGCCAGCAACAACATTGAAAACTTGACTGAGTGTTTCATATCTTATCGCTTTGTTTGATTCAAATATAATCTCATCTGAGCAACCAGTTCCCTGGCTTTTTCAGAGGCCGCTGATGCAAAGTTCACGGAAGAATCTGCATACAATATTCCTCGAGATGAGTTGACCAGAAGACCGCAGTGGGAATTCATGCCGGCAGTTGCCACTTCTTCAACCGTCCCGCCCTGAGCACCGACTCCAGGAACAAGGAAGAAACTGTCCGGGCTGAGAAGGCGTATGCGATAAAGCTGATCAGGACGGGTAGCCCCCACTACAAACATAATGTTTTCCTTGCTTCCCCATCTTTCCGCCTGACGCAGAACCCTCTCATACAAAGGCACATGATTCTGGCTCTCATCATCAATTTCCAAACTGTGCGGGCGAGTCTCCAAAGTCTCGAAATCTTCAGCGGTAACATTGGAAGTCAGGGCAAGGATTATAGCCCACTTGCCTTCATACTTGAGGAACGGCATTATGGCATCACCGCCCATATATGGAGAAAGGGTCACAGCATCGCAATCCATCTTTTCAAAAAAAGCCTTGGCATATTGCTTGGCGGTGTTTCCGATATCTCCCCTTTTAGCATCGGCGATAACAAAGACATCCGGATAATTTTCCTTCAAATAGGAAACCGTCTTCTCCATCTGCCGGATTCCCTTCCAACCTTCCGCTTCATAAAAAGCCGTGTTGATCTTGTAGGCCACAGCATACTGCACGGTAGCATCTATGATGGCTTTGTTGAAAAGGAACATAGCCTCCTCTTCAGGCAGCTTGTTGTCAGAGACAGCTTGCTTGATGCAGGAAGGAATCTTCTCCATGTCGGTATCCAAACCTACACAGAGAAAACTACCCTTCCTGAGTATCTGGTCGTATAGTTGTTTATAAGTCATCTTCTTGTTATATCCTGAAGACGTCAGCTGCCACAGCGCTAAATCAGCATGCTTCCTGTAAAGGCAGCCAGTTTCTCTTCAGCGTATTTGACCGTTACGGTAAAGTTTTTCTTCTTGGAAGAAGGGGCCTCATACATGGCATCAACCATAATAGCTTCACAGATAGACCTCAGACCTCTTGCTCCCAGATTATATTTGACTGCTGTATCAACAATCAGGTCCAGAACCTGGTCTTCTATCTCCAAGTCTATTCCATCCAGCTTGAACATCAGCTTGTACTGCTTTACCAAAGCGTTCTTTGGATTGGTGAGGATGTCTCTGAGAGCGGTCTTGTCCAACGGATGAAGGTATGTGATTACAGGAAGCCTTCCAATCAGTTCAGGGATGAGACCGTATGACCTGAGGTCCTGAGGAGCTATGTAGCGTAGCAGTTCCTTCTTGTCAATGTCTTTGGCACGTTCCTGCACACCGTAACCTACAACCTTGGTGTTGAGCCTCTGGGCTATCTTCTTGTCTATGCCTTCAAAAGCTCCGCCGCAGATGAAGAGGATATTCTGGGTATTTACAGCTATCATCTTCTGCTCAGGATGCTTCCTTCCGCCCTGAGGAGGCACATTCACTATATTGCCTTCCAGGATTTTCAGCATCGCCTGCTGCACTCCCTCGCCTGAAACATCGCGGGTTATGGAAGGATTGTCGCTCTTGCGGGCTATCTTGTCAATCTCGTCGATGAACACTATACCCATCTCCGCCTTCTCCACATTGTAGTCAGCGTCCTGTAAAAGCCTGGTCAGGATGCTTTCCACATCCTCCCCGACATAGCCGGCTTCCGTAAGAACGGTAGCATCCACTATCGCGAAAGGCAAATGGAGCATCTTGGCAATGGAACGGGCCAGAAGCGTCTTGCCGGTTCCGGTAGGTCCGACCATCAGCACATTGGACTTCTCTATCTCAAGGTCCTGAGTCTCGCTGCTTTTGTGGAGAATCCTCTTGTAATGGTTGTAAACAGCCACGCTGAGGAACTTCTTGGCCTCATCCTGACCTATTACATACTGGTCAAGGTATTTATGAATCTGCTGCGGAGACAAAAGCTTGAAGTCCTCCTTAACCTGAGCCGCAAAATTGGACCGGGATGCAGAAGGCTGATTCTCGCTGAGGTAGCTGTGGATATTCTCCACACAATCAGTGCAGATGCAACCCTCCTCGCGGCCTATCAGCAAGGCCCCGTCTTTTTCCGTCCTGCCGCAGATTATGCATCGCGGAGTTTTCTTTCCCGTAGTGTTTCCTTTCCTGCTTTCAGCCATCTGAAAACTTTTTGCAACAATTATTTCTTTGCCTTGGAGAGAATCTCGTCAATCATTCCGTATTCCTTGGCTTCCTGAGAGGTCATCCAGTAATCTCTGTCAGCGTCTTTCTCTATCTGTTCCAGAGTCTTGCCGGTATTCTCAGCCAGAGACTCGTAGAGTTCCTTCTTGGTCTTGATTATCTCCCTGGCCTCTATCTCAATGTCTGAAGCCTGGCCGGAAGTACCTCCCATCGGCTGGTGTATCATAATCCTTGAATGAGGAAGGGCACTCCTGCGTCCCTTTACACCGGCCGCCAGAAGGACGGCTGCCATTGAGGCCGCCATTCCGGTGCAGATTGTGCAAACCTTCGGATTTACCAGATTCATGGTGTCGTAAATACCCCAGCCTGCATATACCTGACCGCCTGGAGAATTGATATAAAGCTGTATATCAGCCTCAGGATCAGCTGACTCCAGATAGAGCAACTGAGCCTGGATGATGTTGGCCACATCATCGTTGATAGGAACACCCAGGAAGATAATCCTGTCCATCATCAGACGGGAGAAAACGTCCATTGAAGCAACATTCAAGTGCCTCTCCTCTATAATCGTAGGGTTGATGTAAGCAGCGCTGAAGCCAGCGTAACCGTCAAGTTTCAGAGAACTGATGCCTTTGCGGTCCTGCGCGAATTTCTGAAAGTCTTTTATCATATCCATTTTCTCATTTACAAATAAATGTACCCGTCAGACGGCAAAATCTTGCACTTGATCCGGATTATTCTTCCTTCTTTGCCTTTGCAGTTCTCTTGCGAGCAGGTTTTTCTGCCTTAGGAGCCTCTTCCTCGGCAACTTCATCCTTTACAGCCTTCTTGGCAGCTGTCTTCTTGGCTGGAGCTTTCTTGGCCGGCTTCTCTGCCTTAGGAGCGGCATTGTCGTTGATGATGGCCATCTCGTCGCGAGTAACATCCTTGACATCAGCGGTTATTACGCTCTTGACATAGTCCAGGACCTTGTCCTCCTCGCACTTCTCATAAACGCGGTTGAGTTCCTTCTCGTTGTTGAGCATCTGCTCAGCATACTGGTTTACGGTCTCTGCCGGAACGTTAGGAATTCCGTACATCGCAAACTGGTTGGCAGTCATTTCCTTGGCTACACCCAGAAGGTCTTCCCTGGAAATCTTCATCTTCTGGTCCTCGAAGAACTTGCGGGTGATCATCTGCCAGCGGTAGTCCTGCAGGAAGAGAGGGAATTCCTTCTCAATCTGTTCCATAGTGAACTTGCCGTCGTTGACCCTGAAAAGCCACCTCTTGAGGAAGTCTTCAGGAAGAGTGATGTCTGCTTTCTTCACGATGTAGTCTATGAGATCTCTGCGGAAACGCCAGTCGCTTTCCTGCTTGTATTCGCTCTTGAGTTTCTCCTCGAGAGCCTTGTCAAACTCCTTCTCGTCCTTTACTGCATCCTTGCCAAAGGCGCGGTCAAACAGATTCTGGTCTATCTTTGCAGGAGTAAAGGTCTTCACTTCCTTGACGGTCAGAGTGTAAACCGGATTGGAGGCATCGAATTCATCCTTGCTGACGCGGAGCAGAGACGCACGGTCTGTCTCGTTAGGGAAGCACTTGACAACATCCACGTCAAAGCTGTCACCAACCTTCTTTCCTACAAACTGCTTCTTGTTCTTCTCGTCTATGCTCTTGAGGGTTATGTAAGTCTTTTCAACCTTCTTGTCACCCTGCTCGAGGTCAACAACCAGGAAATCCTCCCCTCCGGCCTTCTCCGTATCTTCGAGAGAACCGAACTGGCGGAGCATATCGTCCTTGTACTGCTTGACAGCCTGGTCTTCAACCTTGATCTGATAGTAAACAACCTTGTCCTTCTTGTCCAGAGCAACCTCAACCTTAGGCCTTACAGCCATATCATAGAGGAACTCGAACTTCTCGTCCTTCTCTATGTCTATCTGCTTCTGGAGTTCCTCGTTAGGAAGAGGTTCTCCGATAAGATCCAGATTGTTCTCCTTTATATGGTTATTGATTCCTTCAGTAATAAGGTCATTTACAGCCTCGTTCATTGCAGATGGACCATAGAGTTTCTCTATCAGCCCCATAGGAGCCATACCTTTGCGGAATCCCTTGATCTCTGCTTTCTTCCTGTACTCTTTCAGCTGCTTGGCCTTCTTTTCGTTTGCCTCGTTCTTTTCAATTTCCACTGTCACCAGATAGGTCAGCGGTTGTGTTTCTTTCTTAGTTACTTTCATATTTCGTTAAATTATTATTTCTGATCTTCAGCGATGACAGCTCGCACCGCAAAGCCTGCAAATTTATAAAATTAACAGCATTTTCCAAAGAGAGCATCGCGGAAACCCTTTCAAGAATCCGGCCGATTTACTACTTTTGCAACGCGGACAAGCTCCAAAGGCTTTAGCAGCAACTCACACGCAGCAAATCTGCAGAAGAGTAAAATCCAAAAGACAAGACAAAGAACAAACAATTAATTATCAAAGAAATATGAGACAGAAAATTGTAGCCGGCAACTGGAAGATGAACACCACGCTTTCAGAGGGTATAGACCTGGTGAACCAGATTGTTGCCAAGATTGAGGAAGTCCCTCAGGACGTGAAACTGATAGTAAACACCCCGTTCACCCACCTGTTTCCGGTAAGCAAAATCATCGGCGATATCAAATGCCCGTTCTGCCGCTCAAAGATCTCCCTGGGAGCCCAGAACTGCGCAGACAAGGAAAAAGGCGCCTACACCGGAGAGGTTTCCGCCAAGATGCTCGCATCCGTAGGCAAGGCCGTCGGAACCGTAGCCGGCGCACCTGAAGGAGCTGTTGGAGCTCCTGTAGAATATGTGATCCTCGGCCATTCTGAAAGAAGAGGCTACTACGGAGAAACCAACGCCATACTTCTTGAAAAGATCAAACTCGCCCTTGCAGAAGGCCTCAAGGTCATCTACTGCGTAGGAGAAGCCCTGGAAGAAAGAAAGGCCGGAAAGCACTTTGAAGTTGTAGGAAACGAAATCAAGGAAGTGCTCTTCAGCCTCAGCGATGAACAGATGAAGAATGTGGTTGTAGCCTACGAGCCAATCTGGGCAATCGGAACTGGCGAAACCGCCACCAAGGAGCAGGCACAGGAAATCCACGAGTTCATCCGCAAGACCCTTGCAGAAAAGTTCGGTACGCTTGCAGAAGAGACCTCTATCCTCTACGGCGGAAGCTGCAAGCCATCCAACGCCAAGGAGCTTTTCAGCCAGAAAGACATAGACGGCGGCCTGATCGGCGGAGCCAGCCTCAAGGCAGAAGACTTCATAGCCATAGCCAAAAGCTACTAAGCCCTGCCGCAGCAATAGCCAAGGCAAAAAGCCCTGACACAGCAATAGCCAAGGCAAAAACCTTCCGCAGCAATAGCCAAGGCAAAAAAGCACTGCCCCTTAACACGCTGACTATCAAGTTATTAATAAAACACCCTCCCCTGAAATCAAGAGAGGGTGTTTTATTATATCGCTGAGTTTCAATAGATTAAGCGGCAGGCAATTTTCAGAAATACACGCTACCTTTTATTTTGAGTTTACCTCGTCCTTTTTCAGCATCAGGGTGCCGTCAAGCTTATAGGTTCCTTCAACGAAAATGCTCTTCTTTTCCTGCTCCACTTCCACCGGTTCAATTTTCACGGAATCATTGCCGTACTGAGGACTCTGTTCCGGGTTGTCAGACGAGCGGTAAACCACATACACCTCATCTTTGTCAAAACTGTAGTACATTTCCTTATCCACCGTCAGCACTCCGTTCGTATCTGTCTTTTCAGCAATCATTTCAGTATTGTCAGAGTCAGACGATTCGTGCGTCCTGATTCTCAAAGTGGCATTCTTGACAGGATTGCCCTCACTGTCCTGAACATTGACTTTCAGCTTGAACACCGTGTGCGGCGCCCCGTACTCGCATATAACTCCAGGATCGCTACCCCTATTGCAGGTGCAAGACGACAGCCCCAGAACCGAGATGACGCTTGCCAGCAGATACTTCCAAAATGCCTTGATTCTCTTTGCCATAATAAAAACAATTTGCGTCAGCGATTGAACAATTCCATCACTGACGCAAATTTATAAAAATCCCCTTTTTAAAACAATTCTTTCAATTATTCGGACTCCGCCGGCTTTTCCTTGAGCTTAAGAGTTCCTTCCAGCTTATACTTTCCCCAGTACCAGTCTTCAGCATCTTCAAGTTTTACAGGAGTGATTCTAATTGAATCATCTGAATACTTGCCTTCCTGGGAAGGATTATCTTTCGCATAATAAACAAAAAATGTTTCTGTTAATAATGGCCCCCTCGGGGCTCTAGTCATAATAGTGTCAATGTTTCCCGAAACATCAGAATTCTTTTTCAACAGAAAGCTGTAACCGGGTGAGCCATAATTGTAAGCATAGTGCCAACCTTCTGTTTCCAGCCTAACTCTGATTCTTATGTCATTCAGTGGAGACCCATTATTGTCAACTATTTTGGCCTTTATATCAAGACTGCCATATGGAGTCCCATACATAGCCTCAATAGATTCCTCTTCTTTTGAACAAGATGAAAAACCAATCAAGGTAATCAAGCCTGCCAAAAAAATCTTGAGAAAATGCCTTGCTTTTGTTGCCATAACAATACTCTCTTTGTCTTCAAAGGCAAAGATATAAATTCCCCCCCCAAAAAAAAATTATTTCAGGCGGTCGAGGTGGCAGAACTGGAGGCTTCCGTCCGAGTTCCTCAGATGCATGCCGCCGCCTTCGCAGTAGCGGAAGAACTTGCAGGTGCCGCACTGGCCCTTTTTCATCCAGGACCTGTCGCGATAAACCTGGAAGCGGTTGTTCCACACTTCCATAAAATCGTCCTTGTAGATGTTGCCCTGGTTGTAGTCTGCCCTGATGCTCACGCAGGCGGAGATGGAACCGTCGTTGAGCACTGAGCCCACATTTACTCCGGCGTGGCAGCGGAACAGATGGCCCCTCACCTTTCCTTCCAGAGGCCCCAGGAAGCCCTCGCAGGCATAGCTGCACTTGATGCGGCCTTCCTTGCGGGTATCTTCTATGAACTTCATCACGCCCCGGAAACGCTCGTTGTCCAGCTGCATCATAGGATCATACTTGCCCCGTCCGGACGGGAACACGGTGAACACTCTCCAGCTTTTGAGCCCCATCGCGATGAGCATCTCCTTTATCTGACTGAGCTCGTTATAGTTTCTCTGGTTTACGCAGGTAACCACATCAAAGGCCAGGTCATCTCCGGCCGCTATCGCCAGCTTTATGGCTCCTATGGCTTTCTCGTAGCTGCCTTCACGGCCTCTCATCCAGTCGTGAGACTCCTTCAGCCCGTCCAGGCTCACGGTCATTGAATGCAGTCCGGATGCCATCAGCCTTCGAAACCTCTCCGGAGTCATAGCAAAGCCGTTGGTCACCATGCCCCACGGGAAACCTTTCTGGATTATCTTTCTTCCGCATTCTTCCAGGTCTTTGCGCATCAGCGGCTCTCCTCCGGTCAGTATCACCAGGATATGTCCAGGGTCATCCCCTACCTTCTGGCAATAAGCCTTTACGGAATCCAGCGCCTTGAGGAAATCTTCCGCCTTCATCGACATTGCAGACGGCAAGACCTTGCAGTCGCTCCCGCAGTGCCTGCACGCAAGGTTGCAAGAAAGCGTACACTCCCAGAAGAGCTGCTTGAGCTTGTGCTCCTTGATGTCTATGTGCCTGATTTTCCGCTCGGCCTCGCAGGCCAGCCAGGTCTTGAATGGCAGCCCTTTCATTTCTTTCCACGAAGTCTTTTAGCCAAACAACTACTCTGCCTTTTTTCTAAGCTTCAGCGATGCCTTTATTTCATTAGTACCTCTGTGCCAACTACCCTTCCCCTTCTTGTTGGAAGATTGAACCCTAACAGAATCATCCTCATACTTGACGGGCAGCCCCGCATTATGGTTGCCGATGAAAACAACATTGGCGCCATCTTCAAAAGTCTCGGCTTCATAAACATATACATTATGAGTATAATCTATACGGCCTTTAGAATCAGTAACCAGCTCCAAATGCTTTTGGTTATGGTTCAAATCTTTGAACTCAAGTTTGGCCCCGGAAACAGGTTGATTGGATTCATCTGTTACGGACGCCTTTATCTTGAGCGTAGTATAAGGAGTTCCATAGGCACAAGAACCTATTGTAGCACTCATGCCAAATGCCGAAAGCACAAAAGCCGTTAATCTTCTTTTCCAAGTCATAACTGTCTGTTCAATACCCTACAAATATAACAAAAAACACTGGCAAAGACACACCGTCCCCACCGGCAACTTTCAACGACCTTGCAAATTGCCGGAAAAATCATACCTTTGCAGTCCAATGCGGGTATGGCGTAATTGGCAGCCGCGCCAGACTTAGGATCTGGTGGAGTAATCCGTGGGGGTTCGAGTCCCTTTACCCGCACAAGGGGACTGCATCGCAAAATGCAGTCTCTTTTCTATTTTTATAACTCTCTGATATTTTGCGGCATATTGAGAACACAGAATTCTCTTTTAAGGTTAGATATTCATTTTTGGATTTGTCCCACAAAATACCATCAGGAAACACCAAATTCTGTACTCTTCGGCATATTTCCAGGTTTCCAGCAGCCCATAAAGTTCCTAAATGTGAGCACAATGCGATTACATCTGCTACCCTATTAGGAAGGTTAGATAATTTGCTCCCCAATTTTTCAAGATTTTCTTTCAGTTTTACCCTGTCTTGGCTCAGCTCTGAAATAGCCACATTATACTCTTCATCATCTATCTTGCCGACTGCATGCCTAATCTGAATGTTCTTGAGGTCAGTTTCTATTTCAGTCAATCTCTTCTTCAGTATAGTCCTATCCTTATCCGATTCGCTTTCCTGCACTCCCATCTGAGCCATCACTACCCTTCTGAACAAATCCTGAATCTCCGAGATTACATTATATCCTTCTAGCAATTCCCTATACTTGCTGTGCAGTATCTTCGCTGAGGTATTCTGTCCGCACCCCTTGAGATTGCACTTATAGTAATCTATATTCTTTTTCTTGTTGGTATATGCTGTGAAAGGAGTAAAATCCTTGCTGCATAGCACATGATGCCTTAATGGAAACTTCGGATTCTCCTTCTTATGCTTATACCGCCCTGTTCGCCCTGAGAGTATTTCTTGCACTCTCAGGAACTGGGTATATGTTATTAGAGCTGGATGCTTTCCATCTACGATTTCATCGCCTATAAGATGATTCTTTATCTTTCCTGCATAAAACGGATTGGTAAGAATTTTATGCAATGTCTGCTTTGAGAATTCAAGCCCCCTGTCTTTGAGCCTTTGCACTATCTCTTTATTGGTTATGCCCTGTAGCTTCCAATGAAATGCCTTCCTCAGCAGCTCTCCCTTTTCATTGATGGTATAGACTGTGTTGATGCTCTTGCCTGACTTGTCATAGCCAAGCGGAGCCCTGCTACACCATACTCCTGAAGACATGCAATGCCTTCTTCCCGACAGAAACTTATCTACCCTATTGGTATTGTCCCATTCAGCCGTACAGAGCAATACACCTAGCATCATTTTGCCTATCGGAGTGGAAGAGTCTATTCCTTGCTTCACCGATAGAATCGCCACTCCATATTTTCCAAGCTCATCTATGATAGACAATGCCTGAGCCGCATTCCTGGAAAATCTATCTACTTCGGAGACTAAGATATAGGATATAGACTTATCTTTCTTTACCGCACTAATCATCTCCTTGATTAGCGCACCTGGTGTCTTTGCGGATTCGTGTGTTCCGCCATATTCACCCTTAACTACAAAGCTATGAAGAGAAGCATACTGCAAGCAGACTTGCTTCTGATTGTCAAGACTGCCCCCATTGTCTTCCTGGTACTTAGTACTCACCCTTGTCCAAATAAAACAATTCTTACTCATACTCCTTCTCTTCTAGCTCCTTATTCTCAAAGCAGGAAATCCCTATTTCTGCCAATTCGCTGAGGTAAGATATCAGTATCTCACCTTCTTCCTTTGTGATTCCTAAAATTTGAAAATCTTTCTCATAATCCTGACTTTTTAACATGATTCATACTTGGATTATTCTCCTCTCGCCCCTGTATTCACGGGACTAAGGTTATTCTTATCTCCCCAAAAAGGACGGAGAGCAGGACTTACGGCTTCTACCCGCCTACATTTAAAGAATAAGGCACTCCATCAATAAAGTCAAGACTATTTCTAGCTAAAGAACATCAAATTCAGCAAACATCCAAATAATTCCGCCCTATCTATATAGTCCTCAGCGATGTGCTGTATTCAAAAAATTCAGTATATTTGGACTGTAATGGTTTAATTTGATGTAAAATCTAAAAATGAACAATAGAGACTATCCGTTAATTGTAAAGATACTATTCATCTTTTGGAGTATTTCTTCTTCTATTCAACTTCTAAAGTCGATATTCCTCATTTTAAATCCGCTATTTTCTTTCAGTACTTCATCTATTGTTATTTCAACAACTTGTTCAATAGCGTATATATTAAGCCTTATCTTAATATTGAATAAAAGATTTTTAGGTATCGCTTTATTTTATTTTTTTGCTCTTGTTGAATTAGTCTCTTGCATAATTGATAGTTCTTTAGGTTTTTTTGCCACCCCAATTCTCCGTGTTCTAATTATTTCTGCACTTTTGCTGATACGTAAAAATCGGACAAGCGGCTGGAGTATATTATTACATGACTTTAGGCGTATAAGGAAAAAGTATAGAAATAAAGAAAAAAAAGCATTTAATGAAAAGCTCGGTAAAAACATAAAAGAATCTTTCGGAGAAAAGGATTCAATGTTAGAGGAAGATTGCACTATAAAACAAGTAGATTTAAGAATTTGCAACTCAAATACTAACGAAGAACAATCGCATTTACTTGAAGAACAGATTCAGGGAATGCCCCCGAAAGCCGTGTCTAATTCTGTTGTTGATTCTTTACAATCTGATGAACATAAATTTACTACGGAACAAGAACATATTATTAATAATCCTCCAGAGGATACAGTTCAGCTTTCTTCATCAATTAGCGTCAGAGATACTAATGACATGCTTCTATCTAACAAAAAAGGGCGATTATTAATCGGCATAATTGTTCTTCTGTCTTTGTTGCTATTAGGTTCTGTTTGTTATACTCTTTCTAATAATAAAAGTAGAGGAACAACAGAATCAACAGTAAGTAAGAGTTTAGGTTCTATGAATTGGAATCTATTGACTGGAGCAGATTTAACAAGCAATAAAAGAAAGCTATATGAAACACTCTCTGACGAATACGATTTAGGCTCTTTTGAAAATTTCTGCTCAAAGTTAGAAATTGAAGACAATCGTAGATATTTATACGAAACCCTGAGTAAAGACTACAACATGGGTGTCTATGATTATTTCTTAGCACATCTTGGATACAAGAATCCTGACAGATGGTCTATCATTTCAGATTCTCATCATTGGTATAAAATGCGATATGGCGAGGATGCGGGTACAATTAAAGACTTTGCTGATGAACTATTTAGCGATAGTAAAGCTATTAAAGATATATTTGATGACATCAAAGCATACGGAGACCTAGATAAAGACTGGACACTTGATGAGTATAAATATGTATTTCATGATGATTATAGAGATTTTTTAAATTTTAATAATCGGGAAATTCATGATTACGTTCGGCGAGCATATGATTTATATAGGGAACGTTATGGAGAAGCAGCTAATACATACGAGCTTTTCTCACAGCGTATTGCAGAGGAAGAAGCGTTTCGCAAAATTCTTTTCGATGACTTGAAAAAATATGGTAACCTTGATGAGACATGGGATTATGAAGTCTTTACCAAGATTATAAAAGATGAATATTATTATTTGATTCGCCCCTCAAGAAATATTATAAAGAAAACCCCTCTTACCCCAAATGATTATATAACTAATAGATTTGAAGATAATACAGATAACACAATAGCGGCTAACACTAACACAACAAAAAAAGACCCAATAGTGTTTATTTCACCGTCAAAGGGGGCTTACGCATATCACAAAAAGGCGGATTGTGAGCGATTACAATATTCGAGGACTATTACTAAAGTTCCTCTTTCAGAAGCACTTATGCTAAAACGAGAACCATGTTCAGTATGTTATAGACAAAGTTTTGTTGAAAAGAATCTGTGGATAATCATTGTATCTATCTTTTTGCTCATATCCATAATAATTAACGTTCTACTATGGGTTCGTCATAAAAAACAATAATGTGTTATAAATTTTTTACTATGAAACATCTTATTTTATTAACCTCTTCATTGTTTATTCTTGCTTTAACATCATGTAAGAATAATTCTCAAGTTCTCGAGTCTAGAATTGCAGCTCTTGAAGATTCCATTGCTAAGCTATCTTCATCTTCGGAACAACAGACCTCTACGCTTGAAAAATTCAATTATGATGATTCTGAATCGGAAGACATATCCACATGGAGAACTTATAACAACCAAACTATTACTTTCAAGTATCCTAATAATTTTAGTATTTCAGATGAAGATATAGATGAGAAAGGCTTCTCTTCAATGAACGTTGGGGCTGATGGGGATGATTTACTAGCCCTTACTATCACTTATGCTACTAATCCAATATTTAAATTAATGTCTGATTACTCAGAGTCAGATGCGGAGGGAGATATAGAAAGTTTTAAAGAAGGAATGCAAGAATATTATTCAGATATAACTATGTCAGAAATATCAAAAACAAGCATTGGAGTTTTTAATGGATTTAAGAAATCATATCAAGCAACCCTACTGGGAATTAAAGTAAAAGGAGATTGCTTTGTCTCATATAAAGATAATCATGTGATTATGCTCATGACTCAGGCTGAATATCAACAAAATACAGAAATACTTACGCAGATAATGAAAACTATTTCTTTTTGCAAATAACAATATTTTTTTTTCACTATCGCTTCATAGTAAATTCTTTTTTCAATCTTTGAACGGTACTGATACCCACATTACATAGTTTTGCGGTATCACGAATAGAGCAACCTTTCTTGAGATAGCGGAGGACATCGGCATGCTTTTCAGCGCGGTGCTCTCTGCTTTCTTTTGAACCCGTTTTACGCCCCATCTTAACGCCTTTTGCCTTTGCCTGCTCCCGGTAGTGTTTCAAAAAGTGTGTCTGGAAATTTGCATCTCTAAAGACACTCAAATTTAGTTATTATTTTCAAGCATATCCAAAAGTCTTCTCGTTTTGTCAGGAAAAAGAGTCTTATCTGTCAGTATT
>Ga0247611_10000307_pt1 | contig 100306 bp, 79 predicted proteins | sample 177DNAGHGhighgp2_FD_192422 | JGI IMG/M metagenome (GOLD analysis project Ga0247611, IMG submission 192422) | Sheep rumen microbial communities from Palmerston North, Manawatu-Wanganui, New Zealand - 1770 DNA GHGhigh gp2 | ecosystem: Host-associated > Mammals > Digestive system > Stomach >... | reverse complement strand
TCCTTTGTATGTCGCCATCACCTCCGTCAGGTCCAAGCGGTCGACAACGTAATTCACCACTCTCACCGGCGCATCTTCCGCTATGCGCTCGTCAAGCGACTGTGGGAAGAGGGTTGTCTGCCCTTGGAAGTATTCTTTTATAGCAATCTTGGCCATTGATTATATCTTTGATTTTCAAATGCAAAGATACGATTTTTTTATGACATGGCCAAATAGAAATGCATTTTTTTCTTCAACTTTTTTCAACGGGGTATGAACGTAAAAAGAGGATGCCTCAGAACTTTTGAGACACCCTCTTCATTCATTCTACACTATTTATGCAAATCTGCTTGAATAGTGAGATGAGTGAGACCTGTGAGAAGAATGCGAACGGTGGGAACTATGTGAATAGTGTCTATTCACATCCATCTGCAAATCCGCTGCTTGCTCAAGGATTAGTGATTGGTTCTGTTCTGACACAGAGATTTCATTGCCAGTAGATACTCTTGCAATAACATTTTTGCTGAAGTCTGAGGCATAAGTGTACCCTGCAATACAGAGAGAGACCAACAGAAACAAGATTCGTTTCATTTGAACCTCCTTTTTTTGTTAAACAATTAGTGAATTATCCATTGACATCGGGTTTACCGAAATGTCCGCTTCAAATGGCTTTATATGTGAACTATGATGTTTCTGGTTCGAAGCGAATAGGCCTCCACATTGCTGTCGGAGTGCACAGCTATCGCATTCGGATAAATAAGTGTCTTTCCAATCTGAAATAGAATTGACAGCAAACTCTCTAATCTCATTAGGCAATACACATAATTGAGCATTATAGATTCTTGTACATATGCCACGATTAGCCAATAACAAGACTGCCTGTTTTAGTTCTTCGTTGTAATCATATGGGTCAATCCAAAGTTCATCCAAATTCGTGTAAGCATTGCCAACAGTCTCCATTTGTAAGAATGCCACTTGGCTTACAAATGGGAAATTGTGATAGATGAAATCTGCCAACTGTGGAAGCCGTTGATATGTCAGTTTATGTACTACTATTCTTAAGCCAATCTGTTGATGAAACAATGCAAGATTGTATAGTCCTTGTACTGTCTTGTAAAATGTATTTGCTCCAACGATACAATTGTGTTCCTCTGCAATATCTGAAAATAACGGAATATCAATCTGTAAATCGTGATGTTTACACATCACCAACCTCATTGTGTATGATTTATCGGCAAACCTTACACCATTTGTCAACAGGCTAATTCCTGCTTTCGGTTGATATTTTTGGATCTGCTTTATTAAATCAAACAATTTGTCACCAATTAGAGTGGGTTCTCCGCCTGTAATACCAATCTCCTCTGTATTTCTATCAATTAATGAAATCAATTTCATATTGAAGGGTGTTTTGTCCTCTTCTTCTGTAACTGGAGGTTGTGGACACATGATACACCGATGATTACAACGCTCTGTGGCAAAGATGGCGTTGTGAAGAGACTTGATCTCATACAAGAAAACAATCTCACCTTTCTTGTTTATCAACACAACGTCGCCCTCACAAAACTCATTCAATTGTATCACGCTTCCAATGCATGCCACTGATGTGCTAAAGTAATCCGTATTTGTAATCACAGCGGCATATCCCGAAGGAATTCTTGTTGCATCTTTCCTGACTAATATCTCGTCTTTACGATTGAAAATGCTTTTGCATTTCATTGTAATCCGGCCAATAATATCGTCTTGAATATTGAATGGTGTTCCGTTTAGCTGCTTCATAATAATTCAGTTTATCCAAGACCAGAATATTCTGTTAATCTCTGGGTCTTGTTTCTTTAACAATTCAAAAAGGTAATGCATAATGGCTGTATTCTTTTTGCACATATCGCTAGTTGGACGATGTCCCACCATATCGCCCTGTTCTGAATAGTTTCGTACAGGGTCGGCTCCACAATAAGGTTGATAAACGCATTCAGCACACATTGGCAAACATTCAGTACAGGAATTTTCGATGATGTGATGCAATTTCTCACCGTTGAACATATATTGATAACTATCTTCATTCACATTGCCCAACTTAAAATAGTAGTCCTTAAAACGAGCCAACATCCGTCCTTCGTCTGCCACATATACATTACCATCCCAATCATAAATTGCTCCTGCAATCCCGACACCAGCTGGAGATTGCAAATCAACAAAACCTGTTGCAAATGGAGTTAATATTCGTTTTAGCAGCAAGGCCGCATAACCTTCAATGAAGAAAACACCCTGTCTATTCAGTTCTATGATGTAATCAAGTCCTTCTTTGAAGTTCTCAATGAAATCCTCCACAGGGTAGGCAATCTTCTCCTTGTACTGCTTGGCGAATCCGTATGGATTCAGCGCACGAAGGAATATATTGTTATATCCCATCCGCACATATTCGTCTATAATCTCCTTGAAGTGTCCGAGGCTGTATTTCGATGTGGTCATCAGTGCCGATACACTTTCATTGCCGCAAATCTCACGTATCATCTTGATGTTTTCCTCAAACTTTTCATGGGTGTGTGTCGTGTCCTGTAATGGACGATTCTTGTTGTGAAGCTCCTTTGGACCGTCAAGCGAAGTTGATATATCACACTTGTGTTTCTTCAGATACTTCACCATTTTGGGAGTAAGTAAAGTGACATTGGTACATATTACAAAGCCGAGGTCTTTCTTCTTGAATAGATTCTGCCATTCAGCCTCCTCAATGATGTACTTCACCATCTCAAAATCTGTGGACGGGTCGCCACCTTGAAATTCAATCTTGATGCATGGAGAAGGCGATTCAAAGATGGTCTTGACAACGTTCTTTGCCGTCTTCCTCGTCATGTCTGCCTCATGGTCGTCGATGTTCTTTCGTGCTACTTGGCAATAGATACAACTGGAATTGCAACGCAAGGTCGGCACCACCATGTGCAGGCTTGTGAAGTCTCGCAATATGCTTTTTTTAGTTCTGAACTTTGTGGCTAGCATGTTCACGACATCCTTTACATCGTCAGTTGTGGCCATCTGCTTCGATGCAATGTCTTGGAAAACCATCGACTTCGTATCTAGTTCCTTGTTGATAAACTTCTCGAAGTTTTCATTGCTCAAAAATAAATACTCGCCCACATCGTTTGTCAGCAAGTACTCCGAATCATTGAAACGGGAGAATCGAAAGGGGAGAATTTGATAACTATCCATTTCTATTTCTCTAAGTTTTTAATTAAATCTAACATCCATAAATAATAATCTCTTTTTTCGCATATGGTTTGGGGAGTTCTGACAAAGAAATATTTCGTTTTGTCAAGTGTACAAGGAATAATGTACTCGTATTCATATGGTGAACCAGTATGCTCTTTTGACTTATATGAACTTCTTTCGTTTTCCACACCAACAATACTATATTTAAGATAAATATAATTGGAAGTAGAGTCCCTTAATAAAACATTATCAATATCTTGTTCTTGATATTTTTTTTGAATGATGTGTGTGTATTTTGTTATAAATAAGGATTTTATTAATACATTATTACATTTACAACTATGTTGTTTAGCTAAATTATCTATGATATATTCCTCATACTTTCTTGGGACATCACGAGTCGAATCAGTTTCAATTTGAATCATCATTGAGTAATGAGAGTAGTGAGATGCATGAGAACAATGGGATGCATGCATTATCCTCCATTCTGATTGTAAATATTGTGGATGGTTTAAATATAATACATTTTCTGTTTTTTGTTTGAGCAACCATCCTTTTTGAAATACATATTTATTGCTCCATTGGCTTATAAAAATAAGGAAGGAAGCTATTGTTATAATTAGTTTTTTCATTTGCTAACAGGTTTAAATGCTTCCTCAACAATTAAATCACGGATATGACCAAATTGCTGATTCATATTATAACGTACCTGTTGGTCTATAAGTTCATTACAGAATCTTTTTACAACATCTTCTTGAATTGGATGGCCGTCTTTAGTTTCGGCAATCACTTCTAAATGATTGTCATTGTCTGAGGTATTTTGTTGAAATAGATAAAGCTTGTCCGTGAACTTATAACATGCAGCCACAACAGCCTCTTTTGAATATAACTCCTTTTCAATGGTGATTTTCATTGTTTTATCACCAACTTTAACAATCGGGATTTTCATTTTTACTCTGTTTTTATTGTTTTACAGAGCTGGAAGCCGATGTTTGAATAAGGGACATAAAGAAAGGCGTAAATCCTTTCGTTTATTTTATTCCACTTATTCTTTGAGTAGGTGGTCTGGAAATACCTTCGAAACAAATAAGTGGGGAAAGAATCCACGCCAAAGCGTGTGAAACTATCCGCAATCTTATTTCCGTTTCTTGGTAAAAGTTTTCCAGACCGTTTACTCAAAGGAAACAAGAGCGTCAGCTCATTATTATTATGCTATACTATTTATGTTTTCTACATATATCTATATGTTTTAAATTTGCTGCAAAATTACAAAGAATTCATGATATGACAAAATTTATTTTTCTTCGGGTTGGGATACTTTCTACTAACCTGCAGGTTAGTAGGGGACTTTATGTCGGGAAGGTGTTGTATCTTTGCAGCAGAATAAAAGAAAGGAATAAAGATATGCATCTCACTGAACCTGTTTACCGTAATCCCTATTGGCCCACTTGGCCGCTTGTCCAAATTACCCAAAGTTGCACACACAACAGCTGCAAGTTCTGCACTATGTATCGCGATGTGCCATTCCGTATGCAGCCCATGGAATGGCTTGAGGAGGACCTGCGTGAGCTGCAAGTCCTCGTGCCCAACGCTAAGACCATCCAGCTGCTCAGTGCCAACCCCTTGGCCTTAAGTTTCGACCGCTTGATGCCACGCCTGCAGCTGATACGCAAGTATCTGCCCAACCTGCAACACATGTATGCCGCCACGCGCGTCGACGACATCAAAAACAAAACCATCGAGCAGTTGAAGGCACTGCGCGACATCTGTGTGGACGAAATATCGCTCGGTGTGGAGAGTGGCGACGACTGGACGCTGCAACGCGTCAACAAAGGCTATATCGCCCAGGACATCCTCGAGCAGTGTCACAAACTGGATGAGGCCGGCATCCGCTACTGGATGACTTTCCTCAATGGTGTGGCTGGACGCGAGCATAGCCACGACCACGCTGTGCACAGCGCCGAGATTTTCAACCAGTGCCATCCCATGCTTGTCGGCACCGGAGGCCTCACCCTCTTTCCCGGCACACCGCTGTTGGAGGAAGCCGGGCGGGGCGAGTTCACACCCCTCGACGAACGCGAGATGATGCAGGAACTGCACACTTTCCTCCAGCACCTCACCTGCGACTGTGAGCTCAACACACACCACACCTCCACACTCCACCTCACCGGACCCTTCCTGCCTCGCAAGCAGCAACTGCTCGATGCCCTGCAGGATGCCATCGACCACGCCGATATCGATGCCCTGGCGCGTGTGCGCCAGCAGAAACGGGGTCTTTAATATTGTCTTGGTGAAGGATGCGGGTTCGCTATCTATTCACCCGTTAGTAAGCTCTTATGGAGCTTTTGTTAAACTGCTGGGTGAAGAGAAAAAATGTAAGTAGTTGGTGGGTGCTGAAGGGGGAAGGGAGCGGAGGGGGAGGCGAGGGCAGCGGCTAGGGGAGGGGGAGCTACTGGGTGATTTGTTGGATGGCTTCGAAGAGTTGCGGAAAGCGTTTTGCGAAGACAACGGGGCGGCCGTTTTCCATGAAGCAGTGGGTGCTGTGGCCGATGCAGACAGTGCGGCTGTTGACGGTCATGAGGTATTCGAAGCTGATTTTTAGGGCACTCATTTCTTTGATACTTACGGTGATGTCTATAATGTCCTTGAAGGTGGTGGGGTTTTTGTAGGAGCATTCTATGGCCACCACGGGAGAGACTACCCCTTCGGCTTCCATGCGGTCGAAACCGTAGCCCAGTTGGTCCATCCAGTCGACACGGGCTTCTTCCATAAAGCGCACATAGTTGGAGTGGTGTGTGATGCCCATTCGGTCGCATTCGTAGTATTTGACTTCGTGTTGGTAATGTTTCATGACTGTGGGGTGTTTTTTGATGGTGGTGATATTATTGTGTGAGGTGTTATTTTCGGGGTTGGGAGTCGATGGTGAGTTGGTTGTTGACCATTCGCTGCATGTAGGATTGGATGATGCCTTTGGTGTGGTCGAGGTGGGTTTGCATGAGGGGTTGGAGGTGTGGCGGGAGCGAGGGAAGGAGGTTGTTTTGCTGGTAGGGGTCGGCGTTGAGGTCGTAGTAGCCCACAGCGTTTTCGCCATCGAAGAGGAGGAGGTAGTTTTGCTGCACGTGCTGGTATACGCCGTTGTTGTAGTGGAGGGCCCAGGTTTGGTTGGCGGGAGTGTGGATGAGGTCGTCGCCGAAGGCTATGTAGGGGCGAGGGTAGGCGAGCCATCCGAGTATGGTGGGCATGATGTCGGTTTGTTGTGCAACGGCGTCGATGCGGCCTCGGGGCATGGTGCCGGAGGGGTCGAAGAAGATGATGGGTACGGAGTAGGTGCCGAGGGGGTTGTTGTAGGCGGGTTGTTCGGTGATGTTGGTGTGGTCGGCGGTGATAACGAAGATGGTGTTGCGGTACCAAGGCATTTGGCTGGCAGTGTGGAAGAAACGGCGCAGGGCGTGGTCGGTGTAGCGGACGCATGTGTAGATGGGGTGACCGGGTTGGTGGAGCGAGTCGCGATAGCGTTGCGGCACCACGAAGGGGTGGTGGGAGGTGGCGGTGAAGAGCGCGGTGACAAAGGGTTGGGGCATTTGCTGCATGGTGGCGGCATAGAATTGGAGAAATTCCTCGTCCCAGATGGCCCAGGTGCCGTCGAAGTCGTCGTCACCATTGAAACGGGGGTCGCGGTTGTATTCGGTGCGGCCATAGTAGGATTGGAAACCGGAGGTGCGTGCAAAGGCCTCGAAACCCATGGAGCCGTTTTCGGCACCGTGGAAGAAGGCGGAGGTGTAGCCGGAACGGGACAGTTCGCCAGCCAGACCGCTGACATCGTTGAGCGAATAGCCGGTGACAAAGAATGGTTCTACAAACATGGGTATGCCAGAAAGGATGGAAGGCATGCCGTCGATGCTTTTGCGGCCGTTGGAGTAGGAACGGGTGAAGGTGAGGCTTTGGCCTATGAGGGAGTCGAGGAAGGGGGTGTGGCCTTGGCCGTTGTTGAGGGCTCCGATATATTCACTGCCGAAGCTTTCAACTATGAGTACCACAACGTTGCGTCGGGTGGTATCGACTTGCAGCGAGTCGGCATTGATGGGTTGATGGAGGGGGCTATAGATGGAATCCAGTTGGGAGGGAGTGAAATAGGCAGGGTCGGAGAAGGTGGTTTTGCCGAGTGTGCGGATGAGGGAGAAGGGGGTGTTGAGCACGATGGCCGCTTCGGAGGGGCGGTTGACATACTGGTTGGCGTTGCTGATGGTGATGGGGCGGATGGCGGTGGAGGCGCCGCCACGCATGCCGATGACAGCCAGGGGGATATAGGCGAGGAAGCAAATCAGGTTGAGCCAGCGGAATCGCTGTTTGGAATGGTCGGTGTCGGGGAAGGGTGAGCGGTAGAGCCACACAAGGAGGGCAATCATGGCGAGGCCTGCGAGGACGAGATACCAGTGGTTGAGCAATTCGATGCCCACGATGCTGCCCAGGTTGCCTTCGTTGCTGAATTCGGTGAAGAAGGTGCAGGTGGTGCGGCGGCCTGTGTAGCGGGAATAGACGGTGTCGACCAGGTTGACCGAGAGCATCAGGGAGTTGACCACCACGAAGAGGGTTTTGGATATGAGATGCCAGGTGCGGCTTGAGACCCAGCGGCGGGGGTAGGGGGGCAGCACAAGGAGGGCGTAGAGAATGTTGGTGTAGATGATTGCCGAGGTGTCGAAACGGAGGCTGCCTGCCAACAGGCGAGAGAGGGAGAGTTGGTCCCAGGAAGAGGCGTAGAGGTCCCAGAATTCGAGTATGTAAATGACGCGGCATACCATATAGAGCAGGTATACCAGCATGATGTTGGAGAGAAAGTGGAGTATGGGTTTGAGCGATGACATGTGCTATATCAGAATTGGAAATAGATGAAGGGTTGGAGGTCGGCTGTGATGAACTGATAGATGACAACTACAGCGATGACTACCACCAGCAGCATGAGGGGCAGGGGGAGATAGGCAAACCAGAGGCGATAGCGGCGTTTGAAGCGGTCGGGGAGCCAGTGGATAATCATTCCGATGACGAAGACGATGAAGGCGGAGGCATAGTTTTGGAGTATGTCGGGAACATGGGTCCAGTCCCAATGGCCGCCTATGCGTTCCACCATCTGGGTGGCGGTGAGCCAGGCCTGCTCGTTGGCTTCGGCGGGGTCGAGGTTGGAGCCGCTGCGGAAGAAGAGGCGGGTGAAGCTGATGAAGATAAAGGTGAGGAAGGTGTTCCAGACCAAAGTTAGAGTGTTTTTGAAAGGAGAGGGGTGGTAGCGTTTAGGGAAGAGGGCGGGGATGATGTTGAGCACGGTGATGGCAATAGCGATGACCAGCATGGCGAAATGGAGCATGCTGAAGAGAGGGCAGGGATAGATGGTGTTGGCGGCACGGATGAGGATGTAGCAAAGCACTACCAGGACGATGCGCAGCAGGGGCGGTTTGTTTTTCCATGACTTGTAGACCAGGATGCCCAACCCGTTGAGGGCGCCCCAAGTGATGAAGTTGAACGATGCGCCGTGCCAAAGGCCACCGAGGAGCATGGTGTCGAAGTTGTTGAGCCGGGTGGCAAATTCCTTGCGGCTGCCGGGCCATTGCAGCCACACGGCCAGCAGTACCAGTACCAGCACTACGGCGGCAAAGGTGACCCACACTTGTTTGGCCATGAGTGCCACAACAACGAGCATGACCAGCGGGATGATGAAGGTGGCGGGGGTGCTTTGGCGGTTGCCGCCGAGGGGGATATAAAGATAGTCCTTGAGCCAGTTGCTGAGAGAGATGTGCCAGCGTTTCCAGAAGCCGGCGGCGTTGGTGGCTTTGTAGGGAGAATTGAAGTTGAGCGGGAGGTAGAAGCCCATGAGCATGGCCACGCCGGTGGCGATGTCGGTGTAGCCGGAGAAGTCGGCATAGACCTGGAGGGAGTAGAGGAGGAGGGCGGAGAAGTTTTCGAATGGGGTGTAGAGGAGGGGATTGTTGAAAATGCGGTCGACAAAGGTGACGGCGAGGTAGTCGCTGAGCACTAACTTCTTGATGAGGCCGTTGAGAATCCAAAACACAGCGATGCCGAATTGGCGGCGGGTGAGGAAGAAAGGTTTGTAGAGCTGGGGCACAAACTGGTCGGCACGCACAATGGGGCCGGCGACGAGTTGGGGGAAGAAGGTGGTGTAGAAACCGAAGTCGAGGATGTTGGTGGCCGGGAGGACTTTGCCGTGATAGGTGTCGACAATGTAGCTGATGTTCTGAAAGGTGAAGAAGCTGATGCCTACGGGAAGGAAGATGGTGTTGGCGATGGAATAGTGGGAGGAGGCAATAGTGTTGAAGATGTCGGTGAAGAAATAGGCGTATTTAAAGTAGCAGAGCACAGCGAGATTGACCACCACGCCGAGAACCATGAGGGCTTTGCGGATGCCGAGAGTGGAACGGCCGGACTGCTGTTCCTTGCGGACAAGGGAGCGGAAAAGCATGCCGAGCGAGTAGCCAAGGACGGTGGCGAGGATGAGGAGCAGAACGTAATTGCCTGAGGTTTTGTAGTAGAAGAACAGGCTGACGATGAAGAGGTAGCCGTTGCGCCAGAGGCGACGGGCGGTGCTCATGGTGTTTGTCTTGCCGGGCGATTTGCGACGACTGCGGCGTTCGCCCACCGAAACGATGAAGCAGAAAAGAGAGTAGATGATGGTGAGAAACACCCAGAAATGAATCTGCGTGAAGAGAAGCGGGTGGGCGCTGTCGAATGAGAGCAGGTTGACGAGGTATGTGAGGAAGTCGTTGATCATTGTCTGGGGTGTGAAGTTTTGCGACGCAGACCGCGAGGCAGCTGTTGTGAATTGCGTTTATTGATCATTGCCTGCTGTTTGGCGAAATAAGAAGAGGGCCATTTGAGGCAGGCGGCTTGGAGTTGCTGGTCGAGAGCTTCGAAAAGGAGGTCGCCCAACAGTTGATAGCCTGCACGGGTGAAGTGGACTTTGTCGGTGCGGGCGAGGCTGGCCTTTTGCCATTTGGCCATAGACTTGAGGCCGCCCATGATTTCGAACTGGTCCCACACAGCGCCCCCGGTGATGCTGGCCAGGCGGTAGCACACATCGCGCACCTGCAGGCCGTTGGGGTTGACGGTGTAGCGTTTGCGGCCAGTATGGAAGTAGCAGTCGTTGTTGGTGATGAATATGAAGGCGCAATTGGGGTTGATGTTGCGGATGGAGTCGCAGAGGGCGAGATAGTTGTTTTTGAAAGCCACAGAGTCGAAGTCTTTGCCATGGGCATCGTTGATGCCGATGCCGAAGATAACGAGGTCGGGGTGGATAAGCCGGAGGTCGTTGGAGAGGTTGCATTTGAGGTAGTCGGGGACAGCAGCGCCATTGACTCCTACTGAATGATAGGATATGCCGTGGTGACGGCTGCTGAGGGCGACGCCGGTGAGGGTGAAGGACTGGCCGGGTTTGCAGGGGAGATGGATGTCGAACGAGTCGACGGGATTGGTGAGGTTGAAGACAAAGCGGTGGTTGGCGCTGTCGATGTAGGAAGGCAGGACGGGGAAGCCGTCGTAGCTGATGCGGGGCAAAAGCCCTTGGGGGGAGTAGCCGAGGAGGATGATGCGGCTCACGGAATAGTTGAAGAGGGGTTCGGCATCGATGAGTTGGATGGTGGTGGGAACATCGTGGGCGGTGACGGCAATGCCACAGAGGCCGAGAGGACAGTCGAGCTCTTTGAAGACGTTGCGGGTGAGGGTGACTTTCTCGACACAGTGCACTTTGTAGTCGTCGGGGTTGTTGCAACGGGCGGCGGCGGAATAGGGGAAGAGGAGTCCACGACCGCCAACAAGATTGGGGTAGGCGGTGAGCAGACGGGTGCGGACCCTATGGGGAAGGGTGCCGGCCTGAACATGGGAGCCCCCGATGTGCAGAATGCTGAGGTTGCCCTGAGCGGTGGCATTGATTTCGGCCCACTTGTAGAGGAGATGCTGCATGGTGGGCGAGGTGGAGTCGAAGTGGAGTGTGTTGAGGTCGAAACGGATGAAGGGGTAGTCGGCCTGACGGTTGGAGGCGGGCGGAAATTGCGCCATGAGGGTAAGGCAGACCGACAGAGAGAGCAAAAGTGAGAAGAAACGTTTCATTGTTGGGACTCCTTTCGTAAGAGGTAAAGACGATACATATTGTCGAAGGCATTGGCTAAGCGGTCGCCCATGATGTCGGCACCTTTTTGGGAGAAGTGGACATAGTCGGGGCTGCCGAGACCATTGTTCACCCAGGCGGGCATGGAGTTGGCACCACCCATGGCGTGGTAGATGCTCCAATAGGCAGCACCGTGGGCGGTGGCGGTGGCGCAGAGGCTGTCGACAACCTGCGGAAGCCACGAATAGGTGCGGAGGTTGGAGACGGAGTCGGGGCGGGAGCACATGTCGGACGGGCCGATGAAGAGGATAAGGGCCTGTGGGCAGCAACGGTGCAGGCGGTCGATTTGATTGCCCATCTCTTTGCAGTAGTTGGAGATAGATTTGGCGCTGCGGAGATAGGGCACCGAGTTGCCGCCGAACTGCATAATGATGAGACCAACATCCATAAGGGCATAGGCTTGGGCGAGTTGGTCGGCGTTGATTTGGGTGAATTGATGGCCGGAGCAGCCACGCATGGGGATATTGTCTACGGCTACGCCCGGACCGCGGTCGACAAGAGTGCCGTAGAGGTCGGCGTGGCCAGAGACAGCGATATGGATGTTGTCGGTGAGAGAGTCGAAGCGATATTCAACAGCATGGACACCTTCGTCGGGGCATTCGAATTGCTGGTGGGTGCCTTGACGCGAGGAGATGGTGACAGAGAGCGGGCCGGGGCGGTTGCAGAAGATGAATTTTGCACGGTTGAAAGAGAGGAGCCGGCTGTCGCAAGAGCGATGGGTGCCGGCCTTGATGGAAGAGGTGGCAGAGCCGTCGACATGAAAATCCTGCACCATAGGGCCATAGTTTCCGGCAGCACGCACTACGAGAGAGTCGCCAAAGGGCGATTGCCGGACGAGATTGCCTGTGCCATAGGTGCTGACAGAGAGGGAGGGGATGAGGGTGGCGAAAGGGACAAGACCCGGGCCACCACCGCCAAAGTGAGACTGCATGTAGGAGCGGAGGCGGTTGGTGATGCGGTCCATCTCGATTTGGGAATCGCCGTAGTGGAGGATGCGGATGGTTCGGCCGGACTGGGGGATTGAGTTGAATTGGGAGAAGAGGGTGTCGAAGAAAGAGTCGTCGTGGTTGGGGAACCAGAAGCGGATGTCGCTGGTATCGAGGTAAGCCCGGAAAGCGTTGAGGGAGTCTTGCTGAAGACGCAAGAGATTGTTGAGAGAGTCTTGCCGGGCCAGATAGGCATCGATATCCATTTGTTTTTGGGGATTGAGAATGGAGGTGAGAGAGGGGTAGCGGAGCCGGTGGCCGGCGATGGAATAGCCAGGTTGGGGATAGAAAGCAGCAAGGAGCGCGAGAAGGATGAGTGATGCTGCGAGGAAGATGAATATGCGGAAAGATTTCATGGTTGCTGTTGGAGTGTTATGCTGTCGGAGGATTGTTGGAAAGCCAGGATGTGGCGAGGGCTGTTGGCGCATGAGGGGAAGCGGTGGTGGCGCAGGGAGAAGACATAGCTGAATTGGCCAGGGGTGATTTGTGGAGGAAGAGCGAAGGAACAATGGACGATGGTGGAAGAGTGGGCGGGGAGAGTGTCGAGGAGGAGGTGGTGCAGTTCGGGTTGTTGGCGTTGGGATATGCGCCAGGAGAAGGTGATGAGAAGAGAGTCGGTGGGGGTAGTGTAGAGATTATAGGGGTAGGGGTTGACGATGCGAAGGTCGAGTTGGAGCGAATCGCCTTGAGCCAGTGAGGCCTGGATGGGGGAGAGGGGAGTGATTTGAACTTTACGGAGCGGTTTGTAGTTGGGTTGGGAGATATAATGAAACTCTTTGCCGCTGGGCAGGATGAGGGTGTCGGCATAGGCGTTTTCTTCAACTGCTACGAGGATGTTGCGGTTGAGGAAAAGTGAGTCGTCGAGGTTAGAGAATTGCCATTGGCTGTCGCGGCCGTAGAAGAGGGCTTGGGTGTAGGCGGGTTGGCCGGTGTAGTATGTGTATTTGCAGGAAGCGGTATAGTTGTGGGTGAAGAGTACGGGACGGCCGTCGGCGAGGAGGGCAATGGCTTGGTTGTCATCACGGTTGTTCCAGAGCTGTCCTTTGAACTGGAAGGGGTTGAAAATGACCAGCAGGCGGATTAGGATGAAGATGACGGCGACAACGATGGCTGCGGTACGGATATAGTTGTAGGAGCGGTTGCTGGAAGTGGCGGCGTCGAAGAGGAAAGTGATGAGGGCGAAGATGATGGGCAGAAGCCATTGGGCCTGTACATTGTCGCGAAGGGAGCAAAGGAGGAAGAAAATGACGAATCCAGCAAGGATGCAGAAGAGGCTGTCGCGGATGTTGTAGGTTTTTCCGGCAGGGAAGGTGAATCGGCTAATAATTCCGACACCATAGTGGTATAGCCATAGGGGGTTGAATGTAAACAGGAGGATAACGAAAAAGCCCAGGAGGTTGGAGAGTTGGAAGGTGGCGTCGTCGGCACGTTGGAGGAGGTGGTATTGCAAGGAGATAAAATCGTGTTGGTATTGCCACCAAAGGTGGGGAAGGAAGAGGAGTAGGGCGAGGAGACCGGAATAGTAGAGTTTCCACGATTTGAAGTTGCGGGGGTTGGAGAGGAGGGTGAAGATTATGATGAGCACGCCGTGGTATTTGCTGTAGACCAGCAATGCCATTGACAGAGCGAGTAGAGAGGCGTTGGAGAAGGACTGCTTGTTGGAGAATCGGTTGAATGCCCACAGGAAAAGCACAGAGAAGAGGAGCAGCGGGGCGTCGGGCAGGGCGAGGAAACCATAGATTTGCAGCAGGGGTAGGGAGAAGCAGATGAGGAAATAGATGACTGCCTGACGGATGGAGGGTTGAGGTGGACGGATGAGGGTCCAAAAGAGGTAGAGGCAGAGGGGCTGGAGAAGGGTAGTGAAGAGACGGACACCGAGGGTGCCGGGAATCCAGGAACCGAGCCATACAAGGATTGCCGTCATGGGGGGATGGTCGAAATAGCCCCATGCCGGTTGCCACGAGAAGAACCAATAGTAGGCCTCATCGTCGGCAAGTTCGGTAAAGGCACCTTGCACCAGGTTCAGCAACCACCAGGCGGCGAGCAGTAGAGCCAGAATGGCATTGGGTTTGGATAGTAGGGGGTGTTTCACTTGAGGTTCTTCTTGAGCTCGTTGATTTCGTTGTACATCTCTTCCAGTTTGCGCTGGAGGACGAATATTTTTTTCTGTTTGTCGGCGGGCATGGCGGGGGAGCCGAGGATGACAGAGTCGCTTGCGACATTGCGTGTTACGCCAGATTGGGCGGCGATGGTGACGCGGTCGCCGACGGTGATGTGGCCCACAATGCCTACTTGACCGGCGATGACACAGTTGTTGCCCACTTTGCCGCTTCCGGCACAGCCGGACTGGGAAGCCATGACGGTGTTGGAACCGATGGCTACGTTGTGGGCAATCTGGCAGAGGTTGTCGAGTTTGACGCCCTTGTGGATAATGGTGGAACCCATAGTGGCGCGGTCGATGCAGGTGTTGGCTCCTATCTCGACATCATCTTCGATCACTACGTTGCCTATCTGGTCTATCTTGTTGTAGCTGCCGTCGCCTGTGGGAGCAAAGCCGAAGCCGTCGGCGCCCACCACTACACCCCCGTGGAGGATGCAGCGGTTGCCCACTTTGCACTCGCGGTAGATTTTGACACCGGGATAGAGTATAGTGTCGTCGCCGATTTCGCAATGGTCGCCGATGAATACTTGGGGGTAGATTTGCACATTGTTGCCGATTTTGACATTGCGGCCAATATAGGCGAAGGGGCCCACGTAGCATTTTTTGCCCAGATGGGCGGTGCGATGGATGCTGCTGCGCCAGGAGCGGCCGCGATGGGGGGTATCGGCAGTATTGAACATGTGGAGTACTTTGGCAACACAGAGGTAGGGATTGTCGACACGGATGAGGGTTGCGTTGACGGGATGCTCCAGTACAAAGTCGCGAGCGATGAGGATGGCGGCGGCTTTACGTTCGTAGATATAGTGGGTGTATTTGGGGTTGGCGAGGAAGGTGATGCCTCCTTCGTCTACTTCTTCGATGCGACAGGGTTTCCAGATGAGGACGTCGGGGTTGCCTTCGACGGTGCCTTTGAGTTTCTGGGCTATTTGTTGGGCTGTGAATTGCATGTTAGATAGGGTTGTATTTTGGTGAATGTTTCTTTTTCGATGATGGGGATATTGAGGAGGTCGGCGGTGGTGCGGTAGGAGCCGGAGCGTTGGCGGAGGGTCACGATGGCTTTGGCCTGATAGTAGTCGAGATAGGGGTGGCGTTTGAGTTGAGCGATGTCGGCTTGATTGATGTCGATGTGGGTGATGGAGAGAGAGTCGACGTAGAGGTGGGGAGCGATGTCGGCGAAGCGGGCAGAATCGATGCCGTAGACTTCGCGTAGTTGTTCGATGTTGACAAAGCCGCCGAGGAGTGCCCGGTAGCGGATGATGCGATGTGCGATGGTGGGTCCGATGTTGTAGAGCTGGACGAGGTCGATGGAGTCGGCAGAGTTGAGTTCGAAGAAGAGGGTTTTGCGAGGGGAATAGTGAATGGATGATGTGGTTGGAGAAGTAGCGTGGGCAGAATGTGAGGAGTAGTGTGGCCGTAATGAAAATGAGTGGCGCGGGGTGGGGGAGTGGGGGGTGTCGTTGTGTTGTTCAAGGAGGGCGACGATGCTGTCGGAAACGGGAGCGGTGACAGGGTTGGAAGGATGCTGACGGGAGTGTATCCATGCCAGCGATGCTCCTAGAATGATGAGCAGGGCCAGAGCAAGCCAGATATAGGCACGTTGACGCGTTAATCCTCCTTCCATTCCAATGTGCCTCGTTGGTGAATGATTACAGGAGAATGCAGACTGTCGTCGGATTCAAAGCGGTCGCCATAGGTAAGGCGTTGGCCGTTTTTGGACCATAGGGAAGTGTCGGAGTAGATGCGGTGTTCGGCTTGGTTCCATGTAAGGTTTTTGAGATAGACGGTATCGCCGGACCGGAGGTCGATAATGACCACGCTGTCGCGCACCATCATGATGTTGCGGCGTTCGAAGTTGACGGCATAGCGTGCGGTGAGAATCCCGGTGGGATGGTTGTAGCCGTCGAAGAACTGCATTTTGATACCTTCACGGTATTCGGTTTTGGGTTCGGGCTTGCTGTATTGTTCGATGAGAGGAGCCTGCATGAGGAGTTGGAGTTTACCGTACTCACTGCGTTGGATTTTGGCATCTTTAATGATGTTGTCGGGCAACTCTTGGGGTTCGAACATTTTGATTTTCTCAATGTTGTTGCCACATGAAACCAAACAGCAGGCAAGAAGCAGGGTGGATGCCCCGCTTCTTGCCTGTTGTAGGATATGCTTGAGTTTATGACTCGGCATGATGAAGTTTGTTTGCCGAACGCGAGATTATCGTGTGCGGATGACGGTGGATTTGCCAATCCAGCCGGGGATTACATAGCTGTGTCCATCCATAAGGCCCAGCATGAAGGCGTCGGCTTTCTTTGGGAAGTAGGCGGAGAAGGTACCGATGATGTTGTCGGCTTTCTTTATAATCTCGTCGGTGGGTTCAATTTGTTTGGCGTGACGGGCCTCGTCGACGGCTGCCCAGTAGGCGGAGCGGCCACCCATACCGTCGTCGATGCTGCGAGAGCTCTGTGCGTAGACCTGTGCAAGGCAGAGGTAGGGTTCGCCTTTGGTGCGGTCGACCTCAGCAGCTTTGAGCAGGGCGGTGCGGGCGTTGGCGTAGCTGTTCTGACCGGCATAGGAGAGGCCGAGGATGAGATAAGCCTTGTAGAGGTCCTTTTTGTCGGTGAGGTCCTTGATAGCGTCCTGAGTGTAGCTGACGGCTTCGGAATATTTCTTCTTGCTGTAGCACATGGAACCCATGCGCATGGCGGTGCTGGGAGAAGGCTCGATTTCGTAAAGGTTCTCGGTAGCGGAGAAGAAGAGCGGATTGTCGGTGCAGCTTTTCTTCATCATGATGTTGGTGATTTTCTTCAGCAGGTCGGGGTTCTTGGGATCAGCGTTGAATTTCTTTTGATAGATTTCGATAAGCTGGTCGCAGGAGGCATAGGGCGAGAAGGCGGCCTCAACGTTGTTGATATAGCTGCTGATTTTGGCAATGGTGGCGCTGTCGTCCTCGATGTTCTCACGGATCTTCTCGAGGAGAGAGGTGGCTATATCGTAGTTGTCGATGACCAGCGTGGGTTCGGCATAGCCGGCGCGCACGTAGTCGACAGTGGCTTTGAAGAAGAGGGTGACATAGTTCTCGTCCAGCTCCTCGGCACCAGCCTGGATAGCCTCAGCGTAGATTTCATAAATCTCTTTGAAGGCGTTGGGGCGAAGAGTGCTGAGCTCCTGAGCCTTCATGGCCTTTACTTTGGCTTCTTCACCAAAGTACTGGATGCGCTGGTCGTAGACACGCATCAGTTCGTCGATGTAGGCATCACGTTCTTCGGCGGTTTGGGCTATGTTGATCATGGATTCCATGATGGTCACGCCACGCTGGTAGACACCCTTGCTGAAACGGGGGCAGTGGAGAAGGATTTGGCGCCAGGGTTCGTAGCAGTCGGTATAGCTTTTTTGTTTGTAGAACTCCTGGTAGAGAGAGACATTGCTGATGCAGGCGATGCTGTCGTCAGGGGTGTCACCCCATTTGCTTTGTGCTTTGGCGGCGCTGCACATGCTGATGGCTACGGCCGCGATGAGGACAATTTTCAGGTTTTTCATGACTAACAGTTGTTATCGTTTTATAGTTTGTATAATTAATATTTGTTTTCTTTCAAGAGGGGATAAAAAAGTTGATTGATACATTAGTTGTATCTGCGTTTCACAAACCAGCTTTCGCAGGAACTGACAGAGAGGCCGAAAGTGAAAACGTCTCGACGTAGGATGCTGGCGTTGCCATAGGATGAATAGCCAAGAGAGAGGGAAAGAATGGAGCGGCCTTTGCGCACAGGCAGCCGGAATCCCATGCCTGCACCCGTCTCATTGAGCGAGCGGATGCCGTTGTCGCCTTGAATGGAAAGGCGGCCGTGATTGTGGAAACACCCTACGCTGATGCCGATACGCTGCAGGTAGTTGGTGGCGTCGGCTATGCCTTTCCACTCGAAACCGAGGGCAACACGATAGTTGCGAGCATAGCAAAGGATGGAAGAACCAAAGAGGTTGTAGTCGGGGTTTTCCTCGTAACGGAGTCCGCTATAGGGAGCGTAGTATCCGTCAACAGCCACTTGCCAACGTTCGTTGCGCTCCAAGGCAAGGCCACCACCAATAGCGAAAGGCTGGGTGAGGTTGCTGTGGTAGGTAGAGGGCACGTTGGGTAGGGGGAATATAGTGTCGAGGAGGTGCTCCTCGGTGCCATTGTTGTGGTAAGTATAGACAAGTGATTGGTCTTTCAGCTTCATGTTGCGGGGAACCGAACAGGTAACACCCACCAGTAGGGAGTACTGCTCACCGAGAGGCTGACGATACTGCAGTCCGAGGTCAATCAATAGATTGTTGACATAGGTGTTTTTCTGGCTGCGGGAATTGATGAAGTATGTGGTGTCGTTGCCGGGGAATGAATAGGAAATGGCCCGGGTGATGGTGCCGTAAAGGTAGTTGAGATTGAAACCAATGGACAGACGGTTGGTGATGTTGAATGCGTTGCCCCAATAGAACTGCGAAACCCCACCGTGGCCGGCGTAGTTGGTTTTGGCACTGCTTTGTAGCTCTGGGTTGTCGGCGGTGTGGATGCTTTCGTAGTTGACGGTGCTGTAGGGAAGCAAGCCCGCAGAGGTTTTCCACCATTTGGTTATGGGGAAGGCCACCATGATGTAGGCCAGGTTGCCGTCGGCGTCGGACAGCTTGTTGGCATCTTGACGCAACACACATGTCTGGATATTGAGGCCGAGATCGAAGACAAAGCTCTCAGGCTGAACGGCAGCGTATGAAGCCGGGTTGAATGGATTGATACTATTGTAGGCCGAGCGGGTGTAGGTTATACCGCCCATTCCCATAAACGCAGGCATATTGAACGGCATGTCGCTCTGACCTATACCGAACTGGGAAAAGGGGATATTGAACCCGTTCTGTGCACGAAGACCGTTGTGCAAGCAGGGTGTGATGAACAATGCCACCATCAGGATGGCTGGAAGGAGCGTGCTTTTATTCTTCATTTTGTTTCATTATCTCGTTAAGTCCCATCAAAAGGAGATGGGGTTCTATTATGCTGTCAGGTATATTTTTCAATCCCTCTTGCCACAGCAGGGAAGCGTCGCCACCGGTTACGACCACCTTGGTGGAGGGGTCGAGTGAGCGGTAGTGGCCTATGAACCCTTGGAGGGCGAAAAGGGTGGCGGCATACACCCCGGCACCCATGGACTGCTGTGTGGTGCGGCCCGTTGCAGGGTGGGGATAAGTGTCGTCATTTTGCAATAACGGCAATTTCGCCGTAAAAGTATGCAAGGCCCGAATCTTCATCGCAATTCCCGGCATAATGGCACCTCCGCGGTAGGTGGCAGTTGAGTCTAAATAGTCGACGGTGATGCATGTTCCAGCATCAATAATAACGCACGGACTGCCGCAAAATAGTTTCTGTGCACCGCAGGCTGCAGCTATGCGGTCGGGACCGAGAGTTTCGGGAGTAAGATAGTCGAGCCGGATAGGTAGTTGTGACGAGGCTGAAAGGCGGTTTACTTTGTTCTCGGACAATTTTAGTAGTTGCCAGGGAATCTGGCCTGTGGCACATAGGATGATGTGGTCGGGGTTTTGAAGTTCGGGAGGGAGCACAGCCAGAAGAGGGCAGAGCGGAGAGGGTTCGAGCGACGCGATCTCGTCGGCAGACATAGAATGGAGACCCCTAAGGGTGTCGTCTTGAAACAAAGCCCATTTGATGCGCGTGTTGCCTATGTCTATTGCCAGATTCATCTCGTATGGGGTGCTTGATTTACTGTTATTGTTGAGCCGATGTTTCGTTCTGTGGACCACCGTTATAGAGATTCATTGCGCGGTCGGGTCCTTGGGTTACAAAACATTGTACCGCTTTGCATGCCTGCTCAATGCGTGGCTCGAGCACCGCCAACTCGTCAGCGTCGAAAGCCCCTAGCACATAATCTATTTGGTGTCCGCGTCCAAAATTGTTGCCAACACCTATGCGCAATCGGGCAAACCGGTTGTGTCCCAAAAGCATCTCTATGTTGCCCAATCCGTTGTGACCACCGCCACTACCTTGTTTCTTCATGCGCAGTGTTCCCAGCGGGATGGCGATATCATCCACCACAACCAGCATATTCTCAACGCCTATCTTTTCAGCCTGAAGCCAGTATCGCACTGCCTCGCCGCTGAGGTTCATATATGTGGTAGGCTTTATCAGCACCACAATGCGGCCTTTTATTTTTATCTCGGTTCGCCACGCACGGCGTTCAAGGCTCCACTTGGCCTCCGCCTGCCGGGCCAAAGCGTCCACCACCATGAATCCTGCATTGTGACGGGTACCTTCATACTCGGCTCCTACATTGCCCAAACCGACTATCAAATATTTCATACTTTTGTTGTCATCTTCTTGGCAAAGGATTTCGTCGCGTCCTTGTGCAGAGGGTACTTCTTCTGCAGGTACAGATGCCGATGTGCCGTTCACTGGCGCAGAATCGGCCTCCCTGCTGTGTCCTTCACCATTTCGGCTAACGGCATCGCCCTTCTGACACACTGATTTGCAGCGTGAAAAAATCCTTTTTAAAATCTTCATACCAATATATTCAATCTGCAAAAGTACGAATTTTTATTCGATTTACGGGTTTTGTGAATATATAAATACTGAAAAGTGGATTTTTTTTTGTATTTTTGCATTTTCAAATTGTAATAGAAAATGAATATTTTGCTTCTTGGATCAGGTGGTCGTGAGCATGCTATGGCTTGCAAGATTGCTGAAAGCAGCCACTGCGACACCCTTTTTGTGGCACCCGGAAATGCCGGTACAGCCTTGGTTTCGAAAACCAAGAATGTTGAGCTGTCTCCCACCGACTTTGCCTCCATTGGCGATTTTGTATTGCATCACGATGTCAAGATGGTCGTCGTAGGCCCCGAGGCTCCTCTGGTGGCCGGAATTGCCGATTATTTTGCAGACAACATCCGACTGCGCAATGTGGCCGTTATCGGTCCCCGCCGTCAGGGGGCTCTATTGGAGGGTAGCAAGGACTATGCCAAGGAGTTCATGATGCGCCACAATATACCCACCGCCGCGCATCGCACATTCACCCCCGACACCCTTGCCGAAGGGCTGGATTATCTGGGCACCCTCGAGGCCCCCTATGTGCTCAAAGCCGACGGCCTGGCAGCTGGAAAAGGAGTTCTCATCCTCGACTCCCTGGAGATGGCGCGCGCCGAATTGACCGATATGTTGAAAGGGGGTAAGTTCGGTGAAGCTTCGGCCAAGGTTGTGGTAGAGCAGTACCTTTCCGGTGTCGAGTTGAGCGTCTTCGTGCTCACCGACGGCAAGCACTACCATATTCTCCCCACAGCAAAGGACTATAAGCGTATTGGCGAAGGGGACACTGGTCCCAACACGGGCGGCATGGGTTCCATCAGCCCCGTGCATTTTGCCGACAGTGCATTTATGCACAAAGTCGAAACGCGTATAGTGCAGCCCACTGTCAGAGGTCTCCATCAAGAGGAGATCCCTTACAAAGGTTTCATCTTTGTTGGACTTATGGCTGTGCCTTGCAAAGACGGCAGCGGCTCGTTCGACCCCTACGTCATAGAATACAACGTCCGCATGGGCGACCCCGAGACCGAGAGTGTCTTCCCGCGCATCAAGAGCGATATCGTCGACCTCTTCGAGCGCGTGTGGCGCGGCAATTTGCAGCAGACCACCATTGATATAGACTCCCGCGCGGCTGCATGCGTGATGATGGTTGCCGGCGGATATCCCGGCAGCTACGAGAAAGGACATGAAATCAACGGACTGGACGATGTGAGTGGCAGTTTGGTGTTTCATGCCGGTACCCGCCTCGATGCATCCGGCAAAGTGGTTACCAATGGCGGTCGTGTGCTCTGTGTAACCACACTCGACTCCAGTATGCCTTCGGCCCTTCTCAAAACCTATCAACAAGTCGATAAGATTAGCTGGCAGGGAAGCAATTACCGCCATGATATCGGGCAGGACCTCCTGAAGATGATGATATAGTCGGTCCTCACCCGCCACATACACTCATTGACAAAGAAGAAGCGCGTTCCCTCAATGGTGGAGCGCGCTTCTGTATTAATGACCTATAGAGTTGTCCGTTGGATGGGGCTATCAGGCTTCCACCTGTTTCTTGCGCCAGTGGCGCAACCCCAGAATGCAGACAATCTCGAATACTGCATACAGGGCGGCCGAAGCGTAGTTGCCGGTGGTCCAGAAAAGTATTATCATCAAGGGTTCCACCACCATCCAGAATAGCCATTGCTGCCAGTATTTCTGCGCCAGCATCCACATGGCCACTATGGTCAAGGCAGAGGAAATGCCGTCGAGCCACGGATATTGGCTTTCGCCCAACCAACCGAGCAACCACCACAGCCCTACCGACAGCGCAACTGTGGTTGCAATCAGGGCGGGCCAATAGCGTCGGGGGCACGAAGTGATAGGCCTTTCGCCCCCATCCTTGCTCTGCACCAGCCCCCGCCAAACCAGTATGCCGTATATGGACATAATGAAGTTGTAGCAGCAGATGGCACCGTTGGCATAGATTCCCGAAGTGAAATCAATCACTATGTAGAAGGCGGACATCACAAGGCTTAGCGGCCAAAACCAGCGGTCGGCCCGGTATTCGCTTATAATGTACGCCACTCCGATAATGGCTCCGACAATATCTATCCAGCTAACCGTCATAAATAGTATTCTATTGCTGTAAATATAAACTGAATGCAGGCATTAGAACCGATACATCACACGGGCCATAAAGTTGATGCCGGGCTGCTGCAACCATCCGCGGCTGTGGTAGTAGCTAATTGCCGTTTCACTGCTCCAATCGTCATACCAGTCGCCCACCCAAGCACTGAGGCGATACTTATGGTTCAACAGGTTGTTTACAATAAGTTGTGCCTCTATTTCATTGCTGTTCTGCAAATGCCAGGTATAGGATGCACGCAGGTTGAGAAGGAAATAGGGGTCAATAGCATAGCATTCGCGTCCGGTATTGTCGGCATACTGCTTGCCTACATATTTGCCTATCAGCTGTATCTTGCCATCCTTGATAGGAGTGAAAGTGGCGATGGCGGCACCTATTATTGAGGGCGACATTGCCAGAGGTGTGTTCTTTTTCACATCCAGACTGGTCCATGTGCCGTCGGGGAGTTTTACTATTGAGTCTGCGTCATTAAAGTTGCTGAAGGTATAATCCAGTACCTTGTTGGTGCTGAGAGTCACGTTTGCATCCAGTCGCACCCAACGTGCTATCTGGTATCCGCCTTCCAGTTCTATGCCGAGACGGTAGCTGCGTTCCACATTTTCCATGAGGGAGTATCCGCTGCTGCTCAATCTACCGTTGGGGGTGAGCTGGTCTTTGTAAAGCATCGCATAGAGATTTGCTTTGAAAGCCCATCTGTTTTTCGCAATTTGGTAGCCAAGTTCAATGTCCAGCATGGTCTCAGCCTTTACGGTATCGCCGTTTGCAAGTGCATCCTTGATGTCGCTCCGGGTGGGTTCGCGGTTGCTGATACCGGCCACGAAATAGGCACGCTGGTTTTCGCTGAAACGATAGTTCAAACCTGCTTTGGGGTTAAAGAACAGGTAGTTCTCGTTGAAGTTGATATTTTTCAAGTCATCGGTCACTCCACTCAGTTTGTAGTTCACAGTGCGCAGCTGCAAGTCGGCATAGGCATTGAGGTTGGGGTTGAAGTCATAGTTGGCTTTGGCATACACGCTGTTATCAGTTTTGTTTCCATGGTAGCGGTACCATTCAAACTCCTTAGGCAATTGGAAGGCTGTGTCGCGCACCCATATCACATTGCCATAGTGGTATCCGTCGAAGTACAGTAGGTTGTCGCCAAACGAGAGTGTAAGTTTCTCTCCATTATAGTTGGCGGCCAGATTGGCAGTGATACTGTTGTTGTTCATCAATTTGCGGGTTACAAAATCAGTTTTGCCGCCACGGTCAATGCTGTATTTAGAGTATTTTTTGTCGGCTTTGAATTGCTCATAGTATCCATAGCCGTGGGTGAAGTTCAGAACGCCCTTTATACTCCATTGGTCGGTGAGCAGGTGCGATACATACAACTGATAGTGTTGCTGCCAGTAGTTGTCGGTCTCGTTGGGGTAATACATCACTTTGCCGTCCATCTCATATTCGCCCGAAGGATTGTATGTGGGGTCGGCGTTGAGTTTTGCGCTGTCGGCTCCGTCCCAGGTAATTCCGGAAGTTTGGCTACCTACTATGGCCAGAAGTTTTACAAGGGTGCGATGCCCATACCACGACAGTCCGCCATAGAAACTTTGCTGGTCGGTGCCGCCGCCGCGCAAAAAGCCGTCGCTGGTCAAACCACTGTATGCAAAGTCGAAACTGAGGCCGCTTTTCATAATCCCGGTACCGGCACTGAGGCTGTACTGACGGGTGTTCCAGCTGCCGAAACCGATGTCGGCCGAACCGTAGGGACTGCCCTTGGCGTTAAGGGTCTGCATGTTGATGGCGGCTCCGAAGGCCGGGCTGCCTCCGGTCGAGGCTCCCACGCCACGCTGTATTTGCATACTCTGGGTCATACCCCCGATGTTGGGAATATTGTACCAAAACACTGTCTGGCTTTCGGGGTCGTTGAGCGTAATACCGTTGATGTTGACATTGATGCGGCTGGCATCAACACCTCGAATGCGCAACGACGTTGCACCCACCGTTCCGTTCTCGCCCGAGGCCACAACCGACGGCATTGTCTCAATCATGAATGGAATGCTCACAGCACCGCGGGCCTCATCCAACTCTTTGTGAGTGACGTTGCTTGTGGTGAGGGGCGCCGTGTTGCTCACACGCACATCCCGAACAATCACCTCTTCCAGTGTTTTCACCGAATCGGGAGTTTGTGCGAAGGCGTGTGCTCCGCCTAATAGAAAAACTGCTAATGCTCCGCAGGCTATCATCTGCTTGGCATAAAACCTGGTGGCCCTGTGTTGATAGCGGCCACAGTCAAACTTTTGTGTTGTCATAATCTTTTTCCTCCGCCGGCATTATCCGGATCAGGTTCGAGGGTTTAATCTCAGCCACAATAGGTTGTAGCACCCCTAATCGATCTTCCATCCGCTCGGAATCAATGCAAAGATACTTCTTTTTTCTGAATTATTCGTTTTTCAACAAAAAAAATTCCACCGCCACAAATCAGCAGTGCGAACGAAGTGGTCCCATCGGTAGCACCATTGGACAACTTCCGCCCCTTGGGGTTGGGCAACTAAAAGTCCCACTTAAACCCCTTGAAGGGATGAGCGCGGTCGCAGTTTTGCTGTTTGGTCAAATCCTGCAAATGATTAACGCGCCGCGTGCCCCATTTCCACATCTTGATGTCGAACCATATCAAAACGATAAACAGAACCACGGCCACTGTTTCCGAGCCTATCTCCATGCTCTCGGGAATCATCAGCAGCGAATCGAAAGTGCCGTGTAGCAACATGGGTACCACAAAGGCAAGGAGGAAATATTTGCCCCGTCTTTCGGGATCGAATTTGGCGAGAGCAAAATAGTAGCCCATCATAACGCCAAATAGAAAATGGCCCGGCACCGACAATACAGCCCGCACCGACCCCGTCACCATGGCATCGGTAAACGAGGCTTGACCGAACACATAGCTGAGGTTTTCGAAACAGGCAAACCCCAAGGCCACAAAACAAGAATAGACTATGCCGTCCAGATACTCGTCGAATTCCTTGCTTCGCCAGATGGCCAGGGTGAGCAATAGCAGCTTGCACAGCTCCTCGCTTGCCCCGGCTACCACATAGCCAGTGTAAACCCCGCTCACTACAGGGATGTTGGGTGTGAACATCACAAGGAAAGACTCGAGCAGTGCAGCCGGGAGAATCGACAATGCGCCGAAAATAAATGCTTTAATTAGTTTCCCGATAGGCTCTTTTTCGTATTTGTCCTGTCGGTATACCGCAATGGCCAGTATGATTACTGGCAGCACGGCAATGGCTATGAGATATATATTCATTGTCAATTATTTTTACTCGTTACCAATATCGGAGCCATTATCTATTTTTATTGATAATCAAATCAATAATAGTACTTCCATGTCTTTGTTATCAATCACAAAGATACAAATATTTTTTCATTCCGTCATATCGCTACTCTCATAAATCCCAACTATCCTTGCGGTTTGTGCTTTATCCGTACTTTTGGTTTTTATGCTGTTATGCTTCGGGGCTGCTTCCGCCTCCAGCCCATCGCTGTTTCAGCCTTTATGCACGTTTTTTCAAATTCCATTGCCCATCTGCTCCCGTTCCATAGGTAAGGAACTATTAGGCAAGATGATGTTAACCATAATGGTTGATACAACGTGAATAGAGGGTTATGAAAAGGTGTATATATAAATAATGCACATCAAATCCGGGATTCAGTTCAATTTTAAAACAGCCAATTCCGCATTCGGGAAGTCCTGAAAGCGGAATTGGGTGGGAAGTGTGAGAAAGAGAGTTACTCTTCTTTCAGCAGTTCGTCTATCTCTTCACTGAGGTTGGAGTAGCGTTTCTTCAGCCGTCGAGCTACAAGGAGACCGGCAAGCAGGCCAGCGATTCCTCCGCTTAGTTTGGAGGGCATCCTGTCAGGGTTGTTTTTATAGGCATAGATTAACATGAGTGCTATGACAACACCGCTAACCACATAGATGACGGCTTTGTGGCGTTTGGGCGTGTTGGAACTCCTCTGAATACTTTCGCGCAGGGACAACAGCCCGGATTTCGAATTCATGTCGGGATGACGCATTCCACGGTGCACAATAAGGCTGTATATGGTCAGTGAGATAATCAGCAGGTCGGCAGATAGTATCCCCCACCAGGGCCATAGGTTTTCATAAAAGAGAAACGGGGTGATGATAATGGTGAAAATGATGAGAAAGACGGAGCATATTAGATTCAGGCGGTACAGGCCTATGACATGGCGGCGCACCGAGCGGCGCCATACCTCGTTGTTGAAAGTGCTGTGATTGGCTATGTCTTGCTGCAGGTCGTGGAGGTCTTTTTGCAGCTCTTGTTTTAAATCGAGATTGTTTTCCATTGTTTTTTGTTTTAGTCGGTTATTGATTTGAGTTTTTCGCGTATGCGCACAAGGCGTACACTTACGTTCTTGACAGTGATGCCCAGGATGGCGGCGATTTCGTCGTAGGGCAGGTCTTCGAGCCAGAGGAGGATGAGTGCGCGGTCGAAGGGGTGCAACTTGCCGATGCGCCGATGCAGACGCTGGGCAGCGGGATTGCGTTCCTCACTGCTGTCCCAGGAGGAGGCATCGGCAAAGTAGTCCACGCTCAGCTCCAAGGGAGAGGTGTCCCTACGCCGCCGGTGTTTGCGGTCCATGTTGATGCATGTGTTCAACGCGATGCGGTACACCCAGGTCTTCTCGGTGCTGCGGCCTTCGAAGGTGTCGAAGCCCTGCCACAGGCGTATGAGCGTCTCTTGGAACAGGTCGTCGGCTTGTTGCCGCTCGTCGGCGAAGAGGTAGCAGACCGAATAGATGGTCTGCCGTTGTCGCTCCACCAACTGCTCGAAGTCGAGTTCAATCTGTTGCTTTTTGTTCATAAATGTTGTATTAGTTTTGTTTTTGCTCCTTAGACAACGGAACTACCGAAAAAACTACATGACAATCAAAAAAAGCCCGCCAAAAGATGGTGGGCTTGGTGTGATTCCGCTGCGATTCGAACGCAGGACCTACTGCTTAGAAGGCAGTTGCTCTATCCAGCTGAGCTACGGAACCATCGTGTTTGTCGGGATAGCCTGATTCGAACAGGCGATCTCCTGCTCCCAAAGCAGGCGCGCTAACCGGACTACGCCATATCCCGGACTTGCTTGTTAAGAAAAAAGACGCCTCGAAGACGTCTTTCTCTCTCTTGGCGGAGAAGGGGGGATTCGAACCCCCGGTACCCTAATCGAGTACGACAGTTTAGCAAACTGTTGGTTTCAGCCACTCACCCACCTCTCCGTAGCTGTTCGATTTCATCGGAAAAACGCTGTTTCCTCTGGCGAAATCGGGTGCAAAAGTACGAACTTTTTTTGAAATGGAAAAATAAAATTTGTATTTTTGCACTATTCAGCCGAAAATTATTTCTTATTTGCTTGATTCTTAACGCCGTCTATTTTCTTTTGAATTTCTTCCTGATTGCCCAGATAGAAGTCTTTTTTGAGGTTCATTTGGTCGTCAAATTCAAAAATGTAGGGTACAGCGGTGGGAATATTGAATCCTACGATGTCGGCATCGCTTATTCCTTTGAGTGTCTTTACAATACCGCGAAGACTGTTGCCGTGGGCCACGATCATTATTTCGTCGTGTTGTTGGAAGGCGGGAAGGATGGTTCCTTCGTAGTAGGGCATGAGTCGTGCAATGGTGTCGCAGAGGGCTTCGGTGGAGGGCAGTTCGGCATCGCTTACGTTGGCATAGCGGGGGTCGCGGCGCGGGTTGCGCTTGTCGTCGATGTCCAGTGCAGGGGGTTGTACGTCGAAGCTGCGGCGCCATTGGGTCAGTTTCTCTTCGCCGTACTTTTTAAGTGTTTCGGCTTTGTTGGCTCCTTGCAGGGCACCGTAGCTTTTTTCGTTGAGACGCCAGCTTTTCTCGACGGGCAGATAGTCCATATCCATGGCGTCGAGGATTTGGTTGAGGGTTTTTACGGCACGTTTCAGGAAGGAGGTGTAGCACATAGTGGGGTGGTAGCCCTCTTCTTTCAGCAGTCGGCCGGCGAGATAGGCCTCGCACATGCCGTAGGTGGTAAGGTCGACATCGGTCCAACCGGTAAAAAGATTCATTTTATTCCACTCGCTTTCGCCGTGGCGAACAAGGATGAGTTTCTTCATTTCTTAGTGTTATTATGTTTTTCTGTTGTTGTGTATATGCCTTCTTTCAGTATCCCTTTGTGGGACAGAACTACTATGACAATGCCAGCCACAATCATGGGCACGCTTAGCCATTGACCCATGTCGAGAGACATGCTTTTTTCAAAGTCGACTTGCTCCTCTTTGACAAATTCAATAAGGAAACGTACTCCCCACAGGGCAATCATCCACCATCCGAAGAGCCGGCCGTTGTGGAGCTGGCCGTTTTTGCGGAGATAGGTGATGTAGCATACTGCGAAGATGATGAAGTATGAAAGTGATTCGTAGAGCTGGGTGGGGTGTTTAGGCAGGGTTTCGCCGTTGCGTTCGAATATGAAGCCCCAGGGGAGGGAGGTTTCAACGCCGTAGATTTCGCTGTTGAAAAGGTTGCCCAGACGGATAAAGGCTCCCCCCAAGGCTACCACTATTACCAAGCGGTCCAGCAGCCACCAGCCGTTGAATTTGTATTTCCGGCAGAAGAGCCAGATGGCAAGCAGTACGGCAATGGCGGCTCCGTGGCTTGCGAGGCCTTGGTATCCCACAAAGCGACCAGTGGAAAGCTGTATGGGCAGGAATATTTCGGGCCAGTGTTCGGCTGTGAGGAAATAGTCGGGTTCGTAGAAAAGGCAATGGCCAAGACGGGCACCTATGAGCACCGAAATGAACATCCAGATGACCAGGGAGTCGAGCTTGTCGGTTTCTAGCTTTTCGCGTTTGAACATGCGAAACATGATATAGTATCCCAGGACGAAAGCGAACAGGAATCCCAGTGAGTAGTATCTGATGCCGAAACTGCCAATGTGAAATATCGCAGGGTCAACGTTCCAGTGTATGAATTCGAGAAGCATGTTTATTACAATGTAGAGTTAGTAGTTGTTATTTTCCGGGCCGCTATTTGGCATAGTTCACGGCGCGGGTTTCGCGGATGACGGTCACCTTGATTTGTCCGGGATAGGTCATCTCGTTCTGGATTTGGCGGGAGAGGTCGAAACTGAGTTTTGTGGCATCGGCATCGCTCACCTTGTCTGCGCCAACGATAACGCGCAGTTCGCGTCCTGCCTGGATGGCGTAGGTTTTCACTACTCCGGGATAGGTCATGGCCATCTCTTCCAGTTTCTTGAGGCGGTTGATGTAGGCTTCCACCACTTCACGGCGGGCACCGGGACGGGCGCCGCTGATGGCGTCACATACTTGGATGATGGGGGAGATGAGGTTGGTCATTTCGGTTTCGTCGTGGTGGGCACCTATGGCGTTGCACACGTCGGGATGTTCTTTGTATTTCTCGGCCAGCTTCATGCCAAAGATTGCATGTGGCAGTTCGGGTTCGGTTTCAGGCACTTTTCCGATATCGTGCAGCAGGCCGGCACGTTTGGCCAACTTGGGGTTCAGTCCCAGTTCCGAGGCCATGGTGGCAGCCAGGTTGGCTACCTCGCGGCTGTGCTGCAGCAGGTTTTGGCCATACGACGAACGGTATTTCATACGTCCCACCATACGCATCAGTTCGTGATTCATGTTATTGATGCCAAGGTCGATGCAGGTGCGTTTGCCCACTTCGGCAATCTCCTGCTCAATCTGGCGGCGGGTTTTTGCCACTACTTCTTCAATACGGGCGGGATGGATACGGCCGTCGGTGACCAGCTTGTGCAGCGAGAGACGTGCAATCTCACGGCGCACGGGGTCAAATCCGCTCAAAATGATGGCATCGGGCGAGTCGTCAATAATTACCTCTACGCCGGTAAGCGACTCGAGTGCACGGATATTGCGGCCCTCACGGCCGATGATGCGTCCTTTCACCTCTTCGTTCTCAAGGTTGAAAACGCTGACGGTGTTTTCTATGGCGTTTTCTGTGGCAGTGCGTTGGATGGACTGGATAACAATCTTCTTGGCCTGTTCGTTAGCGGTTATCTTCGCCTCTTCAACGATGTCCATGATGCTGTTTTGTGCTTCGGCTTTGGCTTCGTCGGTCATCATATCCACCAGCTGTTGCTTGGCTTCGTCGGCACTCATACCAGCGATATGTTCAAGTTTAATGATACTTTCGTTATAAACCTTTTCTACTTCGCTTTGACGTTTGCGGAGTATTTCGATTTGCCCGTTCAGATTCTCGCTCACCTGTTTCAGCTCGTTGCTCTTCTTCTGCAAATCTTCAACCTTTTGGTTTAGGGTCTGTTCGCGTTGTTTCAGTTTCTGTTCCTGTTCGCGGAGGGCGCTGTTCTTCTCGTTTACCTGCTTGTCGTGCTCGCTCTTCAGTTGGAGAAATTTCTCTTTGGCCTGGAGCATCTTGTCTTTCTTAATCATTTCTCCTTTCTCTTCAGCGTCTTTCAGAACTTGCTGGCTCTTGGCCAGGAGTTTGTTGCGCAGTGCTCCTGTGGTGAGCCATACGCCCACACCGCCTCCTACGAGGATTCCGATAATAATAGCTATAATCGTCATGTTTTTTTGTGTAGTTTTTGGGGAACCTGATGACCTGTCGGGTCTTACAGTAGTTTTTTAGTAAAAAATCCTGCACCGTATCGTCCGGGAGTTTTGATAAACTCTGAACTTTGTAGGATTTGAGTGCCGGGTGTCTCAGCCATACAACCTACCCACCCATGAGCTTACTCGGTTTGTAAATGGTGTTGAGTTTACAAACTGTTTCAGATGCGATGCAGGATATGGTTCTTTATTATCAATCTTCTCATGCTTAGTTGCTTTTGTCAATACACTTGTCTTTTCTCTATTCAGCCGCTAAGCGTCTCTCTCTGCCAGCAGTTGGTTTATCTCGGTGAGCCTGTTTTCCAATTTTGTATCTCTGAACTGCTGTTTGTGTTGCAGTTTGAGCAATTGGGTGATTTGTGTCAGGGACACCATTGCCAACAAGTCTTGTCGGTCGGTGTAGGCATATCTTTGGGCATACTCTCTCGCCTGCGAGTCTATCATCTCTGCGGCTTTGCGCAGAAATTCTTCGTCTCGTGGGTTGATTTTCAGTTTATATGGCCTGTCCAGTATGCGGACTGTTGCCGAGAGTGTTTCCATGTTGCCTGTTCCTGTTTGCTTCCTTTTTTTGTGGCACCCTATCACTTCCTCCGTTATACCGGATTTTGTTTGTAGGGATATCCAAGATGACTATTCCGACTTGTTGAGCAATGCCAAACTTTTGTCGATGTTTCGTATGAGTTGATTAATCTTAAGCTTTATCTCTGTAGAATCGCCCTTTTGAGTCAGCGTGTTCCCAAGTTTTAAAATATTGTTTTGTTCCTTTAAATTATTAATTAATATATTTTGTTCATCTATCTGCTTTTGCAGTTGCCGGCACAATTGTTTTGCTTCTGCTTCCGCTGCCATATGTTGATTATTCTCCTCAATGAGCCTGCGAACTTTCAATTCAATCTCCGTAACAGTGGTTTCAAAATCAAACATAACTATGTCAGTTTACACTACAAAAAGCGGTGCAAAAATACTAATTTTTTATATTATACACAAAAATTATTTCCAAAACCCACAATGGCATTATGGCAAAGATGTATTAATCAAAACCTTACACAATTCTTTTTTTCTCAATCACATTCTATATAAAACGAGACAATATGCCAATATTTAACTCAATAATCTTAGAATACCCAACACCAGTGCAAGATGTCATCACTAAGAAGCCACATTATCTTCAAATACTATTATTACCTCAAATTGGTCCATTAGTGTTTATGCCAGATTGGTCTCAACGCAGACAGAAGCATTAGAAAGTCATAAATAGACTGTTATGTTAATCCAAATTTCCAGTAGTTCGTTGTATTCTGACCCGTTGATATGAATCTGAAAAGTAGATAATGTTCCACGATGTTACTGTTACATTTTTTATTGTGTAATCTCGTTTAAAAAATGAACTCTCGTTTAAATCTTGCAATCCGTTACAATGTTGTCTAAGCGATATTTACAGATGGTATTCGTTTAGATTTTACATTTTTTGTTTAAATCTCACATAACCAAAATCCATTTCTTTTTCTCATTCACCATTATCACATTGCGAATTCTCAAATAAGACAACAGATTGGTTATCTTGTTTCTCTTCTGCGCTTATCCTTAACAGGGGGGGGGGAATCACAATCCCTTAACCACAACCCAAGGGCCTCTATTGTCTTTTGTCTATTTTCTAATGAAGCTATTCTTCCTTAAGAAGGATATTCCCTTGTCTATAAATCAAGTATTTTGTTGAAGTCGTGTTTGTTGGTTATATTCAGTCGTTGGAAGATGTCTTTTTCCACAATCGTTCTTAATATGCTATCAGCAAACAAATCGGCTTGTTTTTCACCAACCTGTATTTGTTTAACATATTCAGGTACACCACCGTAATATATAAAATTCGCCAAAGTTTCTGTTTTTGTCAAGTTTGGCGATTTTGGCATTATAAAATTGTAGTATTCAGAAAATTGTAATGGCAGAACATTAATCTCCACATAACGACCGGTAAGTAGTGTTGCCAGCTCGCCAGAGAGCATATACGCATTGGAACCTGTGATATATACATCTACATTAGGTTTTATATAAAGGCTGTCAACAAGCCGTTGGAATTCTTTCACATTCTGAACCTCATCCAGAAAAATATAGTTGGGTTTATCTTCCACCAGACGTTGCTTAATGAGGGTATGAATTTGGTAGATGTCACCTATTGCAAGAGTGTCGAGGTCTTCAAAATTATAAAACTGTATTTGCTCCTTTTGAATTCCGTTTTCCATCAGCTCGTCTGCAAACATCATCAACAGCGTTGACTTCCCGCAACGTCTCACACCAGTAATGACCTTGATGGTGTTCTGGACTTTTGGGCTGTATGACTGTTACATGGATTGTTTGCGTTCCATCAGGACTATTTGCGTTTATAATTAAAAGGTTGAGCAATTAGATTATAGATGTTATTTGAAGTATCGATTGTCATCTGTTTAAATATACACGTTGGATATTTGCTTTTAACAATATTGTATATTGTTTCTTTTGCTTTCATTTCGCATCGATACCCAAAATAAATTGTTTTGATTGATGAGGTATCATCTAAAGAATGAGCAAAAAATGGTGACTCTGTAGAAACATCATAGCTAATCAAACGTGCTTCTTGTTCATATTCCCAGTGTTTGTTTTTTGTGGCAAAAGCAGTGTCGTTATCAATAGAGTTGCATCTAGCAACAATTGGTTTGTTCGTGTACCGTATGTTTTTGAGGCACAAATTGCCGTTTTCTGTGGGTGTATTGATGAAGTGTTTTGATAATCGATATTTGATACAGAATCCTTTATGACCATCTGTATAATGTGACCACATTAAAATGTTTTTGATGTTTTTTGAGGAATTCCCTTTTACGAACGAACGAACCCTATAATAGTTGAACATGTCATAAAAGCCAAGGATGTCATTTTCTTCTGGGAATATAGTTGCTAGATTGTCAAGGTCTCTATATAGATTGTAAATCGAATCAAAAGGGTCATTCATTTCCGATGGACTTACAACTGTGATTTCGTTATTGATTAAATCTTGAATTGAGTATTGGTTGTATCTGCGGAAAGAATATAAATCTACAAAATCATTATCGTCATAATCCGATTTCATTGGGTCATATTGGACGCCTTTAATACTGTATTGTTTTGTTCGGTCATGGTCTCCAATATTGTAATTGATTGTGTACCCTAATCTGTATAATTGGTTTCCACATTTTGCACTGCAATTCTCATTGCATCTTTTATTGCGCACAATTCCTTCAAAATGACTGATGGCCAAGGCTATATATCCTGCTGCATCTTTATCCCTTCCATTTTTATGTAGAACAAGTGCTTTATAATAGGGCAATCTAAAACCCAATGCATATCCCACCGAGGATACATTTGAGAAAAAAGCCTCGGCATCCTTGTCTTGTTCGTATTGTTTCCATGCTTTTTCTGCAATTTCATCTTCAGTCATAGTTCTTCAATTCTAAATATGGGTAAAAGGGTATCGTGTATTTGATAAAATGGGCATGTGTCAGATTTTTTATTAAAACACGTATTTCTGTAGTGATTGTACTTCTATCGCAAGTTCCAAAGCATGCATAGCTTCATTGAAAACATAACCTTATTCATTTTGTTTCATTCTCCTATAATCATTGCTTCTACTTTTCGTTTGGCTTGCTTTAAGATTTCTTTCCCTTCTTCTTGCAATGATTTGGCTTGCTGACGCATAGCCATTATGCGATTAACTATTTCTTGCTGCTTTTGAAGTGGCGGTACAACAATAATTTGGTCGAAATATTCTTGCATTATCAGGTTTCTAATGCCATTGGTTTGGCTTTGCATAGAATCCGTGATTTTTATATTATACATTGTTCTTAAATAAAAATACAAGTACATCGGATTGATGCCGTCTACTGTAATCTTGTGAATGAAATTACTATATGCGATCTGGTTACCCTTCAATATTTCATCAGTCAAAATAGATATTCTGCCAACAGGTTGGTCTTCACTACCACCAGACTTTTCTATCAACAAATCATTTGGCTGAATGTTCATTCTTGACAATTTTGAGTTCTCAATCCAACGATATTTCACTCTTGAATTATCTAATCGCAAGTTATATGTATTATCAAACTCTGTGGCTCGAATGACCAAACATTTTGTGTATTTATTCTCATCAACTTCTTCTGATTCATCTTTCCCCCATTCGCCACTACAATTATTCTTTATGTAATACTTTAATGGCTGCTTGTCAAATGGCGACAGATAGAGCGACTGCTTTAATTGTTTAACAGGAATTGAATAAAGTTTAGGGTCAAACCTGCCATTACATATTTCGCCAAACCTCACTATAAAAACTCTATCTTGAATCTTTTGCAAATCCATTTCTGGCAGTTTAATCCCTAACTCGCCAAGCAAATAATCATCAATGCTATTTAAAATATCTTCGGCTTGTTGCTCTTTTTGTTGCTTTATGATTTGTGCGTTTTTTAATAATTCGCAATAACTTTTTTGTTCCTCAATTTCAGGAAGAGGAACATTAAATGTTTTTAAGAACAATGGTGAAACCCTTTGCTGTCCAGCAGACCCACCAAAGTAATTCATGGCAGCCTTTAATATTCTTTCATCCCGCAATAAAAACAAAAGATATTCCTGTAATACAACATTTTCATCTTTTGACCTAATCACAAAAAACTCCGTCGAACCACATCCATAACCATTTATTAGTTTTTTTGCAATCGCAGATTTCGCGTTTTGCATACAAGGAGTGATCTTTGCCCATAGAATATCTCCTTCCTTAAATCGAGTAAAACCTTTTGTTTCCTCTACTTTTTTAATGCCCTGATATGAGACAACACCATTGGAAGAATCTATTGCATCCATAGGAATAAAAGAAACTTCTTCTATGTTTCTAAACATGCATGATGGATCAATCCATGCAATTTCTGATAATTTGACATTTTTAAATGTCTTTGAAAAGAATTTGAAATGTGGTTTATACACAGACGGATCTAATCTTCCCTCAATCTCTGAGCGATTGACAAGGAAAATCTTGTTTGGGTCAATGTTATTCGATACTGGGTATTGCATAGTTAATCAATCTGGAACGTAAAACCATAATGATCATTTAACAAGGATTTTAATTGCTTAACAAATCTCTTTTCAAAGGTAATCAAGTTGTCATTGGTTTTGTAAGGTACTCGAGAATCATGATCTAAATCAAAATGAGGCTTTACTTCCGCATTCTCAGATTTCATGATTATTCTATGTTTGCCCTTTGCTTTAGCATATCCATACTCAAGATACACACCTTCATTTTTTTCAGAAATGTCAGCAACGAAAATATCACATTGGTCTATCTGCCTAAAAATTTGTTCGTCAATATTTCTTGACTCTCCATCATTCTCCATAATGGGGAACAAACTTAAATGCAATGTCGAATCCTCTTGTTTTGTTTTCTCTATACATCTTTTATAAGCCTCGTTATAAGAGCGAACAACATCTGGGTCCCCGTTAAAGTATGGCATTGCAACGAAAATCTTTAATTCTTCTCTGAGTTCTTCATACGATGCCAAAAGTTCTTGCGGCTTAACGTTTTCTATTTTTACTAATTGATTGACCGATAGCCACCGTATGTATCCGTCAAAGAACTCTTTGCCATGTTTAGCATAAGCAACAATGAGTGATATGACAATGTTTTTATTCTTACCCGGTAACTCATCTCTTTCGTATAGAGCTTCAATTTGTATCAAAGCTCTCTTTAATGCATTTAAATCAATGTCAGCGAAGTGGTCAATTATCTCTAATGCTATTGTATAAGACTCTCCATTATACACATCCTTCACGAATTCATATCCATTATCAACTAATAATTTAACGGCGCTTTCATATTTCCCAATATCTTCTACTATAGCAAGGTTTTCTTTTTCGCTATTAGTAAAATAATCACCTGAAAAGATAGACTTTAGATTTTCTTCGACGGTCAATGGAAGTGCTTTGGAATTAATTAGATAAAAATAGGCCACTTCATATTTAACGGCCTCTAGATTGTTATCTTGGAGTAAAATACAGTATGGCGCAACTTTATTGCAAATATCTTCATATTCATTATCAAAGCCTGCATTTCGTATGTTGTCAATAACTACTAATCGGTGATTACCATCTATTCTACTAAATACAGGTTCGTTCAACGTATCAGGAATCTCAATTGTCACCACCTTGGTCTTTGGATCCTCCCCGGCTTCCAATTCCCTAAATTTAAACTTTGCCTTTCTGATTTTAATTCCGTTTTCAACAGGAATACTACTAATATCTTCAAATTTAAGTTTTTGAATAGCACCAACCTCATCAATCCTCCAGCCAAATATCAGCTCGGGGAAAAAGAAGAACTGTGAACTATCCATATAATGTAATAATTCATCACTTCGACTTTTCCTATTATTCCTTTGATAGCTTGTCGAAGAAGACAACTTTGCTAAAGTTTTCAAGGTGGCATATCCACGAAATATTGTCACTCCACGAAAAACATCTTCTATTATTCCTGTAAGTTTCATTTTAATTCAAAATTGATAATAAACTTCTTAAGCTCTTCGCCGATAATCTTCAGCTCATTGTTGGCGGTCTTCTTGCCAGTTGCATCATACCCTATTTCATCAGCAATAGCCATGAAAATAGGATAATCAGGAAGTTTGCTCTGCTTGGCATGTTGGTATTCCTCTATCAACCGTGTTTTTAGTTCGTCAACCTTATTGGCATATTCGGCAAGCAGTTCGGAATTCCAAGATTTATACTCTTCGGTCTGTTTAGCAGCCGTAGCGGCTATATGTTGTTTGTTCTTTATTTCATCTGCTTTCTCTTTTTGTTTTTGTTTGATTTCCCTTTCCCAAATCTGCCGTTGTGAAAGATAATTGTTATCCTTCAGTAGTTTGGCTTCAATGTCTTTTTTTGTATTAACAAGTCTTTTTGTATGCTCCTTGTCCCACTTTTTAAGGAACAAGACAGAGCTTTTCACGCCAGCGCCATTAGCCGAGAATGCAGTTTGAGGCATACTAACCACCGCAACGATACGGAACCAGTCTTCAATCTGGGTTCTCACATATTGCAAACTGCTATTGGTTAATATGCCATCAGGTAAAACTATTGCTAAATATCCACCTTCTTTCAAAAAATTATAATCTTGTTCCATAAAAAGGACTTCGGTATTTTGACTGTCGCGTATGGATTCGGCCGTGGATTTGACGGCAAGCCAATCTTCTTCTTTCTTACCCAGCTGGTATGTTTTCAAGTAAGCTTGCTCACTTTGCCGAATGCTACTTCCAAATGGCGGATTGGTAATAATGAAGTCAAATGTGCCATATTTGAATCCTTGGTTTTTTGTTTTTGAAAAAAGCTGCTCGTCTGAAACCAATCCATCGGAAGTAACCACATTAGTATGGCCATCATCGTGGATAATCATATTCATCTTGGCAGCTCGGGAAATCTGCTCACTGATTTCTATTCCGTAGAGATTGTTTTGAGCAAAATCATGCCAATAGGGAAACCATTTGGCATACTGCTTGGTATCATTCTTCCAGTTCGGATAATACTCCGTAGCTTGATTGCGTACTTTATTGAGCGCATACAACAAGAAACCGCCACTTCCACAGGACGTGTCAAGTACTTTTGAATCATTCCTAATAGGAAGCACATCAACTATAAAATCCACTATCTCGCGAGGCGTAAAATATTGGCCGAAGTTGCCTCTGAAAAATGAACCCATAAACGTCTCGAATGCACGTCCTTTGCTATCCAAGTCTGTTTCCCCAAGATTCACACTTTCGAGATAGCCCACAACAGTCCTGATTTTCTCAGGGGTTAGTCGGATATTGTCACGGAAGACCTCGGCATCACGTTTTCTTCCCTCCTCATAAAGAGCTTTCACTCGATTATACAGATTGTCATTCTCGATCAATCGGCGTTTGCGCTCATCCCTTTCCTCTGTCTTGGAAACCGTGATTATTTGGAAATCATATGGTTCGCCAATGTTTCTTGCTTTTCTTTCGTCCCAAATCTTACAGAAAATCAACTTATCCAATTCGTCAAATGCTTCGGAAGGATTCAACTGCCCACCAGCCCACAATGCTTCATGAGCTTGTTTGAACCTGCGAGTCAATTCAGATTGGTCAATGACAGAAAGGTCAAAAAACTTTTGTTTGCCTTTTTCTTCGGGTAGGTATTGAGCCCCATAAACATATTTGTATGTAGCAATGCTGTCAACTCCGAATTGAGGAATATCAGGCAATTGATTTCTGGTGTTTTGGCTTTTGTCGACTTCGAAATAATCAGATTTGATTCCAGAAGTCACCCAAACATATTTCACATCAGAAGGCAATGCATAAGCGTAACTATAGGCCTGTTCTATTGCCTGCTGGTATTCCGCTTCACTAACTTCCTGTCGTTTGCATTCAACCAAAATATAAGGAGTCAGGCACATATCATCGGCATAAACGACAATATCGGCTTCCTTGACATCCCGCCCCATTGTTACAGGAACAAATTGCTTAATTCTCTTTTCTGGATAGTTATAATCCAAAATCAACCTAAGAAATGTTTCCGCTTGTACTTTTTCCTCGGGAGTGTTATAGTTACGTTCCTTCTTTTGATGCACATAAGTGATTCTGGACATATCATCGTTCAATGAGATAAGTCCTTTTTCAATCCCTATTTGTATGTAATCTTTCATAACTAAAATGTTATAAGCTTATAGGTTCCTGTCTTATTTTCAAACTGCAAAGATACAAAATATTTCTGAAACAGCAAATTATTTATCAAGATAGTGATATAGCACCAATGTAGACGGACGACGACACGCCAACACCTGCAAAGATTTGTGTTCCTACTGAATTTGTTCTATGTGTGGGAAAACTTTATTTACTCTGGTGTACGACCCACCAGACGTATCCATCTTGTCTGCATATTCGCAGGCCTGCTCTTGCCTTCCTTCGCCAGTCATTTCTTCTACCCATCTCTGATTGCTGAGAAACTGCTCGGTCTTGTCGTATTGCGGGATGTATTTCTTCAGCTCTTTGACGACGGCTTTGGAGGTGCCGAAATGGCGAGTTGTATGCTTGAAATGCAGCAAGAACCAGTATTCGATGGAGGGCATGGAATCGCACAAGAGTACCGAGGCATTCCCTTCATATTTCTTTTGCAATGCAGTCAACTTCTTGCGTTCTGCCTCATTCCACGTTGATACATCGGCATCAAATACACAGATGGCAATACTTTCGTCCCGCAATACCTCTTCAATCTTCTTGTCCAACCCTGCGGCGGTCTCGGTGCCGAAGAAACGGGGTCGTATCTTCACACGGTAGCCTCGCAGGGCTTTGAGATGAGTGAAGTACCACTGCTCCGTAATGCCCGCACCAATGATGGTGGGTATGGGGTTCCGCCTTTGCCTGAGTGATGTCTTCCTGACCATGGTATTACTATTTTATGTTAGGTAATGCGCCAAAGACTCCGTTACGATAAGCTTTCTGCAAGGAGCGGATGCGGTTCAGCCCTTTATACTCCACCAAAGAATAGAGGTCGGTATTGCCGGAGTCGTCTTTCTCGGTGAACCAGACGGAATCCTTGCGTATCAGGTCGTCCCCAACGGTATTGAGCAAGGGATCGTAGTGGGTGGTGACAAGCATCTGGGCGCGGCTCTTCTGCGAGAGGAACTGCTGGATGATGAATTCTACTAGTTCGGGGTGCAGCGATGCCTCGATTTCATCGACAAATAGAAACGACTGCTCCTGCAAAGCATGGAACACGGCAGACTCAATCCCGATGGTGCGTTTTGTGCCTTCGGATTGACTGCCTGCTGTTAAGGTATATTGCTCTTCTCCCCGCTCATTGATGACCGTATGTACGAATTGTGTCCTTATGCTTTCAATGCTCTTGTCTTTTTTTAGCTTCTCCTTTATGTCGGACGGGGTGTTGTCGTCAGACAGCATCATGTTGATGAAATTCTGAGGCAATGTCCGCTTGACAATATCTGTTTTTACATCCGAGATATTGAAGTCGGCCTGATGGATGAAGTTGAGAAGATATTGTTTCAGGTCGGAGTCTTCCACCATCTTTTTGCTTGCATAGTCGAACATCTCTGTCTGCGGCTCAATAATAGGCATTATTCCCGAGCTGAACCATTCCCGTGCCGCATCAATCTCTTTCATGGCGACATTGACCTGCTTGCGGGCAGCAAAGAACGACATATTGGGGAGGCACTTGAGTGACAGTTCTTCCTTGGCGGCGTTGCTTATCTTGATTACGGACGGATTAAACGTCAGCACAGACTCCCCATTAGCCCATGTACGCTCAAAGAGTTTGGTGGGCTGATTAGAGGTGTAATAATACAACCGCTCAAGATAGACTCGCTGTTGGTCGAGTTTTAGTTCATACCAATACTTAGTATTGCAAACATAGAACTTTAGGCTGAACTCTGAAGGTTCTTTGGGAGTGACCGCATCGAGTTTGAAGGGGATGGCGCCAGTGCTCTCCTCCAGATCACCAGGCTTTGCGAAAATGAAATCCTGGAGGAAATCGAGTGCATAAAGCAGATTGGACTTACCTGAAGCGTTGGCTCCATAAACCATGGCAAAGCGAAGCAACCGAACCCCAGGTGCCACTTCGACAACATGATAATCCTCGAAAGTGGTGTCTTTTGTCGCTTCAAAACTCAATGTCACTTCATCTCGAAATGACATAAAGTTCTTTATCTTAAGCTCTTGTATCATATAATAACAATATTATTAGTGTATATTTTAATTTGCAAATATACAACAATTTTACAAAATACGCAAATAAATTTTCAGAATTTGCAATTTTATTTATGAAATTGGCAAAAATATTGTGTATTTATGGTATAAAACTGATATTTTGTCATGGCGTGTCATAAATTTGGCAGAAGCACAGCATTTGGCATACAAATTGTGTCAGTAAAAGCAGCAGGACATTCTATCGCCTGCATAAAGCAACTGGGATAGAACTGAACTATCAGGGAATAGGTGTCTAACAAGAAACTAACAGCATACTATGACAAAAGTCAAGAATGTTAACGGTTCGAGTAGGTTCCCTGCACCAAGAGGCTACAACTCGTGGTTGGAGTACTGGGAAAAGCAAACTGGGCAACGCAAATTTACATGCGGTGCAGCAGGATGCAGCAAGACTGATTTAGTTGGTGCACATGTGCAGAAAGTAAACAGCACAGACAAGTCTTGGTACATTACTCCATTATGCTCATCATGCAACAACAGAACAGACGAGTTTGATGTCTATTGGGATTTGGTGCCTGTACCGAGCAACCTCTAAGGAGAGGCGGGCAGCTCATCCCGTAAGAATCGAGCGGCCGAAGCGGTCCGGTCAGGTGACCGCATTGTGATTAACAAAAATAAATTCGATTATGCCGAAAACTACTACGATTAAACGTGGCAGAGATGCGGAGAGCGGACAGTTCGTGCCTATTGAATATGCAAATAAGCACCCTAAAACAACTGTCGTTGAAACCATCAAAATCAAAAAGAAATGATGTTCTGCCAGTAGAAAGAGGAAACCGAGATGCAAGTTTCCTCTTTCTTTTTATTTATATGTAAAGGTTCCGATATAAATTGACGGTTACACACGGCGGTTGATGTTGCGGTGGTTCTTATCGGCTTTCTTCTCATCGGGGAGAGGGTCGAGACTCAGACTATATTGGCTGCCTCGACGATGGCGTAGAGGCGGAATATGAATGTGTCAACACGCGCATTAATTGACGTACTCTATCTCGTAATCCGTGACCATATGGCTGCGGGTGAGGCCTGAGGGGTTCGTGGTAATGTAGACCTCGTGGATGCCGGTGACGCGGCCGCTGGTAGTGGTGTACTCAAACTTGTGCTCCATGTTTTCGTTGTAGTAGCGTGTCACCATGTTCTTGTTCAGCCCGTCGGTGCCGTCGAAAGAGGATATCATTTTGTAGTAGGGTATCTGCCAAATGGTGAACCCGTAAAACGGGTTGGCGAGATTGTTAACTTCGAAGCAATAATTGAGCGTGTCGCGACTGCCGTCAAGGTGAAGGGCGTGACGAACGGTCTTGGAGACATTGTCACCCTCCCAGGTGTAGAACCGTGTTTCATGTTTGATTGCATCGGCAGAGGGGTTTTGAGCCCAGATGTCGCTTTCCAAACGTTGCAGCTTTCCTCCAGACCAGAAATATAGATAGTTTTCTTTTAACAACGTGTCGCCATTTTCGAGGTCGCATTTGTATACATGTGACACATTACCGTCGGTATTGTATTCGATGTCAAAGTGCTGTAGGCGGTCCATATCTGCTTTGACAAGGCGTCCTCTGTTGTCGTAGACAAAGTGAAAGGTGTTCACCCCTTTGTGGAGGCTGTCCAGACGGTTGCCTGTCCAAAAGAACTCGCTATTCAGATGGCGTTCGCCAGGGAAATAATACAAGGTATCCCATGTTTGTGTGTTTTCGTTGTATTGTTCCATAAAGGTGGTATTGGTGGTGTAGATACGACTCACTTTCACCTTCTGTTCAATCGGGACAATGTGTTCTTCTTTTTTGCAGCCCACGGTCATCATGGTGACGGCTGCCAGCAGCAAGGCTGCGATAACGCTACGTTTCATTTTTTTTTAAAAGGTTTTTAATGTTTTAAAGTTTAATGGGTTTTAATGTTCTAAGGGCGTGAGAGCCTTTTAACTTTTCAAGCGAAGTGAACTTGTAAGATTTCATTATCAAGACTCCACGTATCGCACGTATCACAAGTATAAAACAAGTGAAAATACGCGGGATACGTGGAGTAAATTCTCTATCCTAATCAACGATAGTCATTTCATCGATAAGGTGCTTTGCACCGGCAAATTTGTCGATGATGAAGAGGCAGTATCGTATATCGAGGCTGATGTTGCGGCAGTAGTTGGGGTCGAACAGGAGGTCGCTCATGGTGCCTTCCCAGCAGCGGTCGAAGTTGATGCCTATCAATTGGCCGTCGGCATTCAGCACAGGACTGCCGCTGTTGCCGCCGGTGGTGTGATTGGTGGCGATGAATCCCACAGGCATTTCACCGCGCACGTTAGCATAACGCCCGTAGTCCTTGTCGCGGTACAGCTGTTTTAGTTTCGGCTCCACCACATAGTCGTATATCTCCGGGTTTTCCTTCTCCATTATGCCGTCCAATGTGCTGTAGGGTGTGTAGTATACGGCATCCTTCGGGCTGAACCCTTGCACATGTCCGTAAGCCACTCGCAGTGTCAGGTTCGCATCCGGGAAGAAGTTGCTGTCGGGATATTGCTGCATCATTCCGCGCACATAAGTACGCATCAGGCGGTTAATCTCGCGTTTGTTCACAGCATACAACTCTTCCTTGTCATTGGTGTAGGCGTAGGTATAGGCAATGTTGAAGAGGTCGAGGGCGGGGTCGCCATTTGTTATCACTTTCTCCCAGTTTTTGGCTTTGTACGACTTGAGGAACTTGTCGTACTTGGCCTTGTTGTTAAGCATCGACTTGTCATAGATATTTTCGAGCAATTTCTTCACACCCGCTTCGTCCTTGCCTTTCTTGTCAAGATAGGGGGCCTGGCCAGCCTGCCACATGTAAAGGAATGTCTCAACAAAGATGGCGCGGTCAACTGGCGAATGCAGGTCAAAGTCCTCGAAATACTTCTCATTAGCAGCCAACAGTTTGTCGCATTCCACACGGGCCGCGCTGTCATCGTTGGTGGTGGAGTAAGCCATGTTGTAAAGTTTGTATGCGCGGTTCATAAAGTCGCTGGCCATTACGGCTTCGTTAAAATAGGTCCACTCCAACTCTATGGGGCGGATGCGGTCGTAGGCGAGCGAGAGGTCGCGAAGCACATTCTTATACTCTTCCCGTTTGTCGGCCCATGCTTGGAATACAGCCTCTTGTGCCTTCTTCTGGTTCACTCCGTCCAACCGTTCTATACCCAAGGTCTCGCCTTGCCATTTCTTCCATCCGTTGGCAATGCTGGCCACCTTCGAGGCATATTTCAGTCGTTGTGCGGGCGACTGGTTCATCGCGTTGTTATAGTGTTTCAGGCGGATGTCGCGCAGGGCAATGCGTATGGGGTTCTCCTCCAATGCCTGCATCTCCACCTGCTCGTGTGTCACATAGCGCTGGGTGGTTCCCGGATATCCGAACACAAAGGTGAAATCGCCCTCGTCGACACCCTTCAAAGAGATGTCAAGGTGTTTCAGCGGTTTGTATGCCACATTGTTCTTATTGTACGGGGCGGGCTTTCCGTCTTTGCCCACATACACGCGGAACATCGAGAAATCGCCCGTGTGTCTCGGCCACATCCAGTTGTCCGTATCGCCGCCAAACTTGCCGATGTTGCTCGGCGGGGCTCCTACCAGACGCACATCGGTAAACACCTCGTTGATGTACATAAAGTACTGGTTCCCGTAGTAGAAGGGTTTGATGATTGCTTTATAGTGTGTGCCGGCCACAGCCTCGGCGGTGAGGATGGTAATATTCTGTTTCACAATGCGGTCGCGCTCCTCCTCCGAAGTCTTGTCGTCTATCCCTTTCAACACTTGGCGTGTCACATCTTCCATTCTTACCAGTCGTGTGGCGGTAAGTCCCTTGCAGGGCAATTCCTGGTCTCGGCTCATGGCCCAGAATCCGTGTGTCAGGTAGTCGTGTTCCACCGTGCTGTGGCTTGTAATGTAGTAGTAACCGCAGTGATGGTTGGTAAGGAACAGGCCTTGATCCGAAACAAATTCGCCCGTGCAGCCCTGATTAAAGAGAATCACGGCATCTTTCAGGCAAGCATGGTTGATGTCGTAGATGTCCTTGGCGGTGATACGCATACCAGCCTTCTGCATCGTGGCCTCGTTGCGGCCCAGCAGCATCGGAATCCACATGCCCTCATCGGCCATTACCATGGGCAGCAGGAGGGCTAATAGCGTGAAAAAGGAAAAGATTTTTTTCATGTTATACGTTTTGCGTTGATATGTTGATATAATCCATGTATTGAATAGTGTCCACTGGTTTACAATCAATTGCTACCCAATGGGCATTTCTATTGTCATTGCAAATATACGAAAAAAATCTATATCGGCAAGATTTTCATGCATTCGGTTTTTGCTGCCGCTGTGCTTAATTGTTGGGGTCGCCTTTCATCCGTTTAAAAAGTATAGGCGTCCTATAGCTACCTTGTGTTATTGCCACCTTCGGGATTATTGTCAATTCTTAGCATGGCATATTCGTAAAAAGTGTCATTTTTTCAAAAATAAGCACGGAGAAAATGTCATTATTCTCGATAAAACATCGTAAAAAGTGTAATTTTTGTTTTTTATATCGTAAAAAAAGTGTACTCGATAGACGGCCTGAAAGGCCAAAAGCAGATAGCCTACGGCAACGCCGTAGGTCTTGGGAACATAAGATGTCGCCCTGAAAGGGCAAAAGCTCAATCCCTGTGTTTGCTTTTGCCCTTTCAGGGCGATTGGTCGGCATCTCATTTACCCAAGGCGATGCCTTGGGCTATTATCTCGTTGCCCCGTTGGGGCGTTTAGGTGAATTGCGGATAATCATATTTAGTCGAGCCTCAAAAAGATTCAACAGTTTGGTTGTTAGTATAATAATATGGTAGTCTGCCATTGCTGTGCCTATTCCGAGTATTGGAAGCCCAACTATTTGTTATGGATAATAAATATCTGTTTGTTAATATTTTGTTATTCAGACAATAAAAAAAGCCGTGAACTTATTTCTGTTCAGTGCTGAGGTTCTCGACAACCTATCTCTATGAACAAGAAAGCTTACGGTATCGTGAGCTTTCTTGTTCGTAGAGATTGATGAAATTGTCGAGATTTCAGCACTACTTCAGAAAAGCGAATGCGCTTCAATCTGTCTTTATAGGTCGGTATAGGTTTTCCTTTCAATTCTCTCCATACTGAATACTTTTTGCAATAATACGAATTGTTTCCAATATAAAGAGAAGATGTCTTGGGAAATGCGACCTAAGGACTATGGATTGGCTGCTATCTCTTATTTCAACTCTTTCAGTGCCTCGGCGGCGGACTCTAGCAGCGGTTGTGTCGACACTTCGCTGCCCACAGCGTGGCGCATCCAGTTCTGCGGCGTGAGTCGTCCTGCGGGATATATCCGCATTATCTCGTCGGCCACCACTTTACCCCGCAGCTGTTGCTCCAGCTGGAACTGGATGATATGGCCGTAGGGGTAGTTGGGCAGGTAGAGGGGCGAGTCTATCATGTGGCTGTATATAGCCAGTATCGGCGAATCCTTCTCGCCCAGCAGCGGGGCGTAATACTTGTTCCAAACCTCACGGGCAATGGCCATCACTTCGGTTTTCAGCTGCTCCACTGTGGCGTCGGGATGGGCATAGAGCCATTGCCACGAGTGCATGTCCACAAGCGACACTCCCATAATCTCATAGCAGCCCCAGAATATGTCCAATGTCTCCATCGCTTCACGGTCGGGGTCGGAGTTGTGGTAGCCCAGCAACTCCAGGTCGCGGCTCTGGAACACAAATGCCAATGCCTCAGTAAATGCCGTGTTGGGCACTCCCTTCATTATGTAGTTGTCCACATCGTGCAGGGTGATGGTCTGTTCCACATTGTGCCCGAATTCGTGCACCGCTATGTTGTATCCTTTGTAGTCCATCCCCTTGTCCCCAATCCGTGTGCGCAAACGGGCGTTGTCGCTGCGCATGTTGCTTTCCCATGCGTGTCCCGCTCCGCGCGAGGGGTCAACGGTAACGTGGCGGCATATAAAGTCGGCCTTCTCCTTGCTGAACCCCAGCTGATGCAGTATCGAAGGCATCCCCTCACGGGCAAAGGCCTCCTTGTCGGGGTAGAGTCGCTGTGTCTTCGCTGTCAGTTCGTCCTCGCTCAAGGTGCTGCGGCTCTTGAAACCGTCATACCAGATGTCAAACGGCTCCAGTTTCCGCCCCACCCGTTGTTCTATCAGCTTGGCCACCTCTGCCACCACCGGCGATTCGAGGAACGAGGTAAAGAGTTGTTCAATCTCCTCATAACTCACCTCCATGTCTTGGTTGAAGGCACGTGCTATAGCGGTGGGGTACATGGGGTTGTATCGGTCCACCTGCTGCATGGCGTGGAAGTTGTCAAGGAAGTACTGGTAGCGCACATCGGGCTCCGGTGCCAACGCTACGCTGGCGCCATCCTTGTCGGTTACAGCGTTGCTGTATGGGTTCCATTCGTAGTCGGGGCAGTTGATTACCTTTTCCGGGATACTTTGGTCTATTATGCGGCGCATCACTTGGTATATCATGCGTTGTTTCGCCAAACCGCTGTCGCCTTCGTTATAGTGGGTCTTCAGTTCGTCGCGCAGTCCCCAGTGGGTTATCAGGGCCATATCGGGGAATAGGTGCTTACCTTGGTCGTCCACCAGGTGTCCCATCATGATATTGTAGTTCGATATGTAGTTGTCGGCCGCAGCCAGCTGGTTGGCCAGCTGTTGGTTGCATTCGGCGGGCACGCGCGATGTGAAGAGGTCGCCCAGTCGGGCGTATGCCCACTGCTTTCTGCTCCAGTTCTTTCCCAGTTCGTTTTTCTCGTCCAGCGTGTAGAAAGGGAAATTCAACACTACCGCAAAGGCTATTTTCTGTTCAAACATGTCGTCGTCGAAATGGGCGTATGGGTCGTATCCCCCAAACATCTCGTCCAGTGCTGTCGGTTCCGGTCCCGTTACGTGCAGCGGCAGTTTCAGGTCGACACTCATTTTGTTGAAACAGCCCCACAAACTCTCCAGATTGGCCTGCAGTTGGTCGGCCATCCGTTGCAGTGCCGTGCTGTCGTCCACAAAATGGTTCAGGCAAAATTCTTTAAAATCGTCGGCACTCCCGTCCTTCGATGTCCACAGCGATGCTGTTTGTGGCACACTGCGCTGCGCCCTCTCCAGGCAGCCGTCGCCAAACTTCTGGTGCAGTGCCTCTATTGTGGCACTTATGGTTTTATCGTCTATATTGCTCATTGCAGTTGTGTTCTCCTTGTTCTTGCATGCGGTTGTGCAAACCAGCAATGCAGCCAAAACTATAGGTATTATGCGCTTCATGTATTTTTGTGTTTTAAAAATGCAAAGATACAAATTTTTTTTGTATTTTTGCAAATTATTTCGGCAACGGGCCTTTCCTATTGTTTTTTACATACTTTGGCATAGGCTCTCAACCCGCACTTTAACAGCAATACACAGAACCCCAAACTGTCCGCGTAGTGAAACTCTTGTTCGAATATCCTGTCTATTTCCTCCTGCTCTGCCTTTTGGCGGGAGCAGTGTTCAGCGTAGCCCTTTATTTCTTTCCCCGCCGCAATTCTTCTCTCCCTTCCTCTGTCAGGATTATTCTTGCCTTGTTGCGGTTTTTGGCCGTCTCGCTACTGGCTTTTCTGCTCCTTTCGCCTTTGGTGCGGCGCAATGTCAACACCCGTGAGAAACCCATAGTGGTCATTGCCCAGGATGCAAGCCAGTCGGTCGACTTGTCCTCCCCTCTGTTCAACCGGTCCACCCTCCGCAGTCTGCAGTCGGATTACGATGTGGTGCTCGACACCTTTGGCGGTGCCACCACCGACATCTCTTCCGCTCTCTCTTCCATTGCCGACCGCTACATGGGCCGCAACCTCGGCGCCGTGGTGTTGGCCAGCGACGGCATCTACAATCAAGGCATCAACCCCTCTCTCACCGCCTCCTCGTTCACTGTGCCTGTCTATACGGTTGCCCTTGGCGACACCACCACCCGCTGCGATGCCGCCATTGCCCACGTACGCTACAACCGCATTGCCTATCTCGGCAATCAGTTCCCCCTCGAGGTCACCCTCCGCGCTGTACGTCTCAAAGGCTCCCGCGCCACCCTCACCGTCACGCACAACGGCGCCACCCTAGTCAGTCAGTCTGTCGCCTACTCCGACGACCCCTTCTCCATCACCCTTCCGCTCTCGCTCACTGCCGACCGCCCCGGCCTCCAGTCCTACACCATCGCCCTCTCTCCGCTCGACGACGAGACCACCCAGGCCAACAACCGCTGCACCATCGCCGTCGAAGTGCTCGACAGCCGCCAGAAAATAGCCATCCTCGCCGCTGTGCCCCATCCCGATGTCAGTGCCCTCCGCCAGTCCATTCAAAACAACCAGAACTTCGAGGTGGAGGTGTTTGTGGGTCCCCAGCTCCAAACTTTCGACCCCCGCAAAGGCAACTACAGTTTGCTCATTCTCCACAACCTGCCCCATGCCACTGTCCCCGTCCCCGGCCTCCCCAATCCCCGCTCTGCCGACCGCTCCGCCACCTCCCTTTTCAACAATACGCCTGCCATTTTCATCCTCGGCTCCCAAACCGACCTCGCCCGCTTCAACGCTCTCCATAGCGGCTTGGAGGTTATAGCCAAAACGCAAAAAACCGACCAGGTCACCGCTATCCGCAACAATGCCTTCGGCCTCTTCTCGCTCGACGACGACATCGCCGCCCGCATCGAGCAGTTGCCCCCTCTTCTCTCGCCTTTCGGCAACTACCGCCCCTCCGGCAATATGCAGTCGCTCTTCTATGCCCGCATCGGCACCCTTGACAGCGACCGCCCCCTCATCGCTTTCTGCCAGCAGGGTCCTGTGCGCCGTGCCTTTGTGGCAGGCGAAGGCCTTTGGCTCTGGCGTCTCCACGACTATCTGGCCACCGGAAGCCACAACGACTTCGACCGCCTTGTTGAGAAAATGATTGTATATGCCTCCATGCAGCACGGCAAAGACCGTTTCCGCGTGGTGGCCGAACGCATCTACCGCGACAACGAGCCCGTCACCCTCCAAGCCGAGCTCTACGACGACAACTACGAACTGGTCAACACCCCCCAGGTGCAGCTTACCCTCTCCACTCCCCAAGGCAATAAAACCTACGACTTCAACCCTTCGGGTTCAAGCTATTCGCTCAGCCTTGGCAGTCTCACCCCGGGTCAGTACAGCTACACTGCCTCCACCACTTTCAACGGAACCCCCTATACCGCCTCCGGCATCTTTGTGGTGGAACAGCTCAACCTCGAACAGCTCAACCTCACTGCCGACCACTCTCTGCTCAACACCATCGCCCGCACCACCGGTGCTGTCATGCTGCAGCCCGACCAATGCTCTTCTCTTCCCCAACTGCTCCAGCAGCGCGACGACCTCAAGTCGGTGGTCTATTCCCATACCCGCTACACCGAACTGCTCAACCTCCCGCTCATTTTCATCCTCTTGGTGTTGTTCCTCGCCGCCGAATGGGCCTTGCGCAAATATTTCCTCAATTGATGTAATATCCCTGTCACCGCTTTTTTGTTATGCTCCTACCCCTCCGCTCACGTTTCGTCAAAGACTCCGGCACCCTCCTCTCGGGCAGTGTCGTCGCCCAGGGCATAGCCTTTGCCGCCTACGTGGTGCTCTTGCGCTTCTTCACTCCCGCCGATTTCGGTCTCTGCAATGTCCTTTTCAGCTATCTCGAAGTTCTCATCATCCTCTCTACCTGCAAATACGAGCTTTCCATAGTGGTGGCTCCCAGCGACCGCGAGGCCGCCCATATCGCACGCCTCACCCTCCGCCTCAACACTCTGGTGTCCCTGCTACTGCTTTTCCTTGCCCTGTTGGGGTTTGTCCTGCTGCATTCCGGTCTGTGGGCCAACAATCCCCTGTCCCGTTCGGGAGCCGACACCCTCCAGTCGCAGTTGCTCATATTCCTGCTCCCTTTGCTGGTTTTCTTCAATGGCACCATCCGCGTCTACAGTGCTCTGTGCAACCGCTATAAACGTTACAAGTCTGTAGCCTCCGGCGAGGTGGCCACCTCGGTGGGCACTGTGTTGTTCCGTTTCCTGTTTGGGCTGCTGGCACCCCTCATGCAGTTTCTCCACTCCTTCGGCCTCCCTCTGGGCACCCTGCTGGGCAAGATGGTGGGCCACTATTGCTACCGTCGTGCCGCCGCCGGCTATCTCCAGTCCGCCCCACCCGCCAAGTTCTTTCCGCTCTCCCATTCCGACCGCAGCCTGCTGGCCCAAAACCGCAATTTCCCCCTCTATGTCATGCCCAAGGAGTTTGTAAGCAGTTTCTCGGCCAATCTGCCCTTTATGTGGTTGGGTCTCTATTTCGATAAACCCGTCATCGGCCTCTTTTCTCTGGCCATCACCTTCACAATGCGTCCCGCCAACATTCTGTCCACCACCTTCGAGAAAGTGTTCTATGCCGAGGCCGCCCAAGCCGTAGCCCGTCGCCAGCGTCTGGGCAGCGACATAGGCCGTTTTGTTGTCCTTCTGGGTTCCGCGGCCATTGTTGTTTCCGCACTCCTGTTCTTCTTTGCCGAGCCCCTTTTCACCTTCCTTTTCGGTTCGCAGTGGGTGGGCACCGGCTACTATGTGAGGTGCATCCTGCCGTGGGTTGCAGTGCTGGTGGTGACCAACTCGCTTGCCTTTGTGGCCAATATCTTCGGCACCCAGCGTGTCGACTTCATCCTGCAGTTGGTGCAGCTGGTGCTCCGTGTGGTCGCCCTGTGGATTGGTCTGTCTCGCTTCGACTTCCGTTTGGCTGTGCTGCTGTTCTGCATGGCCAGCGCTGCGGTGCAGGTGGTGCAGTTATGCTGGTATCTCTACCAAACCCACCGCTACAACCGCAGACTCAACCCCATCCGTTAGTCCTTTCCACTCCCTTCCGAATTCCGTCCCTTTCCCTTCTGAAAGAGGGGACTCGCGGTGGCGGTGCATCTGTCGATGATAGGAGTTTTTAGGGCTCGAAAGCAGGGACGCTACAGTGCTACAGTTGTTATTGGCTATTGCGGTAACAATGGAGTATACAAACGTCACGGCGGCAGCGTCCCTTTTTCAAAGGGGTGCCACGCGAGTGGCGGGGTATGTATCCCGCTGGCGGAGCCAGCACAAATATCTCTACCGCTTATAAGGACTTTTAGCATTTGATTCCGGATACATACCCCCCGGCTCCGCCGTAACCCCGAAGTCCATCCTTTTTACAGTCTGTCCCCGTTCCGTTCATTACCATTTTCCTTCATCCCGGTTCCCAATCCGCCTCCGTTACTTCTTCACCATCTCTTAACCTCATATCAATCTTTTATTAACCTTGTGGGTGAAGAATAGTTTGGTATGAGGTTTTTTAAGTAGTTGAGGGTGAGTGAAGTGATGGCATAACGGGAGAGGACGGACATGGTGGATGGAAGGGATGCGGCTCTTGTCGGGGAGGAAGACGAAATAATAAAAAATGTTAAAACGGTGTCACACTTTCCGCATGTGTGTGTTTATATTGTCAGAGTGTCCGCCGAGACTATGGCGGGCAGGAAATGATATGAAACAAAATTAGAAACGGAATGAAAACAAGCAACAATGGAAACGAAACAGAACGAATGTGGAAATGTGGTCAAATTCACAGAAATGTTATGAAAAGAAACAATTATTTGATGATACTATATTAATCTATAGTGGTTTTAATTGCTTTTGGAAAAAAATATATGTAACTTTGCAAAAGGTAGAATAATAATAAATACGTTTTAATACAATGAGAAAGAAATGTTTATTAATGGTATTGGGTGTCCTGATGGCTTGTTTGGGTGTGAAGGGGCAGGGGGTCTGCCCGTCGGGATACGGATGGTTGGACACGACGGTGTTGAGCGGTGTCGGCAATTCGACATACGTTCCGTTGGGGACGTTGTCGAATTCGTCGCACTACTACCACACGTTGTGGACAGTGTATACGCGCGAAGAGATTGAGGAGGTGGGCATTTACCCCGGAAGTAAGATAAAGGAGGTGGGCTGGCAATACATGTCGACCACAGGGTACGGCGCACCTGAGTTGAGCATCTATATGAAGGAGGTGCCCGTGCGGTCGGTGGAGGCCGTGACGGACAGCATACCGTTGGACAGCATGACTCTGGTGTATACCAGCAAGGGTTCGGGTTCTGTGACGTTCCTGCAAGGATGGAATTACATCCAGCTTGACACTGTATTTGAGTACAGCGGGCATGGACATTTGATGATTGCCGTGCAGCGCAATGGAGGAGCTGGAGGCATCACGGGCCGCTCGTTCCGTGCCGCAAGCGGCAAATCGGTGTCGCGATACAAGAGCCAATTTGGTACTACATATCTCAGCGCTATGCGGACAGGGAACGGTCGGGCAGCATTGGCATTGAGGGCCTGCGCTGGTCCGGATGTGTGCCCCCGCCCTGAGGTGCAGTTCACGGCTACGGAGAACAGCATTACCGTCCATCTGGGCGAGCACGACAGCCTGTACCATGTGGTGTTGGGCAGTGTCGGATTCCAGCCCGATACGGTGGGAATGTTCTCGCCGCGTAGCTGGCTGTCGTGGGACGACACGGTGCGGTACGTCGGGTTGAACTCTCACACGAAGTATGATATTTACATCCGTCAACGTTGTGGTGACATTTATTCTCTGTGGTCGGGGCCGCACACCGTCAGCACGTTTTGCGGTGTGCAGGCGCTACCGTATATACTCTCGACCAGCCCGTCGACGATAGCCAATGCGCTCGACTCGTGCTGGGTATTGCACGATGCGGTGTTGAACGGGGTGAATCTCCTGCCCCGTGCTGCCACGCAGGATGAGGTGGACAGCGGCGTGGTGGTGAAGGCGGTGGCAGTGCTGCCCGAGTTCGACGCACCGCTGAATAGGCTGCATTTCTCATATAGTGGACAGGCTTTGTTGTTGAGGGAGATAGGTGTGGTGACCGACGCGGATGATCCGTCCACTTTCATCCCCTATGACACGCTGGATTTGGCTGACTTTGGAACGGAGACGGACTTTTCGCGCTACACTGGTCCCACCGGGCGTGTGGCGATAAGGTGGGAGCAGGGCAGGGCCTTTGGCAATTTGACGGTGGACACCATCATTGGCTGCTATGCACCCTATCAACCTTCTGTGAGCATAGTGGACACTACTGCGTATGTGTCGTGGCACAGCCGTACTCAGCGGGCTGTTCAATGGAGGGTGAGCTACTCTACCCACCCCACTGATTACACTCAAAACACAAACGTGTGGACGGATACTACCGCACTGCAGATAGACAGTTTGCTGCCCCGCCGGTATTATTATTTGCGCATAAGGACGATGTGCGACGACTCGGCAATGAGCGGCTACAACAACACGGTAAAATTCCTTACGGGATGCCGACCCATAGACCGGTTGCCCTACCGTATGGATGCCACCATGAAGAAGTACACATCAGGCGAGATGCCGTGCTGGACAGAGGTGACGGACACGGCGACGAACCTGAAGTATTTTATCTCACCACGTTTTGACACAACGGCAGTGAGGATGGACCAGTTGAAGTTGACGGTGGACTATGGCTACACCCATGCCTCGATGTTGAGGGTGGGGCTGATGGACGATGCCTCGGATTTGACATCCTTTGTCCCCTTCGATTCACTGGAGACGGTGGCGTGGCGCAACGTCTTCTATAATAATGTGCGGTATGGTTGCCATATAGCATTCTGTGTGGCAAATAATGCCGTGTTCAGATTGGACACGCTGATTGTGGAGCACAATGCGGTACACCCCGTGGCAGATTTGCACAGGACAGCTTGCACGCCCACCTCTATAACGATGGATTGGACTGAGCAGGGGCAAGCCACAGAATGGTTGGTGCGCTGCTACAGCGAGGATGACAGTGGGGACACGGCTTTTATCACCACATCGAAACCGGCAACCATCAGTGGCTTGCAGCCATACTCGGCATTGGATTTAAAAGCATATACTATTTCTGTAAGTGCCATACATGACGGCGACACCAGTCTGCCCGTGCAGGGCAGATTCAGCACTGCCCCCGACGAGCATCACACAGCGTTGAGAATTGAGACTGATACCTTGGGCAGTGCAACCAGCACCTATCAGCCTTTCAACAGGACAAACAAACACACCTGGACACAGATACTTTACCCTATGACGGAATATGGCACGGCTGGCTGGATAGACACTGTGTGGTTCCACTCCAGCAGTAGGATTAACTTGAATGTGGATCAAGACACTTCGGTGACCCTGTATATGGGTATCAGCGATTTTGACCATGCCGAAGGCCCCCTTGACTGGGTGCCGGAGGAGCGTCTGCACCAGGTTTGGCACGGACGTACCCTTACGGCGGATTCCAACAATATGTGGGTACCGATAGTGCTTGACACGGCATTCTATTATGACGGTATGGGGACGCTGGCCTTGGTGTTCAGCCGGAGTTTCACCCAGCAATACTATAGTTTCGACGCGTTCAACTATACCTATAGACAGCCGGGGGTGGTGCTGTACCGAGCGGGAGGAGACACGACCTTTGCCCGGTATCCCAGCACCATAGGCAGCCGCAATGGCACCTTATATCCTAATTTGCCCGTGGCACGCTTTTCGTTCTACACAAGCGATTGTCACAATGTGGACAGCTTGCGGGTGGTCTCGACCAGTTTTGACAGTGTGACCCTGGCATGGCATGCGCAGGGCGACGAGCAGCAGTGGCAGGTGGTTTACTGGGCCGAGGACGGCTACCGCGACTCGGTGATGGTGTCCGGTGCACCGCAGACCACCATCACTTCCCTGTTCGGAAGCCAGAAGTACTGGTTCCGCGTGCGGCCGGTGTGCGACACGGCAGACACAGGCCTGTTCTATGGATTGGATTCGTGCCATGTGGTGTCATGCCCACAGCCGGACAACTTGAGTGTGATGACCGTGGGCGACAGCTCGGCCACACTTGTGTGGGACGGTATGTCCGCCACGCAGCAGGGTCAGATTGTGGTATATGCAGCGGACGGCTCGTGGGGTGACACGATGGCTGTGACAGGCACTCAGACTACCCTTTCGGGACTGTTGCCCCGCACATACTACGTTGCGAAAGTGCAGGGAGTCTGCGGGACGGTCGACACGAGCGCCTACTCACCCACACTGACATTCCGGACAACAGGCACAGGCATCATGTACCACCTGGCTCAGGTGGGCAACCTCAACGCTCCGCACATCAGTGGACCGGCCCCGATAGAGGTGTTCTGGAAGCACGGATGGAGCCAGACAATATACGAGGCCGACTCGATAGGGACGTATGGCTATATCGACACGTTGTGGTACTATGCCGAGCAGGTGGGCACCGAGGCCTTCGACACCAGTGTCACCATCTTTATGGGCCACACCCCGCTGGCTTCGCACCCCTCAGACTCGGCATGGCTACAGGCCTCAGATCTTACCCAGGTGTACCACAGCTCCTCGGTGCTTCCTTCCGACACGGGATGGTTTCCCATCGTGCTGAATCCCCCCTTCGAGTATAACGGCAGGGACAATCTGGCTGTTGCCATCTCTTATCAAGCTACGAACTGGACCGTTGACTGGAAGTTTGCCTACTATAGCAATATGCCTTACTACTACCTCCGCAGGGGTCACGACAGCGATGCGAGCTATAGTTCACATCCCGGCACTATCCCTGGCAACCGCGCCCCTATCATGCCCATAGCCCGCTTCTCGATGGCTGTGGATACCATTGCACCGCCATTCTGTCTGCCGACGCATAATGTGCGTTTTGAGGCTGATTCGACGGGTGCGGAATCTCTTGTATGGGGTCACTACCCTGCCGACTCGTTGTACCTGTGCAGCTATTGGTCGTTGGACGGGACGGACAGTGGCCAGTATATCACCAATCTGACCACCATGCCGCTGTCTCGACTACTGCCCCGGAAAGTCTACCAAATAGAGGTGCAGACGCTGTGCAGCACCGGCGAACTGACAGAGGGCGTGATGGGGTTTTATGCCACACCTTGCAGCAAGATTAATGATCTGCCCTTTGCTGATGGATTCGAGAATGCTGGGTGGGGCGATTTGCATGTGCCACACTGTTGGCAGTTGCATGACGAGGGAGATCTTTCGTCACGCCTTTCGGAAACTAATCCCCATACGGGCAATTATTGTTTGAGACTATATGCCGACTCGGCAAACAGTCCCTTTGCTGTGCTGCCAGAGGTGGACACCACCCAGATTGACTTGGGCTCGGTGATGCTCTCCCTCTGGGCGGGAAGGACAGATAGGGCGGATGGAAGCCTGGTTGTTGGCACCATGGATTTGGACGACACCACCACCTTCATGCCATTGGATACCGTGGAAGTGACTGACGAATATGCCCGCTACCTGTTTCCCTTCACACATTATGGGATGCCAATAGAGGGCCATGGTTTCATTGCCGTGAAGGCGATGGGCACATCGGGAAGTGTAATAAGCATCGACGATGTGGAGTTGACGGCCATTCCTGCGCCAGAGGCTGTGATTGTGGAGTCAGTACTTGCCCACGAGGCTGTGCTGCGCATAGCGGACAATTCAGAGGCAGTGGGCTATAGTGTGATAGTGAGGAGTGAAGGTTTGGATGATTCGCTCTTCTTTGTGGAAGGCGGACGGCTGTTCTCGTTGCAGGGGTTACAGCCGGCAACATCCTATTGTGTGTGGGTGAGAAGTGAATTTGAGGGTTATCACAGCCGTTGGACGGGTCCTGCATGCCTGACCACGCTGGATGAGGTTCGATACTACAGCGCGAGTGGTGCGAGCGATAACCCGCAGTGGGGTGCTGTGGAGTGGCAATGCGTGGAGGATTGCGACAGCATGGCGGTTGACGGACTGTATGTTGAGGGTAGTGTGATAGAGTTTGTGGCAAGGCCACTCGGCGACCGTGTGCGTTTTGCCAACTGGAACGATGGCAACAGCGACAATCCCCGCCGCATAGTACTTACACAGGACACTTTGCTGACGGCTCACTTTGAGGAGGTGATTGGAATCGACGCAGTGGATGGTCAAAGTGTGACCTGTTGGCCCAATCCGGCTTCTGGCACAGTATGGGTGAAGAGTTGTTCCCAGATGACCAGCATTGTCTGTATGGATGCAGATGGTCGGATAGTGGCACGGTTCAGCCCCCAGAGTTTGGAATACAAAATGGATGTGAGAGGCTGGAGAACGGGTGTCTATTTTGTCAAGGTGGTCACTACCGAGGGCTGCAAGGTATTGAAACTTACGGTGAAGGCGAATTGAACTGGGGGATATAAAGTATTATTGGAAACCAATTGGGTGAAAAATAGTATTTTTGCACTCTGAAATCAGTTACTGATAGCGCAATGAAAGGGAGAACGATTTTTATAATGATGGTGGCGGTGGCATGGATGGCCGCAGCACAACCCCTTGCCGGAATCCGAGTGGATGGCAACGATAAGTGGAAACAGATAGACTCGCTGATAGGTCAGGTACAATATGCCACTGCCTACCCTCTGGCACAAGGGTATTACCGACAGGCTCTTGCCGGGGACAACGGTCCAGAGTTGATCACCGCTGCCTTCTACCTTGCCATGCTCGACTATGGCTACGGCAAAGATGCTGTTGACTCCGCCATCATGCGCTACAGTCTTTTGGCCCGTAGGCTGCAGGGGGTGGACCGTGCAGTGGCGTACACGTTCCTGTATGACACATACAGCCAGCTGTATGCTAAATACCGTTGGCGCATTGGCCGCAACAAGCCGTCTGACGACCCGAAGTTAAAGTACCGCAATTGGCACACACAACGTATGGTAGATACCTTGATGCGTTGCGCCGACAGTGTGCTGGCCTACGCCGACTTGTTACGCACTGCCGACATCAAGCCGTATTCACGGCTTTTTGCAGCCGACACTGCCGCTCAACCACCAATGGACAGTAGTCTGCTGGGCATTTTGGTGCAGACACTGCTTTTAGACAACAACTATGTCAAAATCGCCAAAACACCAGCCTCCATGCGTCAATGGTTTTTGAAACCGCTGCCGGCATTTGTTGGGGAGGAATATACTGACAACTTGAGCCACCCGGGTGATGAAGGGAAACCGACGCAGTCCATTCTACCCTATCCATTCTTGCTGCACCACCGTGTGGCAAAACTCTATGATTCTGCCCCTGCCGACATAATGCTGTGGCTTGACTTGCAGCGGTTCGACCTGCTCAATTTCGACAGCTGTATCCTAGCTGTCATCGATAGCCTGACAGCATACTATCAGCCCCGCCTTACCAGCCCCGAAATGAAAGCCCTGTTGGCATTCTACCGTGCCCAATACCTCAGCTATGACAAGCAGGAGGTGCTGGCCGAAAAGGTGTGTCTCGAAACCGAGAAGGCATATCCCAATACCTATGGTGCGCGACGCTGCCGTGTGTTGCGCCTGTACGACATTTGCAAGACTGAATTCAAAATTACATATAGCAATTGCGAGTCGTCGCAGCGCAGCCGCCTTGCCTACGTCGATGCCCACAATGTTTCACGGCTCAACTTCCGCATAGTTAAGAGTATCAACCTTGACAGTAAACTCAACGAGCAGCAGATAATCGACACCCTCATGACGCTCACACCTGTGAAAGAGTGGCAGCAGACCCTCCCCGACTCGGGTGACCATCTGTGGCACCAATACCTGATAGCATTTCCACCAGTGCCGCAGGGTGATTATTATCTGTTGGCTTTCGCCGACAGCGTCGTTTGCTATAGCGGAGCTTATTATTCGTCCGATGCCACCTTTATCATGTACCAAACTCCTGCCACGGGGGGACGTTTTCAACTCTCCACAGCGTCGGGGCACCTTGTGGACCGCTTGACGGGTCAGCCCCTGCAGGACAAACGGGTGACGATACATGGCGTTGGTAATCTGACCTATAAAGATTACCGCCGTCACAGCCGCACCGACAAGCAGGGCTACTACCACTTCCCCTCCGCGTCGCCTATCTATGGTCTAATAGAGTATAGCAATATCTCTGCCCAAATGGAAGGCTATGAGTATTTCCCCAAGCACTCTTTATACTATTCATGGGTGTGGACCAGCATGCGAGAGCGTCCACAAACCAAATTCCTCGACATTGTGATGCTCGACCGTCCCGTTTATCGGCTGGGCGACACGGTACGCTTCAGCTGTGTAGCCTACCGCAGACATTTAAGAGGCAAGGAGCAGAGCCAGCATATACGTCCATCCAAGCACCTCAAGCTTATTGCCATCTTCGGCCGGCAATACGAAGACGACCAGGACACCCTGCGCCTCACCACCGACGAGCATGGCCGCTGCTGGGGCGAGTTTGTCATCCCGTCAGACGGGCAGAACGGAAGCTACAGGCTCACCGTTGAGGAACCCAACTATGGTGAAACAATATTTGTCGGCTATCACACATCCCAAACCGTTCAAGTGGAAGCGTATAAGCCGCCACACTTCATGGTGACACTGCAGCGCGACACCGCCACCGACTTAACGTCCGCCCGGACACCCTGTCGTTTCGGTCAGCCCATCACCCTCTACGGCTCCGCTATCAGCTATAGCGGTGCACCCATGACAGGCGCAAAGGTGAAATGGGAGGTGTCGTGCGAGAAGATGGCCGACCCCTTACAGGCATTCACCGTAGCCAACGACTATCCTTACAGTGACAGTCTGACAGTGGACGACGACGGAAACTTCCAGTTCACCTTCACCCCAATACTAGAAAATACTAGTAAAACTAGTAGTACTAGTAATGCTAACACAAGAAAAGAAACCAGAATCTACACCGCCTATGCCCGCGTTATCGACTCTGACGGCGAACTGCACGAGCAGCACCTCTCCTTCCACGTGAGCGATGCCGATGGTTACTGTATTCCCACCAGCACCGACCTCAGCCACCTCACATTTGCCTACAACAACTTCGACGGCCAGCCGTTGGAGGGTGCCGTGCAGGTGGAGCTGTACCAGCTGCGGCAACCCGACACTATACGCACTCTCGACACGCTGATGAAACTTCACCCCCAAGCACAATGGGTAGGCACACGTGGTGAGTTTCAACGCCTATTCCCCTACCGAGCGTTCAGCCGCGAGGAGGGCGACCGCCACTCGTGGCCCGTTGTCGCCAAACGAGCCGACACCGTCACTACAGAACGCACTCTTACTTTCTCCAACCTCCCCTCGGGGCTATATCGCATCGTCTTCCACACGCCCGACAGCAACCAGCACGACACACTGGTCAACCATGTTGCCCCAAACAGCCGCGTGACGGGCGACGATATCGTGTATCTGCGCACTACGCCCCAACGCGATTGGGGCTACCAAAACACACTCACCTGCCGCGTGGGCGACACTGTGCGCATAGAACTGGGCAGCCCCTATGGCAACCAACCCCTGTTCTACCGCGTGTTCTATGCAGCCAAGATATACCAACGCGGCATGATGGTGCTCGACAGCAGCCATACCTCCACACTCCTCATCCCCATCACCCGAAAGATGACCGACGGTTGTGTGGTGCAGCTGTCGGCAGTTCGCGAGGGACGCACTTTTGCCACCGTATACGACATCCATGTCGCACAGCCCGACCGCGTGCTCAGCATCAGCACCGAGACTTTCCGCGACCACCTGCAGCCCGGCGACCACGAAACTTGGACTTTCAGAGTCACCAACACCGACTCTGTTGGACTGCCGGCCAATCTGAGCATGAGCCTTTACGACTTCTCGCTCGAGCAACAATACGGCCGTCTACAATACGGCTTCTGGCCATGGTATCGCTATTACCAAAGCTACCGTACAATGATTCCTACTTCCGGCATCAGTTACTTTAATTCGCCATCTTCCCAACAAGTTGTTACCAGTACTATGTCCAGTACCTCCCAGCCCCATCTGGGTTTCTCTCTTTTCAATCAGGCGGAATACTACAACCAGCTGCTACACCTTTTCGGTGGGGGCAGGTTTCGCGGTGTTGTGACCGATGCCAAGACGCAGGAACTTCTCCCATTTGTCAATGTGGCGGTTAAATCGGCAGGCCGGGTGATTAAGGTAACACAATCGGACTTTGACGGAAACTTCTCATTCGGGGATTTGCTGCCGGGCAAATATGATGTGGAGTTCAGCTATGTGGGCTATCATAAGTTCGTCCAATCCGTGGTCATAAACACCAGCAACATCATCGTATGGAACGTCCAGCTACAGTCATCAGCTACCACACTTGAGTGCGTCGAGATTATTAGTGAATCAAGGATTCCCATGATTGAGATAGGTGCTCCCGAAAGAGGTGCCCGTATGTCCGCCGACGACATCGCCCAAATGCCTGGCACCACGCTGGAGAGTATAGTCGCTTCTCTCGGCGGCGTGGGCAATGCACGTGGCGAAAATGGCATGGTTACGATGCAGGGTGGTGTACGCAAACGCACAGGTGTGAATGTGCCCAAAGAGGCCATCGCCGAGATAAGCCCCATGTTTAACTTCGGCAGCTCCACCGACGATAGGGCTTCCGCCATGCGCAAAAACCTCAGCACGCTGGCCTTCTTCGAGCCTGCCCTGCGCAGCGACAATGAGGGGCGCGTCAGCATCTCCTTCACCCTGCCCGATGCCCTCACCCAATGGCAACTGGAGGGCATTGCTTGGAGCGACCAATTCCAGATAGGCGCCCTCAGCCGCACCATCCAGTCTCAAAAGGAACTGATGGTGCAGCCCCTCATGCCCCGTTTCCTGCGACAGGGCGACACCATCGAAATCCGCGCCAAGGTCTCCAACCTCACCGACAGCGTGATGACGGTGCTGGCAGGCTTTCAGTTTGCCAGTGCAGACACTCTCCACCATCGCTCAAAACAACAAGCCAACCACCTCACCATTGCCCCCCACACTAGTGCCATCAGTTCTATGCGCTTCGCCATTCCTGACGACTGGCACATGGCCGAATACAAAGTCTATGCTGAGAAAACCTCCACTACTGGCGGCCACCACGCCGACGGCGAGCAGGGCATGCTACCCGTCCTCTCCAACCGCGAGCGTATCACTACCAGCCACCTCATTTACGTCCCCGGCAGCGTGGACGGGAAAGTGGTGGTCCGCACCTTCGACATCGCCCTGCCCACTCCCGCGCCGGGCGACAGCACCACGCTCTCCTTCACCACCAACCCCATACGCTACGCTATTGAGGCTCTGCCCCATTTCAAACGGCTCCTCATGCCGGGCAACATATACCTTGCCAACAGCATTTTCGTGAATCACCTCACCACACTCCTCGACACACTCCCGCCCAAGGAGAAACAGAGTGTCGCATCGCGCGTAACCTCCGACCTCTACCGCATACTGAAATCCCAGGCCTCCGGTGGTGGCTGGAGCTGGATGCCCGGCGGCAAGGAAGCCAGCCGCTATGTCACCGAAAGTGTCCTGCAACGCTTGGCCACTTGCCCCTCGCTTGACAACCAAAACAATTATTACCACAACCAATACCTCAAAGCCATCGGCTATCTCGACAAGCTCCTTGTGAACATCAACAAAAAGATGCTCATCTACTCCCACCCCTGGTTCTATGACTGCCTTTCACTGATTTACACCCGCAGCTTCTACTTCAACATAAAACCCCTCGACCAGTGCGACAGCACCACACAGGAGGCCTACCGCTTCTGCTACCAACTGTGCCGTATGCATAGCCTTGAAACCAAATCGCTCCACACCCAGGGGCAATTGGCCCTGTTGATGCTGCACATGGGCGACACCGCCGATGCCGTCCGTATGGCCAAGCGTATCAAGGGCACAGCCCACACCAGCGACGACCAAGGCATGTATTGGATCAACAACATGAGCGGCTACGGCTGGTACGACCGCCCCATCGAGACCGCTGCACTGATGGTGGATGTCTTTGCTGACGTGCTGTACGACTGGGAGTCGGTCAATCGCATTCAGCAGTGGATTCTTGCTTCCAAGCGAGGAACTGCCTGGCGCACCGATATGGCCACCGCTGCCGCACTCCGCGCACTCACCCGGCAACCCGACGGCAACAAAGTCGATAGTGGAAAGGTTGGTATCAAAATCAACAACGAGGAGTTGACCGTTGAGAATGATGCGAGCACAACAGACCTCTCCTCACCAGAACGCTACCGTAATGGCAATGGGGTATGTACTATCCAGCTCACTTCCACCTCCCATCTCCCTGCCTGGGGTGCCCTGTTCCATAGTCACGATACCCCTGTGGACAGCATCCAGTACAACGGCACCGGCATGAAGCTTCGCAAAACCCTCAGCCGTGTCAACAACGACGGAAGTCTCACCCTCCTCAATCCCGGCGACAAGCTCCATGTGGGCGACCGTGTGCGCGTGCATATCGACATCGACTGCCAGCTAGGTTTCGACAACATGGTGCTTCGCGACCAGCGGGCTTCGGCATTCGAGCCCGTCAGCACCACCAGCGGCTGGCAGTGGAACGACGGCCTGCGCTACTATGTGGATGTGCGCGACGAGTGGACCGACTGCTACATCGACCATCTCGCCCCCGAGCACTATTACGTGGAGTACGACCTGTGGGTGCGCCACAGTGGCACATTTGCCAACGGCATCTGCTTCCTGCAAAGCGTCTATGCCCCCGAATTCCGAGCCAACACCTCCTCTGTTGCGGTTCGTGTGGAGTGAGGGGTCCGTGTCTCGAGATTGCCATTTTCACCCTTATTTGCCCCTGCTTTTTGTCCCAAACGATACCAAAAAGCAGGGGCAAATCATTTCTCAAAACACCAAAATGCTCTCCTTTTTCATCATTTACCCCCAGAAATGGACAATTTCGTCCCTTTTCACCCTGCCAATCACGTTTTTTTTATCATATCGGTGAAAGGTGCTACTTTTGCAAATCATTTAACGTTGTGGAACCGTCATACAATAGACCCCCTCAAGGCTTGTATTGGAGAAGTGGAGAGTAAAATAATGATGTTTTTTGCAACAGTAATATAGTAACCCAAACACAGAATATCCCATGAATACTCAAATCCGCCCAGACAATGGCATTTTGTTAATCAAAAATAAAAGGAAGACTTCTATGAGCACTCAACAAAGCAGCACTAAGAATATCTTTGTATTTGGAGACTCCATTACAAAAGGTGTGGTCACCATTCCGATAGATGGACATGAATCATTGAAATATACAGTCAACCCCGAGGGCATCATCCGTTCGACCTTCCACTCCGGGGGCAACGCTATGCGCAACCTCTCCCGCACCGGAAGTACCGTGAAGCAGGGTCTTGATAAAATCAACCGTCACCTTTCACAGATCCAGCAAGGTGATACCGTTGTGATGGAGTTTGGTGGCAATGACTGCAATTTCGATTGGTCGGCCGTTGCTGCCAATCCCGATGCCGAGCATACTCCCATTGTGCCGCTAGCCCAATTTAGTGAGCTCTATTCTCAGGCTGTGTCCGCTCTCCTTTCGGTTGGGGCCAAACCTATTCTCCTGTCGCTTCCGGCACTTCTGCCTCAGCGTTTTTTCGATTATGTGAGTCGCAATCTCAATCGTGACAACATACTCCGCTGGCTGGGCGGGGATGTCTGTTTTATCAGCAATTGGCACGAAAAATATAACCTCGAAATATTCAAGTTGGGGTCACAACTCAATGTGCCCGTTATCGATATTACCTCCGTACTGCTTGAAAGACGCAATCTGGGCGACTACTATTGCCCCGACGGCATGCATCCCAATGCATCCGGACAAGCCATCATAGCCGAAGTGGTGGCCCAATCGGGTCTCCTCGACATTTAAAGGATTTTAGAGAAACAGCTGGTCTTGCACAGATAGTAGGGGTGTGAGAACAGCACCTGGTCCGAACGCTCGGGAGTGATGAACATATTGGCTGCCGCCACATCGGCCTGATGTTTGTTCAGCACATCCACTATATCGCCAAATTCATATCCACTGAAATGCACCGGTCTGCCCAAAAACAGACTGAAGCGCATCATCATCTCCACTTCCAACCCGGTCCACACGTTGTCCCTATAGAAACTGAACGGGGCGTTGTCGGCCAAAGTGGCTACCTCGATGGGGTGTCCTTTCAGGTTGGCCAGTTCGGGCATCTGCGGCATTTCTATGGTATCCACCTGTTCGCTGCACCAACGGGCAAACATGCTGTCCAGTGTGCCGTCCGACTTAATCTGTACCAGAAAGTCGTTAAACTGTTTGCACAGCTCCTCACTCTTGTTGTTGAAGGCGGCCGCCACATCAAAGCCTCCCGGCAGGTTGAAATCCACTGCCATGTTGTGCTCTTTCAGTTTCATGGTCATCAGCACCACTGTGTCGGTGATGGCGCATTCCGCATTGCCGCTCTCTATGGCCTTGAACAGGTCGGTGGGTGTGTTGCACTGTATCAGTGTGATGTTTGAAAAATTATTAGTGTCGCCCAGCAGCACGTCGCTCGTGCTTCCCTTGATTACGGCCACTGTGTGCCCTTCCAAATCCTCCAAACAGGTAAATCCCATTACGGTCTCCGGGGCCTCTTCTGTCTGATTGCACGACACCAACATTCCCAACGCAATTGCGGCAAGCAGTGCCAGCATCGCTTTGGCTTTCGATAAATATCTGAACATCATATTATAATTCCTCCTTATTGATTATTTATTAGTGTTGCAAAGATACATAAAAATAATCAATAAACTCCCACTCGCCCGAAAAAATCATGCACCAGGCTCTATCAGCTTGAACCGCAAACGCCAAGTCCCCTCGTTAAAGTCGTGGCTGATAATCTTGAAGGTGCCAATTTCGGCAGTATTCTCCACATGGTTGCCGGCGCAAGCGCATATATCATAGTCACCAATCCTCACAAGGCGGAGGGTCTCGCTGGCATCCTCGGGCAGCTTGCTGAGGTCCACCTCGTGCGGCACCTCGTTGCGCTTCACATACTCCACCCTCACCGGCATCCCCTGCCTTATCACCTCGTTCACCCGGGACTCTATCTCCCTCACTTGCTCCTCGCTCGGCGGTGTAGCCAGCTGGTAGTCGCACTTGCTTTTTTTGCGTTCTATGTGGGCGTTCCTCGACCGCGGGCAGCCGAACATCCGCACCATGGTCTGGTTCAAAATATGCTCCGCCGTATGCATCGGCGGGTACTCCTGCTTGTTGTGCTCGTTAAGAATAGGTTCTTGTTCCATAATTTCTGTTATTATTGCTGATGAGTATTATCTAATGGGAAATTATATGCAGAATGTTTTCTCGTGCCTATAACCAGCAGGATAATATTGCCTAAAAAGATTTGTAACCCTGACAATTTCTCCAATAAGATTCTCCGCTGCCTCTTTGTCGCCAGTTTCCACATACTTGCAGAGTTTCTCGATGATGGCTACTGCTTGTCCACAATTGGTGCTCTCTTTGGGAGACCAACAAACAGCTCCCCAAGAAGAATAGCGAGGACTGAGCATAAACTGATAGGTCACTCCACCAAGACCACCCAATGTGTCACCTATCAAAGAAGAGGTGAGTATGGCCGAAGCAAACATCACTTGCAATGAATCGGCCAAGCTGTCGCTAATTCGCAGAGAATACTCTTCCGCATCAACTTTTTTGCCAGGATTTCTTAATTGGCTGTCGCGCGGATAAGTCCATCCCTGTTCAGACCAAATGTTCTTTTTTGCCCGTTTTAATATCAACAAATTGTCTCTCTGATTATAAGAAAGACAATACTGTCCATGATAGGAGGGTTTGACAAGGCAGGCAAATTTATTAGCCTTGCTAATGTTAAAGTAGTCAAATAACGCTGTTTCATATCCTCGAAGCATTTCATTGGCATATACTTTTGACGGGAACATCCTGTCTTGGGCAGATGCATTAGTGGCAATCAACGATAGAAGTAAAAATACTATACCCCTTCTTATTAAAGATGTTTTCTTTTCCGCCGTATGCATCGGCGGGTACTCCTGCTTGTTGTGCTCGTTAAGAATAGGTTCTTGTTCCATATTGGTGTTTTTGAATAATCATTTTTTAATACTCGCTCCATATTAACTTCCAGTCATCATAGACCTCATTCCATCTTTTCGACCTTTCCTTTCTCAATTTGGCGAATTTAGACGGATACTTTTCTTCCAAAGCGATAAAATTGTCGAACGCGGATTCTGCCACATATCCGTCCACAAACTCTCCAAACAGCATATAAGCCTCCATCACCCCAACGCTGTCTGCCATGGCATATTGCCACAACATATAATCTATGTCAATGAGTGAAGCCGTGCCACCAGCAACATCAATTGTCCAAGTGCATTCCGTTAGTCTGTAACTGATAATATATTCGTCTTCAGTTCTTGGAGCGGCATCGCAAAGCACGCTGGACGGAATGCAAGCACCGCTATCCACCAGATGCTTCAGATGATACAGACATTGTTTATACTGATTGGTGTCTCTGTCTGTCTCAAAAATAATTTCGTCGTAAAATTCGATAGAGTCAGTTTCTTGGCTATTAAGGGGTGAAATTATTTCTTCCGAGGAATCTGTGGTATCACTATACATCGATTTGCCGCCACACCCAAACAACAGGGCCACTCCAACAAAAAGAATAAATACTATATTATGGCGGTACTTTATTTTTAAGGGTGTGTTCGTTCCTCCAATATGCATCGGCGGATATTCCTCTTTTTTATGAGCGTTTAAAACAGGTTCTTGTTCCATAATAATTTATTGGTTATATTCGTCGATAGACCAAAGGCTGTGGATGATTTTGTAGCCATCTGCCCTTGCCTGTTTCTCGTAACAGAGTGGATTTCCTTCTCTCCAATGGTAGATTATGTGGGCATCCGTGAGTTCAGGATGGAAACAATCGGGCTTTTCGCACATAATGTGCAGCGTATCGCTGGTTATCTTGAAGTAAACTGGTTTGTAGAGGATAGCTATATTAGCATTGGTGTCCCATAAATCCGAACGGTCCGCATTGGTCGAAAGAAACAGTTCGTCATGGTCCGTATCTTTGAAATATACGGTTGTCTTTCCTCCCGAATGATTGGCCACAGTGATTGGAACCACCTTTATTAAAAAAGCATCAAGTAAACCGCAGCCGCTGAATAGGAAGCAAACAACAACCAATGACAATAAAAGCCCCAATTTGCGTTTTAGGGGTGTGTTCAATCCATCCGTATGCATCGGCGGGTACTCCTGCTTGTTATGAGCATTAAGCTCATGACCTTGCTTTGGCTCGGCAAAACAAATGGGATTTGCTTTGCTCTCGCTTTCTGCAAGGTTGTGTTCGTTAAGAATAGGTTCTTGTTCCATATTAGAATGTATTTATCTCATCCAACCATCCATGCGGTAGACTTTCTCCATAAGTTTGACTTCTTGGCGGGTGGCGCTGTCTCTGTGCCATACCTCTACACGCACGGCATAGTAGTCTTCCCAATCTCCTTCGTATATAGTAAATTCTCGCTTATCAACTATTTTTGAAAAACTATTAATGGCAGGGATGTTGACACTTGAGGATTCCTTTATTCTGTCCACCGACAACGGCTCATTTTTGCCTGCCTCAAAACATCTGAGAAAGATTGTGCCTGCTGGCAATGAAGGATAATAGAAGTCGTATTTATATATTCCGCCCTGAAATCCACACCATATTTGTAGATATGAATTATTATCTGTGCTGTCTATTGTTGGTTCAACAGGCGTATTCCAAGATGCTTCCCAATTCTCAACCGAGCCATCTTCTGTACAGATATAGCCGAGGGGCTTTTCATATTTCAATCCATCTGGAATAGGATGCCTTTTGGCAAAACCATCAGGTGCACTCATTGCAAAAAATGAGAGTATGGGCATCACCACAACAACAAATCCTATCATTAAGATTAGCGAGATAAAAAAATGGAGCCATCTCTTTCGAACTAAGAGCATCACAAGCAACACAATCTCCAAGAGAATGAGAACGCCAAACAAAATGAATGTCACACCTTCAAACCATCCACCAGGAGACACAAACATTGCAAAAACGATGATAAACGTTTGCAAGACCAAAAAACAATGGATTCTCCACCAATATTTAACAAGCCAATCAATTGTCTTTTTAAGAACAGATGGTTTCTTTAAGGGTGTGTCTATCTCATCTGTATGCATCGGCGGGTACTCAAGCTTGTTATGCTCGTTTAAAATAGGTTCTTGTTCCATACCTTTTTAGTTCATAACGGTACATTCAAAATCATCTATCCTCTTGCATTGGGTGCAAATAAAGAAATAGCCCCCACGTCCACACAGACCCTCCCAGTATTCTTGAGGAGACTCGCTATAAATGACCAAGAAGCGATGTCCACATTTGGGACAGGTCAATTTTGAATAGTATGGGCGATAGTCGTTGACAAAATCCTGCCATCTGTCAAATATGATGCCGTATTTATTGTCATATCCGCCAAATGAAAGGTCTTCGGTTTCAGAATCTGTCAGTTCGCGATACTTATTTTTTAAACCACACTTCCATTCTGGTTCTGGCGGCAGCTGTATTTCACATGAAAGGCTGTTGTCTTGCTGTTCATCGTAAACAATACTACAGACAATGCTATCTGAAGAAGCAATGTCAGCGGTTCCTTTGTGTCCACAACCGCACAACACAAACAGTCCGAACATCAAGACAAGTATCTTAATTCTTTGGGGTGTGTTCAATCCTCCTGTATGCATCGGCGGGTACTCCTCTTGGTTGTGAGCGTATAGAATAGGCTCATCCATATCTACTTCTCTTTATAATTCACACATTCCCAATCGGCAGGGGTAAAGTCGTCGGTATTGTCCTTATAGGTCGGGTCGGGCATATACCACCAAAGCCTCTCGAAGTATTCCCGCAGGCGCTTGTCCTTGAACACATGTCCGCGGCTGGCATAGGGCAGGTTGCGGATAACACGCTGGCGGAATGCCTTGTCGGCTTGCTTTATGTTTCCCCTCTCGTAGAATGGCCAAGACAGGTAATTGAAAGAGCGGTCGTAGGTGCCGCCCACCAGCAAAGAGTTGTCTCGGGAATCGTATATATCATCGATTCCGACTGCTGCAATATACATTTCCGACGTGGGGCGGAATCCGGTCTTGTGCAGCGTGACGGCTCCGTTGCGCAGCGTCACCTCGGTGCAGCGGTCGCTGTAGTGCCATTTGCGGCGTGTCTTGCCCATGCCCTCGCTCACGGTGAACTTCCTGTTGCCGAATACGCTGTCGCCCACCAAGAAATGTTTGGCGGTGTTGTCGGCCCGGATAACGAGCGTGAAATCGTCTATTTTCCCTCCTGCCCAGCGGGCGGCGGGTGTGAGCTTGTAGTTCACCATGTAAGGTATGCCCGCCACAATCGACATACGGTATACATACGTGTGGTGCACGCGGTTCAGTCCCGGCTCGAAATTGGCGTCGAAGTAGTAGACATAGGTGAAGTCTATTCCGACATCATAATTGGCGGGGTTCCCGTATTCGTCTGTATCGACACCGGTCTCAAACAGGGCGTTGTTGTCCCACACGAAGTATTTCTTTGAGGTGTCCACAAAATGCAGAGGCAGTGACAACGGCCTATCACTGTTCCCATCCATCACACATGCAGCGTTGCGGTAGGCGAGTCTGCGGCCGTTCATCTCTACCGTGAAGCTACTTATGTTGGGATGCTTTCCGCTTGGGTGAAACCTATAATCATCATTGTATGGCGGGTCGGCCTCGAAACCCATGGTAACACGCTTGGCTGCCCCGGGGTTCCAGAACTCGTACTGCACGTCCACTCGCGCATAGCCGTTGTCCATCAGGCTGATGGTCAACACCTCTTTCCTCACGCTGATGTCCGTCTCCTGCAGGGGGACCAGGTGGTTGCCGCTGGTATAATACACTCCGTCGTTGCCCCAAGCCGTCAACATCGTCATAATAAAAAAAGCAAACGCCACCCGCCGCGGCATCATCGCGGCAAGGCAATTAGCTATTCTAATAATGGATTTCATATCTGTTGTTCTTGCCATAATAACTATTGTAATAACGTGGAATGAAGTGAAAAATTGTCTTCTGCCTGTCTCAACACAATTTTTTGACACATGGTGCGTTATATGAACATATTAACCCAATAATACCCCTCTTGTTATGAAAAAAACAGTATTATCTTTTCTCATGCTCTTTGCCGTCACAGTAGCTGCACAGGCACAAATCACCGTAGGAATCAGCAGTGGTTTCAACACTATAGGAAGTACCGTTAAGAGTCCGAACAATTATTGGTTTGATGCCAGCAACGGAAACAGCTATGCCTATTATCTGTCCCCTTCACTGAACTTGGGCTATCAACTGAGCAACAATATTGCCATTGGCCTCACGGGAGGCATTGTCTACTACTGCGAAGGGGAAAGCGTTGACGCAGATATAGCGTCATTAACCCAATACAACAGAGCCGATATACACACTGCCTCAGAAAACTTTTCATGGAATGCGGGTGTGTTTGCACGCTACAACATGCACCTCATCGGGAACCTGTCTCTTTTCGCCCATCTGAAGGTTGATTTCGGCAGTGTCTATTACCGCTGGGTGGATGATTGGCTAGATTACCAAGGCCAAATCAGTCGTACCACTACTGAAAGCTACGGTGCAATCACCTATTTCTCCGAGGCTATACTAACTCCCGGCATCTCCTACCGTTTCAACAGCCACCTGTCTGCCGACATTTATCTCAACCTGTTGCACATTGCTTATATCCATTCCACTGTTAAAGACGATGACGATAGAAACTATTATGGACAACTCTCTTTTGGGTTGCAGAGCCTTCTAATCAATCCTCTCAACATGTTTAATGGCGATCTTTCAGACTATCCATTCCTATTCAACCCCTCTCTGCAGCCCGGTTTGAGCTTCGGCATTAACTATACTTTCTGACGAGCCTCCAACTATCCTATGGCTGGTTCCGATAGCGAAGGGGAGAATATACGCTACGGCGAGACTGCGATGAGGTCTAGAAGCCGAAAGGGAAAGTCGTTCCAATGACCGGTTTGGGATTAATCACCCCGCGGGGGTGAAACCATCAATAACACTGTACAAACAATGTATGTGTAGCAGCCCAATGGGCGCAACATCTTATATTGTTCAGCAGCGTTTTTCAACCCTAAAATCAACTTTTCCACCACCATTCCAGGTTCGCTAACTCATAAGTTCTTATTAACCCCTTAGAAACCTTCTATTCACCACAGCAGTGAAGATTGACTGTAAAAAAGAGTGATTAGAAAGTGAACTGGAAGCATAGTTAGATTTTTCTCAGAAGATTACTGTACCGCCTTCGTAGCGTGTCGGTGTGCATTCCTGCCCGCGGATTCAGCGGCAATGATACGCAGAGGATGCTTGCTTGCTCTGACGAGCCCAAGTAACGTCATGGAACATAAAAAAAATGCTGATATGGCATAAAGAGACTTGAAAAAGCGAGAAAGAATTTAAAAGTCGGCCTAATGACTGATTTGGGTTCAAGTTATGGATCGACTGGGCCGTATGCGGTGAATAGTTCAGAGCGAGAGCTGGATTATTTTTCCGTTGTGCTCAATCTGGGTTCGTTGTTGCGGAGAGGGCGAAAAAGAGTTGTGCGGTTGGGGTTTATTATTATTTTGAAGAAAAGTAGTATCTTTGCATTGTGAATGTAAATGCCTGAATGGTGGGCAGGAGAGCCGGACAATTTATGAACGGACGCTTAGGTGGGATATGATTGTAGGGTAGAGAAGGGAGAGTCGAATTGGGGATTTAGGAATATTTAACACGGGATGGCTGTGAGAATTCCACTATGTGTCCGTTTCGTAGAAAAAGACGATAAAGATAGAAGTAAATAACAACAAATATTTCAAGACATGAAAAAGATTGGAATGATTATTATGCTGGTGTTCACAACAATGACGGCAAGTCGGTTGATGGGACAGGTTGTTGTGGGGGTGAGCGGTAGCTTTATGAGCGACAGGAGTCAAGGCTCAAGGGAGGTTGATTATTTCAGTAATAGTAAATCGAAGGGCTTTGATTGTGGCGGAACGTTGCGGGTGGGCTACAGCTGGAGTCCGCGGTGGTCGGCTGGATTGATAGGGTGTGTGGAGTATGCCTACTATTTTGGTAGTTCTTGGTTTTATCAAAACTATGGAGACTTGGTGCCTTCCCAATATGAATATAAATATGAAAATAAGAATGAGGTGATTGGTTGGGGCGCGGGTGCGTATTTGCGTTACCGTTTGCCGATAACAGAGCATGTGGGGCTATTTGCCGAGTTGACTGCTATTGGCGGGAGCCTCTATCAACGCTCGAGCAACTTTAGTCAGAATTACGTTTCTCCGGAGCCCGCGCACCAAACAGTGACGTATGGTCCAGACAAGCAGGTGGATTTTCAGTTATCGGTGGTGCCGGGGTTGACAGCCAGAATAGGCGGGCATGTCTCGGTCGATTTGTACTTTGACTTGTTGCAATTGGGCTATATCTATTGCGACATCACCGATAAGCGCGGGCGGGAGTACAGCCACAATGTGTATTCTTCCTTTGTGTTTGGAATGCCCCGTGTAGTGGATGCGAGTGCATATATAAATATTGACAACTACCCGATGGCTAACACTAATTGGCCGCTGTTCGACATGTTGCGGCTGGGACTGAGCTATACATTCTAATTCTGGAAAAATTGTTGACCGATAGTTGACTACCGACGAGTTCATCAACACCGTTGTTGCGTTGCAGCCGGCCATGCATAGTGTGGCGAGGAGGTATCTGCACGATGAGTGCGCCGCCGATGCGGTGCAGGACACGCTGGTGTCGCTATGGCGGAAAAGGGGGAGGCTGAGGCGGATGGACAATGTGAGGGCATACTGCCTGATGGCGGTGCGGAACCGGTGTATTGATATGTTGCGGGCGTCGCACAATACGGAGCGGCTGGAGGCAGCCACAGCCGACAGCCTGAGCGACGAGGGGATGGAGGAGGCGTTGGAGGCCGAGCGGAGGTTTGCAAAGCTGGAGCAGGCGTTGGCCACGTTGTCGCCGCAGCAACAGCAGCTGGTGCGGATGCGCTATGTGGAGCAGCTTGGATCGCGCGATATAGCCCGCATCACAGGATTGTCGGAGAGCAATGTGGACACCATAATGAGCCGCATATATGCTGAGTTGCGGTTGCGACTTGGCAAGGATTATACAACAGGGACAGAATAATAAGATTAGAAAATGGATAATGGGAATATAGAAGAGCTGTTGAAGCAATATGGCGAGGACCGCCGGCAGCAGGAGGCTGTGGTGGAAAGGGTGCGCCATCTGCGGAGAAGGCAAAGAGGGGTGCTGGCGGGAGTGGCAGTTCTCGTGCTGCTGGGTGTGGTGTCTCCGGTGCTGTGGAGAGGGGGCAACGTGGATGATGCGCCCGTTGTGGCCGGGATATCCGAGCGGATGGAGACAGCCAACGGGCAGACAGAGCCGAGGCCTGTCGCACCGCCGGTTGACAACAGGTCACAGCAAAGGGTGTCGGTTCCGCTGAAATCGTATGCTTTGGCGGGCGACGAATGTTTGGCTGCGGCGCTACAAGCGGTTGTCCCAGCAGTTGAGCCCGAGCAGCCGAGCCCGGAGAAAGGGCAGGCCTTGAGTTCGATGGCAGAAGCTGTGCTTGTGCCGCAGTTTGCGCTGCGGGAGGGAGCGGAGCCGGGAAAGGCAATGGTTTCGGAGGACAGGAGTCGTTGGAGCTTGGTGCCCAGTATAGGGGCATCGATGTCGACCGGGACGATGGATTATCTGTCCATAATCAACAGCAACCTGAGTATGGCGGTGGATGCGGACTTGACATTGGTGAGTGGCAGCCGCTATGAGGTGGGAATGGGCATCGGGGTGGAGGGGATGCTGAACGGGAGTGTGGTGGATGTGTCGGACGGAAGAATGGTGAGTAATGATGCACTTAACGGAATGGAAAGTTTTTTCGCTTCCGCAATGGATATGTGCAGTGAAGAGAAGGTGGGCGTATTCTATGACCCCACACTATGTGTCTATTTGCGGCTACCGATAAGCTTCAGACTGTACCCAGGCGGAAAAAGCCGCCGAGGATGGCAATTCAGTTTGGTGCCGGCAAGCAATTTGACGGCAGGACAATCATTAAGTATTGTCAATAAGTGGAAGATGACGGTGGGGGTGAGTGTGCTGTTGCCCCAAGGCACAGTGAGGAGGGTGGGAATCACGGCCAATGTGCTGCCCACTTATATCGGCGGTCAGATGAAGCAGGTGCACGAGGTGGGGCTGGAGTTGAGTTTCTGAGGCGGCATCAGGTAAGCTCTACCGGAGAGAAGGCGTTTTCGAGATGCTCGATTTGGTGTCCGTCGGGCGAGATGATGACCGAGATGATGTCGAAACGCACCTCTTCGTGGCGCTGATGAGCGGTGACGTAGGCATCGGCCAGACGCACATAGGCGCGCTGTTTCTTGTTGTCGACAAACTCTTCGGGGTTGCCGTGGTCGATGTGGCTGCGGGTTTTCACTTCGGCAAATACAATGAGGCCTTCGCGGTAGGCAATGATGTCTATCTCGAACTTGCCGCGGTGCCAGTTGGTGGCCACAATGGCAAAGCCTTGTGATACGAGGTACTCCTGCGCAAGGGTTTCGCCTAATTTGCCGGTGTCGTTGTGTGTTGCCATGAGTGGTGATGTGTGAATGGAAATGCAAAAGTACGAAAAAAAGTTGTATCTTTGCAAAAAAGAGTACGGAGCGATGAACAATGCCACAAGAACCGATGCCGTAGGCCGCTTTATGCGACGCACGCCCATGCTGCGTGTGGTGCTGGGTATGGCTGTTGGCATAGTGCTGGAGGAGAGCGGAGTGGCGATGCCTATATGGCTGGCGGGGGCGTTGGCGGTGATGGCTGTGGTGGTGATGGTGTGGCATGTGGTCAGGAAACAGCGAGGGCACAGGGTGTGGTTTGAGGCGTCGCTGTGGGTGGTGTTTGTACTGACGGGATGGGCAGCGGCCGCGGGTTGGCAGCATAATAGCCAATGCGTGGTAGCGCCGACGGAGGGGAAACAGGAGGCAGTGGTGATGACGGTGAGGGTGAAGGATACGCCCCGGGGCACTGCGCGGTACTATAAGATGCCTGCCGAGGTGGAAGCAGTGGAGCAGGAGGGTGAATGGCGTGAAGGACGGGGCAGGCTGATGCTTTACCTGCACAAGGACAGTATGGCAGCTGCATTGAATTATGACGACCGGATTGTGGTGCGGGGACGGTTGGGCGATTTCAGCGGCGAGGAGAATCCATATCAATTCAACTATCGTAAATATATGCGGCGCAAGGGATTGGCTTGCCAATGCTTTGTGGAACGCGGCTGTTGGACTGCCGTCAACGTGGACATGGGGGCTGGCACATCAATAGTGAGATGGTCCAAAATATGGCAACGGCGACTGGTGGAACGTTTGCAGCAAACGGCTCTCACGCCCCGACAGCAGGGAGTGGCCGAGGCGTTGTTGTTGGGGTGGCGTGACGACTTGGACGATGCCACGCAGCAGCAGTTCCGCGATGCCGGGGTGATGCATTTGTTGTGTGTTTCGGGCTTGCATGTGGGCATAGTGGCGTGGTTGGCGGGTTGTTGTATGTTCTTTTTGGGACGCCGGCGTTGGCACCGAGTGGTGAAAGGGCTGTTCCAGATAGTGGTGATAGCTGCCTTTGTGCTGATGACGGGTATGGCCCCGTCGACGGTGAGGGCGGGCGTGATGCTGACATTGCTGTTGCTTTCGGACATGATAGAGCAAAGGCCAAACAGCTTTAACAATCTATGCACTTCGGCCTTGTTGTTGCTCGGAGCCAACCCGATGGTGTTGTACGATATGGGGTTCCAGCTATCGTATGCGGCTGTGGCAGGGATATTGTTGTGGAGCAGGCAGTTGAAAGGGCTGCTGCCCCTGACGGGCGAAGGGGTTTGGCGATGGGTGGGACGGAAAGTGTGGGGCTATGTGTGTCTTACTATGGCTGCCCAGTTGGCAACGCTGCCATTGGTGCTGTATCATTTCCACCAGTTCCCCACGTGGTTCATGATTGCCAACCTGATGCTGGTGCCTTTTGCCGGGGTGCTGTTGGCCACGGTGATGGCGGTGTTGGTGACAGGATGGGGATGGATGACGGCACTGCTGCAAGGGGAGTTGGATTGTGTGGACATGATTACGCGTTGGGTTGGGACGTTGCCGGGGGCGGTGATAGAGAATATCTATTGCGACGGGTGCATCGTGTTGCTTACGGTATTGTTGCTGGTGATGGTCACGGTGCTTCTGATGCAACGCCGGTTGTGGCCGCTGCCTGCTATGGTCTGCGTGGGGGTGCTGATGGCGATATACATGATGGTGGTGGACTGGCGGGCCGAACGACAAGACGGAGTGGTGGTGTATAGCGCGGGGAAACATCTGGCGGTGGAGTGCATCAGCGGCCGTCAAAGCTGGCTGGTGTGCGATGGTGAGACGGCAGAAAATGCGGCTGCGGTGGACTACGAGAGAAAGGGATTTGTGACCCGCAGACGGATAAAGCACACTGTGGTAGTGGCAATCGACAGTCTATACAACGACGGCAGTTGTGCAGTGGTGAACCACTGTATTGTCTTTGACAATAAGAAGATATGGGTGATAGACAAAGAGCATAATCCTTTTCCGCGCTACGGCATAGGGGGAACAGGGGTGAAGGACAGTATATGTTTTGACGCGGTGATTGTGGCACCCGGCACCAAGGTGGATTTGGAGCGGCTGAAACAAGGAGTTTGTGCCGACACTGTATTGTACCGCTATGGGTTTACTATGATTTGAACCCTATCGGCGCAACAACACCACTACAAGATATATCACGGGAAGCAAGATTGCTATGCCTGCCAACCGGGGCCAGATGGCACCGATGAAGAGGGTGAGGGTAAGCACGGCGAGTACTTTCAGGGCCATTTGTTTGCCTTCGGGCAAAGCTTGAACAGCATAGCGGATGCGGGCACGCCAGTTGTGCCAATTTGTCAGCGTGCGCTGCCACCAGCGGGCAACACCGCTTTGCGGACGGCCTTGGGAGTCGACGGTCTCGGCACGGGTGGTGGGCATGGGTTTGACGCGTACCCCGATCTTCTTGCTGTATTCCTTGCCTTGGATGGTGACGGTGAGTTTGAGCCATGTGCGCCCCTTGGAGCGGTTGAGGCGGAAACGTTTTGACCCTTCGGAAGGAAGGGGCATAGAGGAGGAACGCAGTCCGTTGTCGATAGTGAGCTGAACGGTGTCGGCTCCGTCGCAAGACCAATTTATCTCTACTATCTCGCCTTCGTTCACTTTATGACGGTCGGCGGTAAAGGTCATTCGTGTTTTGTCCATGTTGTTTGTATTACAATGAAGTAGAATAACAAAAGTCGTGCCACTTCCGTGGAGGCACGACTTTTGTCAGTATGGCTTTCGGCTAGGCTACCAGTCCTGGACGTGGCGTGCTCCACCAAAGGCCTTTAGGCGGAAGCCCAGAGTGATGGTGAGCATGGTGGGGTTGATGCTGTAGTGGTCTATGTGCTGCGTATGTGTGTTGGAGACCACTTGGTTCTGGACAAGATAGCGTACCGTTTCGGTTGATTCCCACGAGAGGGGGGCCTTGCCGAGCATGCAGTAGCGAACTCCTACAGTGACCATCTTCTTGATAATGAATCCGGCCCCGACACCAAAGGCAAAGGTTGTAGTGGTGGGGTAGGTTTTGATGCTTTCATTGTTGTGTAGTTCTATGTCAGGATTGCCGTCCGGATTCCATTGCTCATCGGCATAGGCAAGGGTCCAGTTGTTTATGAGTCGCACATTGACACCGGCCAAGGCCTCGCCGTAGAGGTCGAAGAGGGTAGTCATGGGGAAGCAATAGCGCATACCGGCCATGACGCATATATGGTGGAAACGGGGCAGGGTCATCTCATAGTGCGAACAGTTGCTGTAGCGTTGGGAATAGCGTATCTGATAGTATTGCTTCACATCCTTGTTCATGCTGTTCTGGAGATAATCGGCAGAGAGTATGGCTTCGAGGTTGGTGTGGAATGGCATTGCCCAGCTGACGTCGAGACCTGCATTCCAACCCAGTCCGGCACCGGCACAGTGCTGGCTTCCTTGTGTAAACATCCACTCGTTGTCGCTCATGTGGCTCTCGGCATAGAATTGGTTGGGCAGAACGGCACTGCCATGTAGCCCCATATAGATTTGAGCCTGTGCGGGGCGGAGAAGGACAAAGGCGAGCACGACGATAACAAGATGATAAGGTTTAAGATGTTTCATGATAGATATGTTCATTGTTTATGACTTAACGTTGGTGGTTGATTTCAATAATTGAGTAAGGATGTCGGTTTTGAGAATACCCAGCAGGTCTGCCAGTGCCAAGGCTACCCCAGCCGCAATGAGCATACTTTGCCACCACACAAGGGAGCGGGTGCCGAACGCTATGGCCCCGACTAGAAGAATAAAGGCCCCGAGGCGCAGCAGATAGCTTGTGGGAGGACGCATGTGGAACAACCTCAGTGCCACAATCATTTGGGCAATAGCCATAAACGACTGGGCGGTGAGTGAGGCACAGGCTGCTCCTATCACCCCCAGTCGGGGTATGCAGATAAGGTTGACCACAATGTTTATCACCAAGGTGATAGTGGCCAGTATGTTGAGCTGGCGCAAATGGCCGGCAGCGGTGAGGAGTGTGCCAAACACATAGGTCATGGAAATGGGAATGATGCAGAAGACCAACAAGGTAAAGACGCTGGCGTATTCGGCCACATGCTCTGTGTAGAGCACATCCATCAGTTGGGTGCCCAGTGCCGAGCAGGAGAAGGCGGCAGTGAGCGAGAAAACCAGCAGCAGGGAGGTTACCATAAGGGTTGTGGACGAGAGTTGCGGGTGGTCATTCTGATGGGTGAGACGCGCAAACACCGGTAGCAGCGGAACCGAGACAAGGTAGGGAATCATAGAGAGTGCGTCGAGCAGGCGGAATGCTCCGGCATAGATGCCTGCGGCGTGGTCGCCTTCGGGCAGCAGGAGAGAAAGGAGCAAGGGGTCAATGCGGTTATACGACGCCATGAGTAGAACCAAAAGTGCGAAGGGGGCACTGCGTTTCAGAATGGCGAGGGCAAAGAGCAGATTCCTTTTGGAGAAGGTGAACCGCGAGGGAGAGGCAAGATTGCGGTTGCGGTGCAGTTTGCGCAACACCACCACGAGGGCCACCAAGGCTGTGACGAGATATGCTGCTGTCTGGGCATAGACAAACCAGAATATGGAAAAACCCCCGGCACTTCCTGCGGGAGGTCCCCATAGCAGGAATCCGCAAATCACAATCATTACTAAGCGGTCGAGAACACTGACCACACTGTCCCAACGGAACAGCAACAACCCTTCCAGATTGCTGCGGAGGAAAAGAATGAGAGAGTTGAGAAACTGGTTGAAACAGAGTAACGCCAGCAGTTGGAACTGACGGGAGCCGTAGCCGTTCAGCAGTCCGGCACTCATAGTTACCAGCATGTAGAACACCAGCAGTATCGCCTTGACCGCCAGCAAGCGGCTGCAGTAGCGGTTGATGAGCGCGGGGTGGCGGGCTATATTCCGGGTGTTGAAGTTGGTGATGCCTAAATCAAGCAGTATGTTGAATATATAGGCCAGATTGAACAGCGTGATGTATATTCCATACTCCGAAGTGCTCACCGCATTCTGCACCCCCACCTCTATGCCCAGAATCCAGAAGGGCTTGATAAGGAGGTTCAGCAGCAGAATCCAGAAGAGGCCTGAGATGAGTTTACGCTGTAGTTGCATGTGCGGTTCGTCGTTTATTCTACTGTTTCGAAGGATGGGGTGGTGAGGGCGAAGGTACTTATGCTGTTTATTGTTTTACGTTCCATTTCTCCTCCATGTCCCAGTTCTCGCGAAGGTCAAGGGTTTTGTCGAAATATATCACCCTCTCGGGCTGTTGGTGCTGCCAGTAGTTTGAGGGTGTCCAGGAGCCGTCGCCGTTGCGGTCGGATATCAGCCTGAAGCTGTATTTGCCGGCCTTGAGGTGTTCGAATGTCACAGGTCCGGCCTGATGGACTATTTTTTGGTGCAGCATATTGCCTTTCTCGTCGATGAGTTGGAGCAGCAGTTGTCCGCCGTCGGCGAGGAGCGTGCTATCGGCCAAAAGGAGGTTCAGTTTCAGATTGCCATAGTTCTCCGACTTGGTGAACTGGGTGGTGATGTTGAGCGAGTCGTTCGTCACGTTGTGGATGTCGAGGAATAGTTTTTCGGGTATGTGGAAGGAATATTTCTCACCCGCTTTACCAGCGAAGCCGATAAAGGCTTTGCGCGACAGCCCGTGTCCGAGTGTGGAGTCGGGCACAAGGTGTATGCCGCAGCGCGTGCGTGTGCTGTCCTTGTGCAGGAATACGCCCACCGCAGAGTCGAGGCTGGCCGAGTCGCTGCTGCCCCATGGGGCTTTATATGAGGCAATGGGGATGTCGAAGGCAATCCACATGGTGTCGAAGTAGGGATGGTTTGCCGATACGAGGTTGCGCATAGGTGTGCTTATGGTTTTGGACAATCCCATTTTACCCTGGGAGCGCATCTGTTTCATCTTAAGATGCAAGGTGTCGTTGATGCCGGAGGTGTCCTTCAATACCAGATGTGCCGAGTCGCAGTCACGGTTCAGGAGCCAAATCGAGAGGGTGTCGCCTTTGGCGTTGAGTATGTGGTAGAAGGTCTCTATGGCGGTATCGGCCGAGAGCGACCGGAGGGTGTAGTTTCGGCTCATCGGCACCTGGGTCGCAATGGTGATATGTCCCTTGCCCGAGAATTCGCTCTTGATTATGCGTTGCTTCTCTACCTTGAGTAGTGATATGAGTAGTGTGTGTTTCGTAGGTTGGGCTATGGAGCTAGGCGCAGGGAGTGTGGTGTCGGGTTGGGACAGATGGGTGCTGTCGGCGGGTGCTGTTTTGGTCGAGTCGTTGGCCGCACCGATGGAGTCTTTGGCCGACCGCGTGGTGTCGGGTGCCGCAGGCATTGGCTCGGCGGTGAGAAGGCTGTCCAAAAAAGCAATGGCCTCGCCTTCATTGTAGCGCAGGTTCTTGTTGGCGTCGTAGAGAGCCACAATCATGTAGCGGCCTTCGCGCAGGTGGTTCAGGGCGAAATTGCCTTCCTTGTCGGTGCGTGTGGCATACATGGGTTGCACTTTGGCAACAATGCTGTCGCCCAAAGTGTCGGCCATCTGGCTTTCGCCATAGGCCATAACGGTGACCACCTGGGAGAACGGTTTGAGCGTGAACGCATCCAGCACCTGGCCGCGCAAAGTCATGCTGTCTATGCTGCTGCCCGTCGAGAATACATATTCAAAGCTGGGCAGGGGGTTGCCCTCATTGAAGTCAACTATGCCTTCCTTGAACTGAAAGAGATAGGTGGTGTTGGGCATGAGGGTGTCCTTCAGCTTCACAACCACACTGCGCCCCTTGGTGGTATATTCCGGCTTGGTATTCATGGGCGGGGAAACCAGAATGTTGTTTTCCGCATCCTTGATGTTGACATATTCGTCGAATGCGATGCTGAACTGTTTCTCGCCGAAGTTCAGAGAGCCGTTGGCAGGAGTAGTGGAAAGCACCACAGGGGGCTTTTCGTCCTTGGGTCCGCCTGAAGGATAGCCTTGCTTGGCACAAGAGAGGACGACTGCCAAAGTGAAGGCCAACAAGGATAGGATGTATATTCTTTTCATTGTCAGTATGTTCGCAAATAATGTAGGGGTGCTATTGAATATGCGTCGATATCATGGGGATAGGAGTATTGGAATACATTAGCGTGCATATCACCCCGACAGCGAGTTCGGTATGGGGTGTCCATCATATTCTGCTCACTTTTGGTAGGGTTAGCAGAACCCAAACTCAAGTGCAAAAGTACAAAGAATTATCCACATACCAAAATATTATTTGCAATATGTTATGTATTAAGTTGATGAGCATGGAGATAATCTCCTTACCTTGACCGAAACCGATAGGCAAAAGCCCCTTTTCGGATGGATATTACCATCCTGTCATATTCGTCTGTAGGCCTATTGTTTATAGTCTATGCTTTTTGTAGCATTGCCCAAACGGAGGGTTCGGTGAAGGTTGTGTGAAGGTTCGCTATTGTACGATTAGCCTTTTTGTCGCAATGCCATCCGTGCTGTGCAGGCGCAAAAGGTATGTCCCCCGTGCAAGTCGGCTCACATCAATCTCGATGCTGCTTCCGGCAACTTTTTGTGAGAGAACGGTTACCCCGAGCATATTGACCAGCTCCAGATGGCTGCAGTTGTCGGTGCCGCTGACTACCATACGGCCCCGTGCGGGATTGGGGTAGACACTGATGCCGTCATCCTGAATCCCCGCTATGCCGTTGCAGTCCTCTATATATCCAACATTATTCCACCTCCCTTCACCTCTCACCACAAACTGACTCCTTAACAGATAGATGATGACCGTATAGGTTAATAAGATGTGAGGAAGAGGTGAAGAAGAACTTAACATGTAGCGAAGGCAGAACAAACCGAGATTGTAGGTGCTTCAAAAAAAGGCAGATGCAAACGGACCGCCACCGCGAGTCCACTATTCAGTGGGGTACATCGAAACTCGGGGGCAATGTATCCGAAAGCAAATACATATCTATTTTTTCCCGTTGGGGTGTCAATCCGATTATTATGTGTATCTTTGCAGTGTAAAATAGTTGAGTTATTAACTTAAAGCACATAGTATGAAAAAGATTATGAGAACTTTATTCACTAAGGTTACAGCCATTTCGTTGCTGACATTTGCTTTGTTCTTTGTGGCAGGATGTCACAAGGAAGAGAGAACTAGTGGAGGCTCCGCTGACGATGACTGGGTTGACCTCGGACTGCCAAGCGGCCTGTTGTGGGCTACTCGCAATGTGGGCGCCACCTCGCCGGGGGACTACGGCGACTACTTTGCCTGGGGTGAGACTACGCCCAAAAGTTCGTCTGAATGGAGCAACTACCGATATTGCCATGGGGATCCCCTCCAACTCACCAAGTATTGCAGCGACTCACCGTATGGCTACAACGGTTTCACCGACAACCTGACCATCCTGCAGCCCGACGACGATGCCGCCACCGCCAACTACGGAGGGCGTACCCCCACCCTTGTAGAGTGGCAGGAAATGATGGACAATACCACCAGCCAGTGGACAACACAGAACGGTGTGAAAGGTCGCCGCTTCACTGGCCCTAACGGCAACAGCCTTTTTCTCCCTGCCGCCGGCTACCTTTGGGGTAGTTCGCTCAAGGAAGCTGGCAGCAATGGCAGCTACTGGTCGAGTTCGCTCGTCACGGACAACCCGGACTACGCGTTTTGCTTCGTCTTCGATTCGAGCAAACTGCGCTTGTCGGACGCCAGTCGCGTCGATGGGTTTCCTGTCCGTGCTGTGCGTCAGAAATGACCGAATGGGGCGTTTTATTACTGAGTAGGTAACCGAATTGTACCGTTTTTTAACAAAGTACCTCCCCGAATTGGTTATTTTTTTGTATCTTTGCACAGATAAATAACAATGGGATATATGGTTAACCCAAATCGGATTGGGCTGATGCTGGGGGGACGGGCAATTGAGAGGTTAAACCCAAATCGGTCATTAGACCGACGAGTATATTCTTTCTCGCTTATTCATGTCTCTTTATGCCATATCAGCATTTCTTTCGGCATCTTGTCCACATCCCTGTCTCGCCGTAGCCCGCTACGTCTTCGCCAGCGATGCGGCCAATCTGCTCGAAACAAATACTAATCTGGCATAAACCCTAATGACCGATTTGGGTTAAATCTTTGGCTTGGGGCGAGAGGGGGAGCATGTAGTAGATGGAGAAGTTGTCGCGGAAGAATTCGCGGGCGCCCCATCTTTGCCAGTAGAGGTGGGTTTTTAAACGGTGCATCACCGGTATGAAAACGAAGTCGTATTGTTGCAGGTCGGGCCAGATGGACATAATCATGTCGTAGTTGAGGCGGGTGTGTCTATAGGGTTCGGCTACGATGAATGAGAATACGGCTGTGTACTTCATGGCATTGAGACGGGCGAGGAGTTCGGGCTGTCGGGCGACAATCGATTCGGTTTCCTCCTCGATGCGGTAGTCGCTCATGTTGAGCAGGCCGATGGTATGTTCGTCGGGGTTGATGGCTTTTACGCTCAGGGGCCAGTTGAAATGGAGATGGTGGACCCATTGCCGCACTTCTTCGGGGTCGAAACCATATTGGTTGGTGATCCACCGGATGGTTTCGGGCGCGTCGGCAGGGGTCATTCGGTGTAGTCTATAATGGGCTTGCATGGCAGGGTGACAGTGTTGTAGCCAAGCAGGATATGGGGGTGGTAGGAGAGTTTGGCTTTGCGAAGACCCTCCAGACCCATGTCCTCTTCGCGGTTGATGAAAACGTATTGTTCGGGGAGACGTGAGGCAAATTGCTGGTTGATGATATTGAAAGCGCCATCAACGTTGCGGTCGGCCTTCTCGACACAGACATCGAAGGTGTCGAAGGTGACAGGGGCGCCGTAGGTGAAGGCAACCATCTTGCCGTCAATCCAGATGCTGCCGCCTATCATGTCCAGCTCGTCCCAATGGGCATAGATATTCTCCATCACTTGCTGCTCGGCGTTGACGGATCCCTGATGGTCGGTGTTGTCGGTTTCGTCCCGCCACAACTGCGCCAGCTGCCGGCAGTCGTTGAAGTATTGAGGGGAGAGGGGGCGATATTCGTATTGGGGGTATAGTTGGAGGAACTTGTTGACGTGGTTGCGTTTGGCCTTGAGGTGTTTGCCTGCCAGCTGCTCCAGGTCGCGACGCAGGTAGATATAGTCGTAGTTGTTGCGACGGGGATTGATGTCGGCTTGGATGGGAAGAATCCTTTTCAGGTATTCGGCATGGGAGTCCTCGAGAGCCAGCAGCGTGAGGGAGTCGCCGAATTGGGAGGCATCGAGACAGAGGAGTTTCAGGAGCTGCATGTCGGGGGGCTCTTTGGAGCAAACCATATAGCAGAGGTCGCCGAAGAGCCGGACGCGCAGTATTACAGTGTGGGGGAGGATACAGCGTTCGGTGCCAAACCAGAATTGCCATCCGATAAGGTTGGCGAAGGTAAAGTTGCAGTTGCGTCTGCCCGCCGCCAAGGTGATGGACTGGATGACTCCGCGGTCGTGTATGCTGAGGGGTTGGAATTTAAGAGGCTCGAGGGTATAGAATTGAGTCATAAGGATAACTTTCTTGAAGATGAAGGGGGGTTGTTTTGATGGGGAAAGGGTGTATTGGCAGCGATAGTGTTTATTTTGAAGGTAAGATATGCAATACTTTGATGGAGACGGCTTCGGGATTGTTGGAGAGAAGAATCCGGGGAGATAGCTCCACACAGCCAAGACCGTCGATGAGCATGTGGCCTTTGGGGTCGGCAAGAAGGAGGGTGTTGCCTCCAGTGGGGGTGGGAGTATAGTCGTAGGGGGAGTCGGAACCCACAAGGATGGCTCCCTCGTTGAGACGTATATTGACATTGGCGCGCATCTGCAGGCTACCGGTCAGGTATCGGCCCACTTCGAAAACCAGTGTTCCGCCACCGTGGGAGGCTATGTAGTCCAGCGCAAACTGGATGGATGAGGTGTTCATGGTGGTGCCGTTGCTCTTGCAACCGAAGAGGGAGGCCTTGTAGAGGGTACACCCCTCGGTAGCGTTGTTTTGGGCGGTGATGAGGTCGGAGGTGGTGGCGGAGGCGTCGATGCCCGAGAGGTTGTTGCGTGTGCCTTTCTGTTGGCGCGTGGAGATGGTTGAGTGTTGTTTTTTCAGTCCTGTTACATTGTTGGCAACGAGTTGGTGGGTGTTTGGATGAGGTGTGCTTTCTTGAATCAAGGTGTGGCGGAGCGTGAGACCGTTGACATCGTCGGCCACGATGGCGGGTCGGTAGTCGTTGTCTTCGACACGGAAGGTGACATTGTCGAGCGTGATGCTGTCGGCGTGGCGCAGGTAGAGTCCCCAGGCTGGAAGCTCTTTCCACATGGAGAATTCGGGGTAGCGTCGTTCCCATTCGGGGATGGCGGCTAGCTGGTTTGGAGAGGTGCTGCGATAGGCGTAGGAGGTGTCGGTATGTCCAGGAAAGACTATCTCGGCATTCTGGAGAGTGATGTTTTGTATGCGCATGCCGGGAGTGCCGGAGATGACAGCGGGGGAGATGTTGCGGGGTTGGTCTTCGACGGGTCCCTCGTAGGAGTAGCCGGCATCGGGTTTGGAGAGGGGTACTTCGGCATAGAGGTTCTTGATGACGATGTTGCGGAGGCAGGCTTGCTGGGAGGGGTTGGTGTTGCGCGAAGCGAGCCGCAGGAAGAAGGGGTTGCCCGTGTTGATGCTGCGGAGGCTGTCGACAACAATGTCCTCGATGATAGCCCCGTCGACACTGGCGGCGGTGAAAGCGCTGCGGTAGGTGTCGTAGATGAGGATGTTGCGGAAACGGAAGTGGCGGAAGACGCCGCGTGTGACGGTGCCGAACTTGATGCCGTTGGCACTGCTGCGGCCGACGCAGTTCTCCACAAGGATGTTCTCGGAGAGGCCGTCTTTGCTGTGGCTCTTGAAGCAGAAGGCATCGTCGGCAGCATCGTAGTTGCAGTTGCGTATGACGACATCACTACAGTCTACGATGTCCACACCGTCGTTGTTCCAGTAGCTTTTGCTGTCCACGGTTTGGTCTTCTATCAAAAGATGTCGGCACTGGTCGTACTGCTGGTTCCAGCTGGCGGGATTGCGGAGGGTGATGCCACGGACGGTGACATTTTCGCATTCGCGGAAGTGGATATTCTCGGGGCGGTTGGTTTCGTTGGGGCGGTCGTATTTGAGGGGGTCTTGTATCAGACCGAGGTGTATGAGGTTGACGGTGTTGTTGGCTACCTCCCAGCCGCGGCAGTCGATGGTGCCTTTGCCGGTGATGGAGATGTCGTGCTGTTTGACGGCAAAGAGGAGGGCTGTCCAGCGGCAGTAGGGGTCTTTGACGTAGTCGAAGGGGTTGAGCGAGCCGAGAAGGGTGGCACCGCTGTCGATATGGAGGTTGACACCGCTTTTGAGATAGAGTGTGCCGGTCACATATTCACCTGCGGGGAGGAAGACGGTTTGGATGGTGCCTTTGCGGCTATAGCGTGCCGAAGCGCTGTCGATGGCGGCCTGGATGGTGTGGGTGTTGAGTGTTTGGCCATCGCCCACGGCACCGAAGTCGGTTATGTTGATGGGCTTGTCCTCTTGCTGATTGGGTGTTGGGTCAAGTATGTTGTCGAGAAACAATCCTATACGGTTCAGCACGGGGCAAGCACGGCAGCTGTCGAGGGTGATGCGGACTGCATGGGTGGTGCATCGGGGAGTTTGCAAAATGCGTTTATATCCTATGGTGGTGGCGGAAGCAAGACGTACCCACTGCCCTTGTTTCAGGGTTTCGACAGAGAAGTGCTCTACCCTTTGACCAAGGGGGATGTATTCCTGAATCATGACGCGGTTGAAGGTGATGTCGCTGTCGAAATGGAGCGTAATGTGGGCTTGTCGGCAGGAGTCGGGGGCGGCCCAATAGGTGTGGAAACTGGTGTCGGTAAGGTGCTCGGGACGGAATCGGTTGCCCCGGGTATGAGATGCCTCGATTTTAGCCTGTTGAGCAAGGTCGTGGCCAAAGATGCTGTCCAGCGCGGAGCGGAATTCCACTAACCGCAGCGAGTCGGCATGGGGTATCAGTCCCCGTGTGTCGGGTGGCACATTGAGAAGCAACAGGGAGTTGCGTCCCACACCGGTGTAGTATATGCTTAGCAGTTCCTGCAAGCTTTTGGGCTGTTCGTTGGCGTGGTAGAACCAGCCCGGACGGATGGAGACATCGGTCTCGGCGGGAATCCATACGGAGCCTTGCGGGTTGCCTTGGTTCAACACGTCCAGCGGAGGGGCACCAGCTCCGGGGGTATATCCTGCCGTGTCGAGGAGCGACCAACAGGTCTCGCCGTTCACGCCCTGTTCGTTGCCCATCCAGTGGCATCCGGGACCCACATCGCTGAAGATTAAAGCCTGTGGCTGTAGCCGGGCGACGGTAGAGTTGAAGAGTGGCCAGTCGTATTGCTGTTTGCGTCCGGACGGGCCTTCGCCGTTGGCACCGTCGAACCACTGCTCGAAGATATCGCCGTAGTTGCTGAGTGCATGATGCAGGGTTTGGCGGAAAGTCTCGTTGTAGGCGGGGGTACCGTAGTCGGGGGCGTTGCGGTCCCACGGGGAGATGTAAACACCCATCTTGACACCCGCCTCGCGGCAGGCTTGGGAGAGGTCGCGCAGCACGTCGCCCTGACCGTTGCGCCACTGGCTTCGTGCAACGGTGTGGGTGCTGACGGGGTTGGGCCATAGGCAGAAACCGTCGTGGTGTTTGGCGGTGACGATGATGCCACGCATGCCGGCAGCTTTGGCAGTGGCCGCCCACTGGCGGCAGTCGAGAGCGGTGGGGTTGAAGATGTCTTCGGGTTCGGTGCCCTCGCCCCACTCAAGACCAGAGAAGGTGTTGGGACCGAAGTGGCAGAACATATTCATTTCCATCCGCTGCCAGTTCACCTGTTGTGGAGTAGGGCAGGGGCCATAAGGCACAGGGGCTTTCCAAGAGGCACAGCTTATCAATGTGATGGACAGGATAATGCCCATAATTATTGATAGGGTATGCACCCAAGACGAACCTGTGCTACATCTTGGCTGATTTGAGATGAAGCGGTTAGGCATTTGTTTCGGAGGGACGAAACTCTTCATTTGGTTTTATTGCTCAGTCTCTTGTTTTCGGTATTGGCCTGAAACTTGGCATTGTCTACAATGAACCGTTCGTGTTGTCCTTCGCCGATGAGGCCGCAGGAGTCGTAGGCTTTGACTTCGAAGAGCAAGCGGCGGCGGTCCACCTCGATCAATTTGCTGTCGCACCATACTTCCATACCGATGGGGGTGGCGGAGCAGTGGCTGACATTGATGTGTGTGCCCACGGTGCTTTGGCCTTCGGGCAGGAGTGGGGCGACGCTTTCGGCACAGGTCTTCTCCATCAGGGCAATCATCATGGGAGTGGCAAACACCTGGGCCAGACCGCTGCCCACGCGGTCGGCGGTCATCTGGTCGGTGACAGTTTGCCGCAACTGGTTGTTTATTCCAGGAGTAATCATATTTGATTCGTTAATATGTGAATGTGTTAATTCGTTAGTGGCCAACGGAGCAGCGATTCACGCATTAATGCATTCACACGTTTACATATTCTGTTTAGTGTCCAAAGTCGGTGAGGAACTTGATGCGCATGAGGCGTATTTCCTCGTGGGTGTAGTCTTCGTCGTCTTCAAATTCCTCGTAGGCTTGCTCTAAATCGCCCGACTCCGACTGGCGCCAGTAGTCCATAAGCACTTCCTGGTGGTCCTGCTCGATGTTCTCATCGATATAGTAGTCGATATTCAGTTTTGTGCCGGAAGATATGATGCGTTCCATTTCGGCCAGCAGTTCGTCGAGGGTGAGGCCTTTGCCCCGCGCTATATCGTCAAGTGATTTGCGGCGGTCGATAGATTGGATGATATAGATTTTGTTCTCGCTGCGACGGGCCGCACTATGCACCACTATGTCCTGTGGACGTTCTATGTCGTTTTGGTCGACGTAGTTCTTGATTAGTTGCACAAAGGGTTCGCCGTATTTCTGTGCTTTGGCGATGCCAACTCCGGTGCAACGGCTCAGTTCCTCTACGGTGCAAGGATATTGGATGGTCATATCCTTGATAGAGCGGTCTTCGAAGATGACGTGCAGAGGCAGTTTCTGGTGCTGTGCAATGGATTTGAGAAGACTCTTGAGTTGGGTGTAGAGAGCCTCGTCGCCGGCGGCGGCACCACTACCGGTAAGCGTGGCTTCTTCATCGTCCTCGCTTGAGGGGTTGCTGTAGTCGTGGTCGCAAGTAACGTAGACTTCAAAGGGTTTTTTGATAAACTTATGTCCCGCCGGGGTGAGTTTCAGCACGCCGAATTGTTCTATCTCCTTGGTAAGGAGTTTCAGGAACAGGGCCTGCCTCAATACAGCGTTCCAGAACAGGGGGTCGTGGTCGGTACCCTGTCCCCACTGCTCAAGAGCATCGTGATGGTAAATCTTGGTATTGTTGTTTTTACGACCCAGCATCACGTCCACAATGTCCTTGGCCTTGAAAGCCTGTTTGGTGGCGAGGATGGTTTCGAGAGCATACTGCATTTCTTCGCGTGCAGGAACACGGGGTTTGGGGTGGAGGCAATTGTCGCAGTTGCCGCAGTTCTCGGCTGGGTAGTCTTCGCCGAAATAGCGCAGTAGGTTCAGTCGTCTGCAGGCCGAAGATTCGGCGTAGCTCACTACCTCCTGGACCAACTGTTGGGCCATCTCCTGTTCTGTTATGTTTTTGTCGGTGAAGAATTTGTATAGTCTTTCGATGTCGTGCTCAGAATAGAAGGCAATGCATTGTCCCTCGCCTCCGTCGCGACCAGCACGACCGGTTTCCTGATAGTATCCTTCAAGGCTTTTGGGTATATCATAGTGTATGACAAACCGCACATCGGGCTTGTCAATACCCATACCGAAAGCAATAGTGGCCACAATCACGTTCACCTCCTCCATGAGAAATTTATCCTGATTCTCGGCCCTTACTTTATTATCGAGGCCGGCGTGGTAGGGTAGGGCTTTGATGCCATTGAGTTGCAAGAGTTCGGCCAAGTCCTCCACACGCTTGCGCGTGAGGCAATAGATGATGCCGCTTTTCCCCTCGTTTTGACGAATGAATTTCACAATCTCCTTGTGCAGTTCTACGGGGCTATCGGGTTTGTGGCGTACCTCGTAGTAAAGGTTGGGGCGGTTGAACGAAGAGATGAAAAGTTTGGCATGTTCCATTTTCAGGTTTTTGATAATGTCCTGTTGCACCTTGGGAGTGGCCGAAGCCGTGAGGGCAAGGATAGGAGCATGGCAGTTGATGGAGTCTATGGCGTCGCGCAGACGGCGGTATTCGGGGCGGAAATCGTGACCCCATTCCGATATGCAATGAGCTTCATCGATAGCGAAGAAAGAGATGGGCAGTTGTTTCAGAAATTCGACAGTATCCTCTTTCGAAAGGGTTTCGGGAGCCACATAGAGCAGCTTGGTGCCGCCCTTCAGCAGGTCGTCTTTCACTTCTTTGGTTTGAAGTTTGGAGAGGGAGGAGTTGAGGAAGTGGGCCACACATTCCTGACCGGCAGTGTAGCGGACGGCATCTACCTGGTTTTTCATAAGCGCAATAAGGGGAGAAACGACAATTGCGGTGCCTTCGCGTATCATGGCCGGCAGCTGGTAGCAAAGAGACTTGCCTCCGCCGGTGGGCATGATAACAAAGGTGTCGTGGCCGTCTAATATGCTGTTTATGATAGCCTCTTGTTCGCCTTTGAAATTATCAAAGCCAAATATTTCCTTTAACTTTGTCTGCAAATCTGTCATAATTCAAAAAAAACATGTATTTTTGCAATTCAAAGTTAGGAAAAAAATTTCAATTAATTAAAAAAAATCTCCATTGAAGTCAAGAGAAGAAATTCAGGATATTGCAATTCAAGTTATTGCAGATGAAAAAAAAGCTGTGTCCGGTCTCGAAAAGCAGATAGATAATGGCTTTTATGAAGCTGTTGAAACGATTTTTTCCACTTCCGGCAGAGTTATTATTACGGGCATTGGCAAGAGTGCAAACATAGCAGCAAAGATGGTCTCAACATTCAACAGTACGGGTACCCCGGCACTGTTTATGCATGCCGCTGATGCCATGCACGGGGATTTGGGGATGATTCGCCCGGACGATGTGGTGGTTTGTATCTCCAAAAGCGGTAACACACCTGAAATCAAGGTTCTGATGCCTTTGATTAAGAGCTTCGGCAACACCCTTATCGCCATTGTGGGCAATACCGACTCATTCTTGGCCCGTGAGGCCGATATCGTACTTGGCACCGAGGTGGAAAGCGAAGCTGCCCCCCTCCGGTTGGCTCCAACTTGCAGCACCACTGCCCAGTTGGTTATGGGCGATGCACTGGCTATGGCATTGGTGGCTTGCCGGGATTTCACCCATCGCGATTTTGCCCGTTGCCACCCTGGCGGAGCATTGGGCAAACAGCTATATATGCGCGTCAGCGACCTCTATACCCAGAATGAACGGCCCCTCGTGTCGCCCGATGCTTCAATCCGCGACACTATACTTGAGATGACCTGTCGCAGACTTGGATGCACAGTGGTGGCCGACAGCGACGGCAGCATACGCGGCATTGTAACCGATGGTGACCTTCGCCGCATGCTCAAGGCCAATTCGTCGGTCGACCAGCTTACGGCCGCCGATATCATGTCGCCCAATCCCAAACGTATTCTTTATAATCGATATGCCGAGGAAGCTCTCCACATGATGCAGGCCAACAGCATTACGCAACTGGTGGTGGTTGACGAGAACGATGCCTATCTGGGTGTGTTGCATCTCCACGATATCCTGCGTGAAGGGATTGAATAGCCCTATTGCTTTTTTTTTTAGAATTCGAAGTAAACAAACACGAAATATACTACCCATGGAACTGAGAACCGAGAACGTAGTGAAAATATATCGTTCGCGCACTGTCGTGAAAGAGGTGAGCGTAAATGTGAGACAGGGCGAAATTGTGGGACTGCTGGGTCCGAACGGTGCTGGCAAAACCACCACATTCTATATGATAGTCGGCATTATAAAACCCTATTCGGGCAAGGTCTATCTGGACGACAGGGAAATCACCCGAATGCCCATGTACCGCCGTGCCCAGTTGGGTGTCGGCTATCTGGCACAGGAGGCTTCCGTATTCCGTCAGATGACGGTGGAAAATAACATTATGGCCATTCTTGAATTCCGCAAAGACCTCACGGTGGAGCAACGGCGCGAGAAACTGGAATCCCTGATTTCTGAGTTCGGTCTTGAAAAGATACGTCGCAGCAAAGGCATCCAGCTTTCCGGTGGTGAACGCCGACGTACCGAGATTGCCCGCGCCCTCGCCAACGACCCCAAATTCCTCCTCCTCGACGAGCCTTTTGCCGGTGTGGACCCCATTGCAGTGCAGGATATTCAGGATATCGTCGCGCACCTTAAGGATCGTAATATCGGCATCCTCATCACCGACCACAATGTCCACGAAACGCTCAGCATCACCGACCGCGCCTATCTGCTCTACGAAGGCACAGTGCTTCATCACGGCACCCCTGAGGAGATGGCAGCTGACCCTGATGTGCGTGAGAAATACCTGGGTCGTGACTTTGAACTCCGCCGCGCCAACACCCGCGCTCTCAATGCCGAGTGATACGGATTAGTACTTACATGAAAACCTAACGGTGTAGGTTCGCTGTAGGTTCGCTATACCTTCGCTCTAGGTCCGCCCCCCAGAGCGAACCTAAGGTGAACCCCAAAGGGGGCTTCAATGGGATAGGAAACGCCCCGCGCTACAGCTACAGTTGCTACAGTTCCATTTACCCCCAATCGGTCATTTGTGTTTACCTCCGTTGAGGCACCTCAAAAGAAGGTTTTCGAACTGTAGCAACTGTAGCGTAGCATCCGCCACATCGAGCTGTCCACTGAATCTGGAAAAGACAGTAAGGGACTTCTATAACTCACCTCAATGGGACTTAAACAGATCTAAAAATTGAAAAGTCGGCCTAATGACCGATTTGGGTTAAACAATAGGGCACGAGAGAGGAGTATTGCCGATGTCGCAGCCCCGGTTCCGGGCCAGCCACAGCAGGGCATAGCTGCATGTAGCCTTCACTTGCCCACCGCGATGCTCTATTTCTTCCACAGCCCGGCGCACTAGTTCTGAGGCGATGCCTTGTCCCCGAAGCTGTTCGTCCACATAGGTGTGGTTGATGGTGTAGACCCCATCTGCCGTCAAGGGGAAGGTGATTTCGCCTACCTCCATTCCTTCATGCAAAAGGTAGATTCGGTTCTTCTCGGTAATGTATTCCATGTGAAGAGGTTTTATGAATTGTAATGGAATAGTTTAAGCTATTGTCTCATTGTCCAGACGCATGATTCTCACCGGGCGGTCGGAGCCTATAGCGAGGCGACTGCAATGGTTCAGCTGGCCTGTGTCCTTGAAGCCACATTTCTGCATTACGCGACCGCTGGCTTGGTTGTCGAGGAAGTGGTCGGCCCAGAGGGTGCGGAATCCCCGCTGGCGGAAGCAGTAGTCAATGAGCAGTTGTAGCGCCTCGGTGGCAATGCCTCTGTTCCAATAGGGGCGTGCAACCCAGTAACCCACCTCGACATCGTGCTGACCAATGCCAATATTGCTCTCGCTGGCGGTGTAGTAGCCGATACAGCCGATGGGTTCGTTGCTTTCCTTCAATACAATGGCCCAGGTGTGGTCGTTGGCGAAGAGGATGCGGATAATATAGCGACTTTCGTCCACACTTTTGTGAGGCGACCAGCCCGCCTGAGGCCCCACCTCGGGGTCGGAGGCATAGCGATACAGCACTTCGGCATCTTCCTCGCGCCACGGTCGCAATAGTATTCGTTCGGTTTCCATCGGTAGTATCTATTCTACATTGGGTGCTGTTGGGTGTGCGACTGGTACGAAAATCATGCTGTTATAGAGTAAGCGCGGGGTGCCTTTCGAGCGGAAGGTCCGAGGCAATATACGCATCAAGAAAGAGTAGTTGACTTCACCCAGCGAGCCCATGTTGATAGGGTTGTTCAAATACTTCTGGAGCGAAGAACCGTCCGGGACCTTGGCAAAATCGAGCCAGCAGGTCTCAAATCCGCAGTGTTTGGCGGCTTTGGCCAGAGGGTCGCAGGAGAAGAACGTGTGATTGGCTCGTTGTGTGCGGTTGGGGTTCTTGGGCAGGTTGCAGCATGAGCGGTAGAAATCGGTGCCAATGGCGTAGTAGGCCTTACCAAAGCGGTCGGCCAGCAGGTGTCCCATGCCTTTGCCTCCATTTCTGTAGTCATTTACGCGCTTGATATGGCCATTGTGGGCGGAGATAAAGATGCTGTGCCGACCCAGGGATTCCTCGCGCTCGAGTATCCATTGCACGTTTTCGGCCATTAGACTGTCGCGGAAGGCATCAACGTTCGGGGTCGACATGACCTTGCCGAGTGAGCAGTTCTGCAGCAGGATGTCGGCACAGTGAACGGCTACTTCAGTGCCCTCGAATTGCAGAAGCTCCTGTTTGACTTGTTCGATGGACTCAATCCACTCTCCAATATCAAACTTTTCGGGAACCTCGTCCTTCATATTTTCCCGTTGTTTCAGCAGGATAGGAATGTCGATTTCCAAGTTGTTTGCGGCCTCGGTCAGAATATGGATGTTCCAATCGATTTGCTGCATGTCGAAGCCATAAAAACGAATGTCCTCTCCGTCGTTGGCAGCTTCGTTATATTGTCGCATCCAGGCGATGAGTTGCTCCATCTGCTGGGTTCGGTAAATAGTGAAACAGATGGCTGCTGCGGCTTCGGCGGGAGTGCCAGGACCACCGTGGATGTAGCGGTTTACTGCCTCGCAGCTGCCATAGTCGCCTTCTAGGGCAAAGGCACGTATGCCAAAGCGTTCAACCAGTAGTTTGAATACATCCAGCTTTAGTTGCTGGAATTCGGCATTGCCGTGGGTGGCTTCGCCCAATGCTACGATGCGCACTCCTGTGGGAATGGTCAGTTCGTCGACAGATACAGTATAGCGGGCGAATTCTTTTGGGTCGGCGCTCTTGCCTGTGCCTAAGCCACCAAAACGTATATAGACAGCGGAGACAACTGCCAAAAGCGCAAGCAGCACCACAAGGATAATGAGTCCGGTTTTCTTACTTTTCATATTCTGTTATGATTTGTCATCTTCTCATTCGGATTAGAAAAGCTCCACTGCGGGCCAGCCATAGTCTTGATAGTAGTGGACGTTCAGGTTGTGCTTTTTGACATACTCCTGTAGTTGTTCTTTGCGGGCTGCATCGCGGACATCTTGGTTAGAGTGCATGTTCTGGTAGATGTCGTAATGGGAGCCGAAGATGCGGCGGGCGCTGGCGTTGTTTCCGGCACCGTCGACGGTCTGCTCAAAGGATTTCACAGCGTATTTCCCGTTCTCCACATTCAACGACATCAGGCCGCTGTGGTTTCCGCCAGAGACGCACTTCAGCGTGTCGCCAGCCACATTGTACCACAGCACCCAGCAGTCGCACAACACGGGGACACAACCAGCGTCCGCATCTCCGGAGTTGACAATCATAAGTGTGGGAATGCAGAGCTCACCTTTCAGGTAGTGCTTACCGATCTCGTTCACCAGATAGTCGCTAATGGCATCGCGTCTTGCCTGTTCGTCTCGGTTGATGGCAATGTGGCGGATACAGTCGGCCTTATGTCCGTCGAAGTCAGACATCAGCCATTGTCCGTCTACCTGCTCCATGTAGAGCTTGTGTTCCTCAATGTCAGAGGTGGAATCGAACGAGCTGTCCTCCCATGTTTGACGCACGCTGATGGTGGCCACGGCGTGGGTCTCGTCGGTCTGTTCCACAGCGGTGACTGTGTAGTCGGCTATAGTGCCGCCGTTGCCGGTAACGAAGTAATAGAGCCATTCGTGGTCCATAGCCTCATGTTCCGGCAGGCGGTTGAACATCGTGTCCAGCACGGCATAGAAATCAGCTGTCATGTAGTCCTTCGACTGTTCCTGCAATTCGTGGTCGGGGATATAGCGGCACAGCTCCTCGGCGCGTTGTTTCAGCTTTTCCTCGTTGCTTGCACAAGCCACCAGCAGTAGGGCGGCAATTGTGATGATGAGTGTTTTTTTCATTGTTATCTTTGTTAGTTTATAGACATGTTTTCGTATCAAATCACGCTGCAAATTTACACAAAAATTTTCGATTTATACACAGACGAATAAAAATAATTGGCAACGCGGTCAAGGTCAGGCAAAAGAAAGCCGCATGTTTGGCGTTTTATATGCAAAACGAGCTTAGTCCAGAG
>Ga0247611_10000306_pt1 | contig 100373 bp, 80 predicted proteins | sample 177DNAGHGhighgp2_FD_192422 | JGI IMG/M metagenome (GOLD analysis project Ga0247611, IMG submission 192422) | Sheep rumen microbial communities from Palmerston North, Manawatu-Wanganui, New Zealand - 1770 DNA GHGhigh gp2 | ecosystem: Host-associated > Mammals > Digestive system > Stomach >... | reverse complement strand
GCCTCTATGGTTTCGCCTGCAACCCCTGCTCGTTCAGCTGCCCGCAAGGCGCCATCACCAAGCCTTCCACCAGCAGCACGCCCACCATCGACTACAACAAGTGCATAGGCTGTATGCTGTGCGTCTCCAGCTGTCCAGGTCTGGCCATCTTCGGCTACGACGTACAGAAGTCGCTTTGCTTCCTGCCCATCGAATATGAAGCCCAGGAAGGCGCAGAGGTCTATCTCGTCGACAACGACGGCCAAAAGATTGGCGAAGGCGTCATCGAGAAGATCCTCAAGAAGTCGAACAAGACCAATGTGGCTCGGGTGAAAGCCCGCTCGTCGCGTCCGTCGGGTGAGGCAAGCCGCGTGTTCGAGCTGACCGACGTGAGAGGCTTCATACTGAAAGACCGCTACAACGCCAACAAGGAACTCACCACGCCTATTTCCCAGAAGAAACTGGCCGAAGGCGAGAGCGAGACCTACGTCTGCCACTGCGAGGACATCAAACTCGACCGCATCCTGCGCGTCATCGGCAACCGCAAGACCATCTCGGTGGACGAGCTGAAACACATCACCCGCATGGGTATGGGTCCCTGCCGTGGCAAGCGTTGCATCCCACGCGCCCGTCAGATCTTGCGTTCCTACGGCATCGAGTTGGTCGGCGACGCCACACCGCGTGCCCCGCTGTCGAACCAAGTCAGCCTCGCCGACCTCTACAACCCGCACACCAAAGAGACCTTCATCTTCCCCGAAATGAACGGCGTGAAGAAAGAGCAAATCGAAGTGTTCATCGCGGGTGGCGGCATTGCGGGTAGTGCCTTGTTCCGCTACTTCTCGGAAGCCGGCAAGAAACCCGTGATGATCAACTACAGCCGTGGCGCTTCGTGGCGTTGCATCGGTGGCGGCCGTCCGGCCTTCTCCAACCCCGACATCGCCGACATCGCCGTACACAACCATGAGATCTTCAAGAAGATGCAGGCCGAGCACAACATCAACTACCACCTGACGCACTATGTCAATTTGGTACACGATGAAGCCACCTACAACTCGCTCGATGCCTCACGCGCATGGAGCGATGCCTACATGATTGAGCGCAAGGACTTCAAGAAAGAGATTTCGCCGCTGTGGGACGACAGCAAGGACACCTACAGCCACGCCCTCATCACCCGCGACTGCTGGCAAGCCACGCCTGGCCGCGTCATCGACTACATCCGCTGGATCGGCGTGCAGCAAGGCGGTCGCTACTTCGAGGACTGCGAGCTGCTCCACGTGCAGAAAGCCAATGGACACTACATCGCCTTGGTGCGCACCCACGAGGGCGAGTTCATCGAATACACATGCGACCACTTCGTCAACGCGATGGGTTGGGGTGCCGAGAAGTTCAACGACATGCTGGGCCTCGACACGGGTCTCTATCCCGTGAAGCACCAGGCCTTCATCACGCGCCGTCTGCCTATGATGGGACCCAATGGTGGCCCGCTCGACATGATCATCGACCGCCGTCACTACAAGGGCTTCAGCGCCGTCTACGGACAGCAGTGGGCACACACCGGCCAAATCATCGGCTGCGCCAGCCCCGACACCGACGCTTACGAGGCACGGCAGAACATCAAGTACAACAGCAAGGAGTTCTTGGAGATTGTCTCCGAAGTCTTCGCCGAGTGGATTCCCAACTTGGGCGAGGTGAGCTTCTTGGCTTGCTGGGCTGGTCGTTACACCGAGCCGCGATACATCGTCGACCCGGAGGTCGGTATCCTCACCGGCTTGCGCGGCCACGGCTTCATGCTCGGCCAATACCTCGCCAAACTGTATGTGGACAAGTACCTCGGCAAGGAGGTGCCTGGCTACATGAAGGATTTGGCATTGAGTGGCAAGGGATTGAGCGAGAACGCGTTCAAGTAAGAATGCGGAATGATGAATTAGGAATGATAAATGAGGCTGTCGCGGTTGCGGCAGCCTTGTTTTATTATATTGTATTTCAATCGTTTGCAACTAAGTGTTCTCTATTCGCGAACAGAGAACACTAAAAAAGTAGGGAGAAAATGCGTTAGTAGGGAGAAAAGTTGTATCTTTGCGGCAAAAACCACAACATGATCATCTGGGAAGAAATAGAAAAGCTGATACAAACTTACGAGAACTTGGGCATTGGGCAACAAGTGGACTACGACAAGTTCTACTTATACTCACTTATCACCCACTCTACCGCCATTGAAGGCTCGACCATCACTGAGGTGGAGAACCAACTCTTGTTTGACGAAGGTTTAACTTCCAAAGGCAAAAACATCAATGAGTATTTGATGAACTTAGACTTGAAGGCGGCTTACGAAGCCAGTATTTCAATGGCAAAATCCAACATTGAAATAACGACAGAATGGCTGAAAAAGATGGCTGCCTTGGTGATGAAAAGCACGGGCAACACTTATAAAACCGCTTTGGGTGAATTCTCATCCGCCAACGGAGACCTAAGACTGGTGAATGTCAGCGCAGGAATCGGAGGCGCATCGTATATGGATTTCCACAAGGTGCCCAATCGATTACAGAATTTCTGCAACAATCTGAATGACAAGCGAAAAAACATCAGCAAAGAAGACAAAAAATGCCAATACGAACTCAGTTTTGATGCGCATTATGAATTGGTGACTATCCATCCATGGGTGGACGGCAACGGCAGAATGGCCCGACTGCTCATGAATCATCTTCAATTTGAATACGGCCTAATACCTACAAAAATCCTGAAAGAGGATAAATCTGAATACATTCAAGCGCTTATCGACACTCGAAGAGACGAAAACTTGCAGATTTTCAGAGATTTCATATTCAAAACGCTGAGAAAAAACCTTCAGCAAGACATCCAATCCTTTGCTGAATCGCAAAATGAAGTGGGGAGAAAAACCTTAAATAGTAGGGAGAAAAACAAAAACAGTGGGGAGAAAATTCTTGAGTTGTTGCGTGAGAACCCCAAACTCACCACGGCAAGTTTAGCACAAGAAGTGGGCATTTCACCCAAAGGCATTGAGAAGCAACTTGCCCATCTAAAGCGAGAAGGATTGCTTCGCCGCATCGGTCCCGACAAAGGAGGCCATTGGGTCGTTGATTTGTAACAAACATAAAAAACGCCCAAGAATCGCTTCTCGGGCGTTTTTTGGAAACCAATCCGTCGATTATATCTCCTCAGCAGGGAAAAACAGCTTCGTCCGTAGGGTGTAGCCGTTTCTCATCACGCCGTGAAGAGTGAAGGTGATACCCGTTTCGTCCTCCTCAAATTTCATCCAGCCGCTGCTGAACGGCGATTTGTCGGGATAGTCGGTAGCCACGTTTTGTTCAAGCTGATCATCCCAATTCCAAATCTTGCCACAGACCTTCTCCGGAGAAGTGAACCACGACACCTCGCCCAAAAGCTCAAACGACAAGGTATAATCCGACATTTCGTCCAAATGGATGGTTTGGCCCACCACTTCGTAAGGAACATTCCGAAAACGGAAGATAAACGTCGGGGTGATAAATCCACCTTTGGATTCTGCACTAATGTTGAAATAGTCTTCGTATTCAGCGTAAGCCACATTCATCTCTTGTTTGTAGGTGCCAAAGACCATCTCATTCTGTGCGGGGTCAAACAGGTAAAGCGGGTCTTTCTTGCAGGACGCGAAAGAAACCACGACCAAGAGCAAGAACACTGATTTTGCAATAGTTTTCATAACATTTAAATTTTGAGTTGACAATCAATTGGTTACAAAGCCACAATCCTATCCGATAATTCGTTCCAAAGGTAGGCTGTTTTGTAAGCCTCCACGCTATCGGCAGGGACTTTGATTTCGTTGATGGGACAATTCCATAAAAAACTTGGATTTGGCACATCGACGAGGATTTCCGAAGGGGTTGGCGCATGGCAAACCAATGTGGCAAGTCCTCGACAATCATCGAAAGCATCGTAGTAGAGGCCCGTAAGTCCTGAGCCCAATTCCACGGTGGTCAGTTCAACGCAACTCCTGAAAGCCATTTTACCGATTCGGTTCACGCCGTCAGGCAGTTTGATGGTCTTGAGTTTGAGGCAGAAGTCGAAAGCGCGAGCACCCACATATTGCACGGTGCCGGGAATCTCCACCGAGCGCAACTCTTGACGGTCATAGAACGCATAGCTACCGATGCCCACAATGGTATAGGTTTGTCCGTCGTGGGAGATTTCGGAAGGGATGACCACTTCCGTGCCGCCAAAGTCGATGGGAGGCTCAATGCCGCCGAAGTATTCCGTGACGCCTACCACCTCAGCGGTGTTTTCGGAAAGCACCTTGAAATATTGCTCGGTGCCATCGCCGTAGGCCACTTGGATATAAGTGCTTCCATCGTTGTCGCGCGAATGGGTTGCGACGACATCGGTGGGCAACGGATCCTTGCCGCAAGCCGTAAGCAGCAGCAAGACAGCCCATAACAAATTCAATTTCTTCATTTTATCTGATTTTTAACTGTTTATCAATTTGTTATTTCGTTTCGGTCTGTAGGGCTGTCACACCGTGGCAGCCGCCTTGGGTTTACCATGCGCGGCTGCCGTAATACGACAGCCCTACAGGACCGCGATTAACGCACCACAAATTTCCGCGTCGTGCCGCCCACGGTGATGAAATACATCCCATCGGGCAGGTCGGACACGTTGATTTGTTCGGTTTCGGAGGTGATTTGGCCCGTCATTAGGGTTTGGCCCATCAGGTTGGTGATGCGGTAGGTTTCCCCTGGTAGAGACGTTGCGCGCAACGTCTGTACAAACAAAACGCCGTTGGTCGGGTTGGGATAAATGGTTAAGGTCCCTGAGCTTGTCGAAGGGCCGTCTTCCTCGATGCCATTGTGGTATTCCTGATACACCTCGTCGCAGTCCTTGTCGCCGTATTTGTATGTCAAGAATCCATTTCTCCAATAACAACGCAAACCTTCAACTTGATAATTCTTGTCCCGTGTCATTAGACGTTCAGGGAAAAAACTCGTCAAATGGCCGATGCTGCACATAATAGTGCCACTGAAGAGGTTACTTTGATCGTGTACCAACAATTTTTTGTAGCTTGTACCTTCATAGACGTAGTTTTCTACACCTTCTACATGCATCACAAGGCTTTGAGTTCCCACTTTGATTTCCCATTCTTCGCCTATCTCAGCATTGAAGTCGTATAGCATGGTAAACTCTGACAAATCCTTATTCCACCAATACACCTCACCGTTTTCTTCATAGACATATTCGTGGGTCACTTCGGCTTGAAGACCCTTATCATAAAGTGTGTTCGTCCGGATGATGACTTTTACATCCTTATGGTTGATTGTGGTGTCAGCGGCATATTCCAAATGCTGATAGGTAATGCTCCCGTCATCATTGATGATTTCGTAATACATTTCTCTGCCAGAAAGAATATTACCAATTTCTGCCAAGCACCACCAATAACCGAACCAACTTTGGTCAGTCAAATAAGTCTCAAGTGTGCCTACAGGAACATAAATATAAGCATCCGCCGGTCTAACTTCCCAAGGATATAAGGGGTTCAAATCGATGACAGGAGGAATGACAGAGTTTATATTGATTTCCATAAGATTGGGGCAATTAGAAATAGCATATCCCCTGATTTTTGCCACTGAATTTGGAAAACTGACCGACACCAAGCTGTCACAACCGACAAAAGAGCCACCTATGACTTCCTCAATTCCATCCGGAATGGAATAAGTTGTCGCATAATTTTTCGGGAAACGGGCAAAAAAGCGGTCATTAAACAGAGGCTCACTTAAGTTATCGCAATCCCAAAAGCAATTATCTCCAAGATCTGTTACTGAGTTAGGTAGATTTATTGTGGTCAAGTGATAGCATTCTTCAAAAGCACCGTATCCGATACTTTCCAATGATTCGGGGAGCGAAACATAGGTCAAGTTTTCACATTTAAGGAAAGCTTGTTGCCCAATGACTTTCACTGAGTTTGGGAGGGTAATGGAATCGAGGTTGGCGCATTCCCAAAACACACGCTCAAGAATGGTTTCCACTCCATCCGGAATGGTATAGGAAGCAGCGTAGTCTTTCGGAAAATAAGCAAAATAATGGCCGTTGTACACAGGCTCCGTAAGCCCGTCGCAGTCCTCAAACACATACGGCCCCATATTCGTCACCGAATTGGGCAATGCAAAGGATGTCAATGAACTGCAATTTGCAAAGGCGTACTCCCCAATGGTTGTAACCGAGTTTGGAATGACGATGGAAGGCAGCCTCCCACAAGAGCGGAAAGCACCTTCCCCAATGCTCTGCAAAGCATTAGGCAACACGATAGTATTCAAAAAAACGCAGCTTTTAAAGGCTTCTTTCTTGATGCTTGTCACCGAATTGGGAAGCGTAATAGTGTGGATTTTCGATCCTGAAAAAGCATTATCTTCAATACTTGTCACGCCCTCTGGAATGACGACAGACTCCAAAAAATCGCAGCTTGAAAATGCGCCTTTCCCAATTCTTACAACCGAAGTAGGAATAGTAATCGCACTCATGTTACAATGACGAAAAGCAGCACTTGCAATTTCTTCAATTCCTTCTGGAATCACGAATGACGATTGGTCATATCTAGGATGGTATGCAAAAATCTTTTCATTATATACATCATTCATAATATTATCAGTTCCCTCGAAAACATAGTTTCCCATGTTGGTTACTGAATTGGGGAGCAAGAAATCAGTCAAACCCATAATATTGCTGAAAGCCTGATTGCCTATTGTAGTAAGGGAATTAGGAAGGATAACAGAGGATATTCCATGACAGTAGGAAAACACTTCTTCGTCGATACTTGTCACAGTGTAAGTGACGCCTTGGTATTCGACAAACTCGGGAATGATAAGGTTGCCCTCGGGTACAGCGTAGCTTCCCCAACCTAAAGTAGAGTGCGGAAGACATATCGCCACTTCGTTATTGCCGTTGGAGAGGATACGGTAAAACAAGGTCTGTCCTGATTCGCACTCAGCGGAAAAATCATAGGCCAAGGCTTGCATGGCAAATCCAGCCAAAATCGCTAAGGTAAAGAATAACTTTTTCATTTTATCTGATTTTTAACTGTTTATCAATCTGTTTTTCCGTTTCGGTCTGTAGGGCTGTCGTACCACGGCAGCCGCTGATTGTCATGGCTGCACAGGCGGCTGCCACGGTGTGACAGCCCTACAGGACCGCGATTTTATCTCACCACAAATTTCCGTGTCATATCTCCAAGGCTGATGAAATACATGCCCTGCGGCAAACCAGACACATCAATCTGCAGAGTTTCAGCAGTGAGATTGCCCGTTTGGACGGTTTGACCCATGAGGTTGGTGATTCGGAATGCGGAATGATGAATGCGGAATGATGAATGCTGAATGGTGAGGACGCCGTTGGTCGGGTTGGGATAGAGGGCAAAACCATTTTCTGACGGTTCGTCCAAGCCATTGTGAAGATTGACATAGATGGCATCACAATCATCGCGAAGGATGCCCGTGAAAAGCAGATTGCCATAATTCCAATAGCAACGCAAGCCAATCACACCATAACCATCGCCGCGCGTCATAAGTCGCTCGGGGAAGAAACTGGTGAGATGGCCGATGCCGCAGACGATGGTGCCGCTGAAAAGGTCGCCAACATCGCTCACGCGCAACAGCCTGAATTGTTGGTTCTCATATTCGTATTGCTCCACGGCATCCACATGCATGGTGATGCGCTGCGTTCCCACCTTGATTTCCCATTCGTCACCGGCTTCGGCGTTGTAATCGTAAAGCACGGTAAATTCCTGCAAATCCTTGTTCCACCAATAGATTACCCCGTCTTCACCATAAACATATTCGCGCGTCATTTCGCTGTGCTCGCGCTTATCATATAAGGTGTTCGTGCGGATGATGACTTGCACGTCCTTGTGGTTGATGGTCGTGTCGGCCACATATTCCAGATGCTGGTAGGTGATGCTACCGTTTTCGTTCAGGATTTCGTAGTACCATTCCGCGCCGTCAAAACCGCAGTCTTCCTCAAAGTTGCCACTGGCCCAATACTCGCCCAAAGCCTCGCGATAGACATCCTCATAGCCGCAAGGGACAATCATCTTGCCTTGTAGCGCAGCATCAGGGAAAGTGGTGTAGCCGCATTGTGGCGGCGTAGTGCCGAGACATTCTACGATGAGAGAATCGCCCACACTGACCACTGTGTTCAACGCGTATTCACCAAGATAAGAGACCGATGTGCCTAACACTACATGCCACAGAACTTGGCAGCCGAAAAACGCATTCAACCCGATGGAATCCACTTGGTTAGGAATGACAATCTCCTCCAAAACACAACGGGCAAAAGCCCAATTACCTATCGAGGTCACCGACTCGGGGATTTCGATTTCTCGTAGCTCTATACAATGTTCAAACACTTCATTAGGTAACTTGGTCAAATTCCTCGGAAGGGTGATGCCTGTCAAATGACCACATTCACGGAATGCCCCTTCGCCAATGAAATCCATGGTCTCTGGCATATCAACGGACGCCAAGCCATCACATCCAAAGAAAACGCGCTTACCCAATGAATTAACGGCTTCTGGGATGGTGATTTCGGTCAAATGGGTGCAATAAGAGAACGCTTCCTCGCCTATCGAGGTCACTGTCTCAGGAATAGTGATGGACCTTAACGATATACACATTTTCAAAAAAGTGGCAGGAATCGCCTCAAGATTGTCGGGCAGTTGGATGGACTGCAATTCCCTGCAAAAGCCAAACACACCCCATCCCAATGAGGTCACTGTGTTAGGTATCACCATCGAAGTGATGCCTTCGCAGGAATAGAAGGCGTTGTTTCCGATAGAGGTCACCGATTCGGGGATGCTACTAATGACGATGCCCGAATTATTAAAAGCACTTTCGCCGATGCGGGTCACCGTGGGCGGTATCGTGAACGAAGTGAGGTTCTCGCAGCCCTCGAACATGAAATTTGGGATATAGGTGATGCCTTCGGGAAGCCGTACCGAAGAAAGTTTTGGGCAGTTGGCGAAGGTTCGGGGAGCGATGGTGTCCACCGAATTGGGCAGGACAACGGTACGCAGTTTCGCGCTCGACTCAAACGCCGATCTTTCAATGGTGGTTACAGTATTAGGCACAATCACAGAGTTCAGCTCGCCTTCGCAGCCGCCAAAGGCCAACTCACCAATGGCCGTGACGGTATAGGTAACGCCCTCGTAGGTCACCGTTTCGGGCACAACATAGTCGCCCACGTAAGTGTTGAAATGCCATTGGTCGTAAGTCACTTTCACGGTGTTGCCGCTGGTGATGATGTAATACAAACGGCTGGCTTCGTCATAAAACTTCACGCCCACCAAAGGGTTGAATGTGGGAATCTCGTCGGCATTGGGGATGCTTTTCCAATACTCTGTTCCCGTGACAAAATACAGGTAATTGTCATATCCTTTGAAAAGATAACCGCTTCCATCGCCAGGAGCAATGTCAACAAGGGGGATGTCCTCGCCTACGTTGACAAACGTCTCGCCATGGTCGAGGGAATAGGAAAGCACAGCCGAATGGCCTGCAAAACTGGGCGTGTACACCACGCCGCCATCGCTAATGGCCAAACTCGAGCCAGCAAACAGGTAAAAACCAGGAATGTGCTGGAAGCCAACACTGCTCCCATCGCCATTATAGCCACAAGCCACCACATTGCCTTCTGGATCGAAGGCCATATCTTCTATGTCAACACCTTCAAAGGCAACGAGTTCCCAGTTTTGCATGTCGGACAATGTGGAATGATAAATGCCAACGTTATTCATAATGTAATAGGATACACTGACATACACATCTCCATTTTCATTGACTATAAGATCTTTGACGGATTCAGAGTTTTCGAGAAAATCAAGTACACAGCCACTCCACGTCTCACCTCCGTCGAGGGTATAGTGAATCTCCCCTTCTTTGGCCCACACGACAAAAACGTCATTGGATACAGCATACAAACCTGCTTTAGTGGGAAATGCGCAATTAGGTGAAGGCGAAGTGGTTTGGTGCCAAGTGTCGCCGTTGTCGTCGGAGTACATTACGGTCTGTGTGTCATCATGAAAAACGAAGATTCTTCCTTCAGGACTCACACTGAAACAATGTGTATTGTAGCCTGCCTCTGGTCCAAGCACGGTTGTACAAGCTCCGTTTGGAATTTGCATACGGCTGATGCCGCTGCTGCCTTCATTGAAAAACAGGCTGCCATCGGGTCCCACACCCAACAAGGAGGTGGCTGGATGGTCGATGAACTCCCAATAGTTTTGTGCCTTCAAGCCGCCGAAGCAAGCGAGGCAAAGGATGATAATTGATAATAACTTTTTCATAGGTATAAGTATTTAATTGTTATTTAATTCAAAATTCAAAATTCAAAATTTAAAATTTATAGATTCATGATTTGATTAAACCGCATTCACGATTTCCTCAAATGTCCGTGTGTCTTCGGCGAGGTTCATCTTCATTTGCTTGATGCGGGTCTTGCGGCGGTAGTACGACTCGGTTTGGGTGTCCAAGAGGATGGAAATCACCTGGTTGGAGAAGCCGTTCTTGGAGAGGCAGCAGATGCGCACATCCCACTTGCCGAGTTTGGGATAGAGTTCGAGGAGGCGCTGCGAGAAGCCGTCGTACACCAAGTCGGTGAGACTGATGAAGTCGGCCCAGTCGTCGTCGCTGAGGGCGAAGTTCATCGTGTCGGCAGTCACCTGCTCGCCGAGACTCTGCGCCGTGGTGTAGACTTTGTTGCGCCCCATGATCTTGCTCGTCATCAGCAGGTCTTTTTGCGAGAGCGTCTGACGGTCGCGGCGCAGGTCGTCGTTGGTGCGGATGAGGTTCTCCATGTCGCTCACCAACTCGTGGATTCGGTTTTGGTCGCGCTCCACCTGGCTACGGAACTGCTCCACGGCCAACTTGTGGTCGCTCACCTTCTTCCTCACAATCAGCACGATGACCAACAGCGCAATCACCGCTGCGGCAATGATGAGCCAGAGTTTGAGGCTGCGGTTGCGAAGCAGACTCTCCATCTCGCTCTTTTGGGCCTTCAGTTCGTACTCGGCCTTGAGGCGTTGCAGGTTGTCGGAGGCGTGTTCCTTGTCGGCCTGCATCATGTTTTGCGTGAAGAGGTCTTGGTATTCCATGGCCTGCTCGAGATGGCCTTCGTTGTAGGCGATGGCGTAGAGCGTTTGGTACACCGACATCTTCAGCCCGGCGCGCTCGCTGCGGAGGGCGGCTTCGAGGTAAGGCTTAGCTTCGGCATAGTTATCTGTGTAGTAATATAATACACCCATCGTCATGTTGGCGATGTCGGTGTTATTGTCGTCAAGCTCGCCCTCCAAGGCGCGGCGAACGCATGTCATGGCTTCAGGATAGTTGCCCACAGGCAGGTAGTAGTCGCGACCCATCTCCAGGTAGATGTCGCTCTGCATGGCCTTATCGTTTAATAAGGTGGCGATGCTGAAAGCCGTGTCGTAGTAGTGTTTGGCTTGGGCAAACTGCTCTAATGACTTCGCCACGCGGCCACAGTTGCGCATCGTGGTCATCACGGCAGTGGTGTCGTCGATTTGGCGGAAGCACTCAATGGCTTCGCAGTGCATCTTGAGGGCGTCGTCGAAGAGACCATGTTTGTTGTACATCGCGCCGAGGTTGTCCTTGAGTTGGCCTTCGAGGCGGAGATTTTCGGTGGTTGGTTCGCAGCCTTGCATCAGCGTGAGGGCTTGCAGGAAACGCTCGGTGGCCTCTTCCGAGAGGCGTTGCTGGCGCAGTTCGGCACCTTCTTCATATAAGGCACGCGCCTGCTGCAGGCGTTTGACGGGAGTGTCGCACGAGGACAGCATCACGCCAAGCGCGAGGATCGTCAGAATGAGTGATTTTAGTGTTGCTTTCATAGGGGTTGAGTTTTATCTGTCGGGCCTTCGACGGGCTCAGGCACCTTAACTTCACGTGACAGCCAAGGTCCCTGAGCCTGTCGAAGGGCCGAAACACATCGCAAAAATATACAGAAAAAACGCTTGTCAAGAGGTTTTTGGAGGGCCTCTCGGTTTTGTCCATGCTTTTTTGGATTGTCCAAATTTATTTCATTAGAAATCAATGATATAGTTTTTGCATGGACAAAATTTTGTCCCTATGATTTTTTGGAAAAAAGGATAAAAATCACAGCCTTTCGAGCCAATGAGAGAAGAAAACATCGCCCACAGAGTAGTCTATTCCCTCAAGACTGACCTCAACATTGAGCAATCCTTTTTCGCTAAGCGACTCGGCCAACTTTCGCGAAGCCGAGGCGCCACCAATCTGATACCGTTTCAGAAAATCGGCAGCAGTAATCTGCCTAACATCCCCCTCTTTGGCTACGGCAATGAGATAGTTCCACTGCTTGTCTGTCAACATTTGGCGGTACTGCAAATAAACGGCCTCGCTTTGTTTCAGTAACTGATTGCAAGTGCTTTTCACTTCGGCCAAGTCAATGGTTTTCTTTCCGTTGGCATAAATAGCATGGCACAACTGTTGGGTATAGTAAGTCACCCGTTGTGTCCAATCAAGAACGAATTGAAGGGCTTCGTCGGTGATGCTTCGCTTGCCACTGCCAAACAACTGGCGGATAAAAGCAGCGTAACGCTCTTCCGAGATTTTTCCCAAAGAAACAAAAGTCGTACTCGAATAGAAAGGTTTCCGTTCATTGGCAAAAATGTCCGTCATAATATGCTTTTTGCTTCCACAAAAGATAAAAGTAAGATTCTTGCATTGCTGGATATATGTGCGTAACAAGGCTTCCATATTTTGCTCGGGATATTCCCTAATCTGCTGAAACTCATCGATGGCAATGACAATAGGCGAATTCTGTCCATCAAGGAATTCGAATAATCCGCGCAAGGTGTACTCCTTTTCTTGAACCGTCTGGTAAGCGATTTGCAACTGGGGCTGACCCGTCAAGGTATCGTAGGTAACCTGTGGCCTGAACGACTTGATATAGTTCACCAACCGCTTGCCAAATGTTGACTTTTCCGGAATAGCACTTAATGCCGCCTCTGCAAACAATTTGATGAACCCGTCAATATTGTCCGAAGCAAAAATGTCCACATACACGGTCTGAATGTTAGGATAAGACGCTTTTATTTCATCAAACAACCTAAAAATCAGCCCTGTTTTCCCTAATCTTCGGCGCGAAATCAAAGTCATATTGGTCTGGTTTAGACAGTTGCGCAACATCAGTTGCAACTCTTCCTCACGGTCGCAAAACAAGTCTTTCGACTCGTAGGCTTTGATGACAAAAGGATTATCCATAGCAGCATTTTTTATATTGACGCTGCAAAGATATATATTATTTTCAAATTACACAAAAGGTGTTACACAAAAAGTGTAACACTAAAAGTGTAATCAAAAAAAAGACGCTGCCGAAAGGCAACGTCCAAAACATTCTCTAATTCTTGATAAAAACTACTCTTTCTCGTTCCGCATCTTGACAATCTCTTCCTGCTTGTCCTTCGGCGTCGGCATGTACTGGTGGAACTCCATCGAGTAGTTAGCGCGGCCGGAAGTGAGGTTGCGCAAGGCGGTGGCATAGCCGAACATCTCCATCAGCGGGACGAAGGCATCCAACTTCTGCGAGCCCTTGCGGAAACGACGCATGGCCTCAATGCGACCACGGCGCTTGTTGACATCACCTGTCACATTGCCGATGTAGTCGTCGGGCGTGTTGATCTCGACCTTCATCACAGGCTCAAGCAGCACAGGGTTGGCTTTCATGAAGGCTTGCTTGAAGCACATCTGGGCGCAGAGTTGGAAGGCCATATCGCTGGAGTCGACGGGGTGCGAGCTGCCATCCACGAGGACGCACTTCACATCCACGACAGGATAACCCGCGAAAGGACCTTTGTTCATGGCCGCTGCCAGACCCTTCTGCACCGAGGGGATGTATTCCTTCGGGATGACGCCACCCTTGGTGATGTCGACGAACTCGAAGCCGCCGCCCGGATTGGGCTCGAAGCGGATGACGGTGTGGGCGAACTGACCTTTGCCGCCGGTCTGCTTCACATAGCGGTAGTTGCACTCGAACGGTGCGGTGATGGTCTCGCGGAACGACACCGAAGGTGCGCCCACCGTGACCGGCACCTTGAACTCTTCCTTCAGGCGGTCGACGATAATCTCCAGATGCAACTCGCCCATGCCTGCGATGATGGTCTCTTCCGTCTCCTCGTCGAAATGGGCGTGGAACGACGGATCCTCGTTGCAAAGCTTGGCCAAGGCCTCACTCAGCTTGCTGCGGTTCTTCTTGTCGTCGAGGTTGACCTTCATCTCGATAACCGCAGGCGGTATGTTAATGGATTCCAACAAGATAGGCTGCTCCTCATCGCAGAGCGTGTCGCCCGTCTTGGTGTATTTCATGCCCACGAGAGCCACGATTTCGCCCGCGCTAGCCTCGTTGATTTCCTCGCGTTCCTTCGCCTTAATGCGGAAGATACGGCCCACACGCTCACTCTTCAGCTTGTTGGTGTTGTAGACGCTCATGCCGTTGGTCAACTTGCCGCTGAAGATACGGATGAAGGTCTGCTGGCCCACATACGGGTCGTTGATGAGCTTGAAGGCCAAGGCCGAGAAAGGCTCATTTTCAGAGGGGTTGCGACGGTAGGTCTTCTCCTCATTGGCGGGGTCGTGCGCGATGACGGCACCCAGGTCGTTGGGCGAAGGCAGGTAGTCGACGATGGCATCCAAAAGAAGCTGGATACCTTTATTCTTATAGGCGGCGCCACAGAGCACCGGCACCATCATCAGTTTGATGGTGGCTTGACGGATGGCAGCCATCAGCTTGTCGGTCGGGATTTCCTTGTCTTCGAGGTACAGCTCAGCGATTTCGTCGTCAAGGTCGGCCACTTTCTCGATGAGGTTGCGGCGGGCTTCCTGGGCCTGTTCGATCATGTTTTCCGGGATGGGGCCCACGATGCGTTCCTTCTCTATGAAACGCACCGAGTTCATCTGCACCAAGTCGACCATACCCTCAAAGGTAGTCTCTGCTCCGATAGGGAGATGCAGTGGCACAGCATTGGCGCCCAAGTATTTATGCATCTGGTTGACCACCTCTTGGAAGTCAGCGCCCGTGCGGTCCATCTTGTTGACGAAGGCGATGCGGGGCACGCGGTATTTGTCGGCTTGGTTCCACACCGTTTCCGATTGTGGCTCCACGCCACCCACGGCGCAGAACACCGCCACCATGCCGTCGATGACGCGCAGCGAGCGCTCCACCTCAACGGTGAAGTCGACGTGACCGGGAGTATCGATAAGGTTGATCTGATAGCCGTTCCAATGGGCAGTGATGGCTGCCGAAGCGATGGTGATGCCGCGCTCCTGCTCTTGTTTCATAAAGTCCATGGTGGCTTGTCCATCATGCGTTTCACCCACCTTACGGTTGACACCCGTGAAGAACAGGATGCGTTCCGAAACCGTAGTCTTGCCAGCATCGATATGCGCAGCGATACCGATGTTTCTCAATTTTGAAATGTTTAAACTCATTATTTTAGCTGATTTTCAATTACTTGCAAATACAAATCAGGGACATGATTTGGGCTGCAAAGGTAGGGAAAAACTTTGAAACTGCAATTCAAATCATCATTTGACCAACCTGCCGATTTTCTTCATGCCGTTAGCATCCATAACTTCAACCAAATACACTCCAGCGGCCCACTCTGAAACATCCAAGCAGACTTCCGAAGTCCCATCAGCAGAAACCGACTTGACAAGCTGTCCCAAAGCATTGTAAACATTGATGGTCTTCATCCCTTCCGCTTCAATCGTGACAAAAGACGATGCAGGAACAGGATAAACCTTCAACAACTCCGTTGGAATTTGATTCTCAACCACTCCCGTCGGGTCAAAGCTGTCATTGCCGTCGGTGAGCCATTCAAGGCTGAAGTTGTAGAACACCGTCGAATAGCCCGAAGCGCCAGCATAGGCTTCCTCGACATAGAGTCCAATGGTGCCATCGGGCAGAATACAAAGCGAAGAATAGGCCGAGCTGTAGGGCACGATGCACTTCTTCACCGGCCAGGTCTCACCCTCGTCGTAACTTACATAGACCGTCACATCGGTACGCGAGTTGCCGTATGGCACCGAATGCAGCAGTCGGTTCTTGTCGTGACCTTGGTTTTCGGAGGTATAACGAATCATATCGCCGTTGCACGCCGGCGCGGTGATGTCGTACCATGTGGAGGTGGTGGGCTGCCAAGTTTCGCCGCCGTCCTCGGAGATGTTGTACCAGCGGTTGCCCGCGTGACGGATACTCATTAGGATGCGGCCGTCAACCAACTCCGTGACCTTGGCCTCGTCACCCGAGGTGGAAGCACGACCCGACACATGCCAGGTCTGACCGTTGTCATCGGAATAAACAGCATGGTTGTAGAGTACTTGCGCCGTAGTCTCACGAATGGCAGCCACGAACATAATGCGTCCAGTTGAGGTGCGCAACCCATTGCCCGAACCGAAGAACGATGCGCGCCATGTGCGCTGTTCGGGGATGATGCAGTTGTCGCCAAAGATGAAGTGGGTGATGTCTTCGGGCTCCGTCCAGGTCTGGCCGTTATCATAACTCTTACAAATATAGGTGCGAATCGGATTCGACGGAGTGGAATACCACAATCCGGGACCGCCCACGAAGCCTGCGATGAGGCCGTTGTCATCGTTGCTCCATGCCAAGGCGCAGTCGCCAAAACCATGGTTGACGCCCGTACCCAAAGCGATAGTGTAAGGCTCACTCCAAGTGTGACCGCCGTCGGTGCTGCGGTTGCAAATGATATCAATATCCTCGGGCAGGTCGCCTTCGTTGTATTTGCGCTTGTCGGTGACCGCCACGATGCTTCCATCCTTCGCCGTGATGACGGCAGGAATACGATAATTCGTTGAGTTATAGTCACCTGGTTGCAATAATAAAGTATGTGCGAGAATGATTTCGCGGCTACCAGCGGGCGAAGGATTAGCCAACTCATAAGTCTCTTCCGCAGTCGTAATCGACTTTAGCGAAGCATCGATGAGATTACCTTCAGTAGCATGGTCGGCTACATGTGCCACGACCCAAAGGTAGTTGGTGCCATAGACAAGGTTGCCACCCAAGTTGCAGGTTATGTCACCCGAGGCTGGGTCAACACTTCCAAGCAATGTGGCATTTTGAGGATGACGCTCATCGAAAGCATTGACCGTACCCGTGGAATACACCTTAATCTCCCTGACATCGCTCAAGTCCGTCGTCCCTTCAAGGTTGAGCACCATGGATTGCAATCCAACCAAGGCATTCTCACCGCCAAACGAAACTGCTGCTTTCAGCAACACATCGTTAGCGTTTCCACGACCTGCCTTGCGTGTGTCTTGCGTCAAGGTGACATTCAAAATTTCAGCACCACCAAAGTTGAAATTGACCATCTGTGCATCGTGACCGTGGCCTGAGAGGTCGGCCAACATGTTGTTGTCAATCCAAACGGTTGAGAAATCATAGGCTGCTTTTAATTGATTTGCCATACCAGAATGCAGATCATACAAATCATCCGCACTCATGTCAACACTAATCTCGTCGGCGTCCAATGCCATATGATAGAATCTCACGTTGCCGAACGAGCCATTGCAGAAATTAGTTGGCTGTCCACCACTGTTGCCTGCCCCGACAAACACATCATGCGTGTTGGTCACAGCCCAGTCGTTCACCGGTGCTGCCCAACTGCTGTTGGTCTGGCCGTTGTGGTAAATACGAATCTCATTGTTGGTGCGGTCCACCACAAGTGCAAAATGCATCCACTCCCCTGCCGGCACCGTGACACCCGTGTAGATCGACAAGGCGTGACCCGAGGTTGAAGTGGGCGTATTGAGTCCCAGCGACTGGCCCGCACTGCCCGTGCCAAAGAACTCATAACCCGTGCGTTCGCTGCCCGCACCTTGCACCGACATATCGCGCTTGCACACATAGCGTGGATAGCTAGTATAGGTCTCGTTGCGCACCCATCCCGTGACAGTAAAGCTTTGGTCGGCAGCGATGTTGAAGTCTTCGTGATGTGGAATGCGCATATACTGGTCGGTGCCGTTGAATGTGATGTAATGGGCAGGTTGGGCAAATGCCCCAGTCAAAGCCGTCAGCAGGACAACGAGAGCAAAGAGTTTATTCATGGCGATAGGTGTTATTGGATTAAACTTCAATGTATTGGGTGCAAAACTAATATTATTTCGGAAATCACACAACATTTTCATATTTTTGCCTCGTGTATTATGCCAGACACCATCAACATTCGAAAAGGAAATAGGATTATTATTTAAACAGTATAAAACTATGGGTTGGCTTGTTGATCATTACAAAATCACCTACAACGACCTATTTGTGGGCAGTTATTACGTTTACGAAGACAATACTTGCAGGTATTACGTCAACAGTTGGAAAAATGAACTTGAACCCATCAAGGACCTCCTTGAAAAAAAAGGCCTGTTGAAAGACAAAGACACAAAGAGACCTATCGCTGCCATCACGAAGATGATGACGGCTGAAAATAGGGTAAAGGGCAGGAAGAGATCCATATATCATTGTGACGGCCTTACTTTGGAAAGGATTCCTAATGAGACCAACGAGCGTTTTTGGGTGTATCGACATGATGCCAAGAAGAATGAGCCGGGCTATTCTGACAAAAGCCATTCCGCTCCGCATTATGAAGGTGAAAAAACACCGGAAGGAATGAGGGAATGGACTACATGGTACGCCTTCATCAAGATGGACGATGGCACCTATGAGGCGGCACTTGATGAATCCTGGTGGTGGGGCGGCGGCCACAACGACGGCGGCACCATCCACACCGACATCCCCGAAGAATGGTTCGAATTGTCCTACGATGAATTTCTTGAAAATGTGGTGACGCTTTCGGCGGCTGCACACTATGGTTTCACGCCAGAAGAGCTGAAAGAGAAGAAAGGCTTGAAAGAATTCTTTGGTTTCGAATAAGACGCAACACGCTATTTCCACCATCCTTCCAGTTTCAGCAACGCGATTTTGTTGTGCATGCCTCCCCCATAGCCCGTGAGGTTTCCATTAGCGCCCATCACGCGATGGCAGGGCACGATGAGGCAAATGGGGTTCCATCCCACTGCGCCACCTACTGCCTGCGCAGAATTGATTTTCAACCGTTTTGCGATTTCTCCATAAGTTAGTGTATGCCCAAATGGTATCTCGCACACGATATCCAACACTACCTTGCGGAATGGTGTCAAGTCTTCCATGCGGTAAGCTGGTGTGAAATCTGGCTGATGGCCAGTGAAATAGAAGTCCAACCAACGATAGGTATCATGAATTACGGGCGGTAGAGACGAGCCATGGCGCGTCTCTACAACGCCCAATGGATGTTTGTTTTCGTCACGCGAGCCTGCAAACCATAAGCCTGTCAGCGCCTTGCCATCGGTGCTCATCAGCAGATCATCGAAACCTTCTGGTGTCGGATAAAGGTATGTAGCCATATTCAATCCTCCAAAGCGAATTTTCGCAAAGCCGTTTCATCCAAGCGCTGGACGGTCCATTCATCCATGGGCATAGCACCGATGCTGCGGTAAACCGTCAGGGCTGGTTTGTTCCAATCGAGGCAGATCCATTCCATGCGGCCACAGTTGCGCTCCACGGCAATCTTTGCCAAATATTTCAACAAAGCCTTACCATAGCCACGACCGCGTTTCTCGGGAAGGATGAACAGGTCTTCGAGATACAGGCCCTTGCGCCCAACAAAAGTGGAGAAATTGTGGAAAAACAAAGCGAATCCGATGACCGCGCCGTCTTCCTCGGCAAAGACCACCTCGGCGGAATGCTCCACAAAAAGGGAATGATAGATGATGGCCTCGTCGGCCACAACTTCATCGGCGCATTTCTCGTAAACGGCGAGTTTTTTTATGAATTCAAGTACGAAACCTGCCTCTTCGGGCTTCGCGGGACGGATAATAAATGAAGTATTCATGATTAGTCCTATTTGTATCACTATATATCTTTAATGAAACACAAGATCGCTTTTACCCAAATTGCAGTCGGAACAAAGAGTTTGAAGGTTTCCCATTATTGTCTCATCGCCTTTTGAATAAGGGTAAATATGGTCAATATGCAATACTACAGAAGGGTCTGTTGCGGGCGATTTGCCACATTTGCAGCATTTAAAATGATCCCGAGCCATCACCTTAAAACGTAAACGAAGGTTAATATCTCGTTTTGTTTTGTGTATGATAGTTTGTTCCTCTACCTTAGCAACATCAGAAACTTCATCTGGTATTGCAACTTTCTTATCTTCATCATCCTCAGAGTTGATGTAAGACACAAAAGCTTCTAAAGCTTTACGCCAACTTCCAAAACGCCGACGATATGTTCCTGCACTAATCTCAGCTCCTTTCTCAATGCTAAACTCCTCATATCTAGGTTGGTGTCCCAGTTTTATCCATATATGTTCTATTTCCTCAAACAATTCTTTTTCAGAATACATTTGTTTAGGGCCAGTTCTAAAAGGTGTTTGTTCTAATCCTGCCACTTTCAGCAAAGAACCCCATCCTCCATATTTTTTTGTCCTCTCTCCGTAATTAAATCTTCCATATTTTTCATATTCCGTTCGCGTTACATAACCATGTCCCATTAACTTCACAACATGTCGTAAATCAGCAAAAAAGACCTCATCCGATTCGCAATAATCATGAATCTTAAGACGTCCTGTCTCAACAGACAGCCCCGCCCGTCTTAATACTTCGTTCCATGAACCAAATCGATTTCTCAAAGTACCATAACTAAAACGACCGTGTGAAGAATAGTCTTTGTATGATAAAGATTCTTTTTTGAGCAAATCTGCCACTCGTTTCACATCCTCTATCAGTTCTTCGTCTGGAGTATTTCGATGATATTCGTTCAATACAAATTCCATATAGCATATTATTGATTCCAACAATTGATTATTTAAACACAAAACTAATCATTTTTTCAGCATCTTTCCCCTAATATGTTTCAACGCGGCCGGCAGCACCTCGGGTTCCATCATCTGGAGTGCCGTGTTGAACTCTTCGAGCAGTTCAGGGTAGTATTTGCTTTGCGCATAAGTCAACTTGATGGCCAATGACTTCACGCCGATGGGTTCATCGGAGAGCATGGCGTTGAAGCAGAAATCGAGGAAGTCAGTGCAGATGCTGTCGGCCTCAAAGGGAGTTCTTTCCAACAGGTTCATGATAAGGCGGCGTTTCGTGGTGCTGGTGGTGCGCATGGCTTCATCAATGAGGGTGTTTTGATGCTCGGCCAACCAGGCATCTGCGGTTTTGGGAAGGTGCGTCAACACCCAAGCGGCATTGTCGGAAGTACGCTTGTCTTCATCGAAAAGCAGCTGAAACAGTTCCTCCTTAAAGCTGCCTCCAGCCAAGGCTCGAGCATCACCTCCACTAATTCTGCCTGACAATATGGTTTTCAGCTCCGACATAAACTAAACACACAATTCTCCTTTCGCCACAATCGCGGCCGTGCCGCCCACATAGATAGCACCATCTTTGTCGATACGCGTCGCAACAACGGAGGGCCGACCCATTGCCTCACCTTGCATGAAGGCGCATTCCGCCTCGGCGCCAAGGCATCCGTTATGTTGCAGATAGAAGGTCAATGCCGCATTGGCGGTGCCAGTGGCCGATTCCTCGGGCACGCCGTACAAAGGCCCGAAATCGCGGACGTGGGCTGTGTAGCTGTCGTTGGCAAAGGCAAAGACATGGAAACTTACTGCATCATATTTCTTGGTGATGGCAGTGATAGCCTCCATGTCGGGATTCAAGGCCTGCAAGGTTTCCACATCGGGCAAGGGAATCATCAAATCGGGAAGGCCCGAGTAGGCAATTTGTATAGGCAAAACGGGATGGTAATCATTGACGCCCAATGATTTATAGATTTCTTCCGTTTCTTCGACAGTAGTAACAATACGCGGCATGGCCATCTGCATCATCACCCCCTCCCCTGCTTCGATGCGTAAATCACCGGCAAGCGTGTGGCAAAGGCAAGTTCCCGAAGCCAAACCTTCATAGTGCAACAAATAGAATGATGCTATGGTGGCATGGCCACATAGCTCAACCTCGGCTTTTGGGGTGAAATACCGGATAGTAAACTCCTTATCGGAGTGTCGCCTAATGAAAGCTGTCTCCGAATAGCGCAACTCGGCAGCGATTTGCAGCATCAGTTTCTCTTCGGGGAACTGTTCTGTTTCGAGCAGCACCACACCTGCGGGATTGCCGCCGAAGGGTTGGTCGGTAAAGGCATCAACAACGTAATATCTCATGACTTAAAGTATTTGTGCCGTATGGTTCTTCGTGTCCACCTTGCCTATGGCATCAACGATAACACCTTGTTCATCAATGACGTAGGTAGTGCGCAGCGTTCCTTCGGTCACCTTGCCGTACATCTTCTTCTCACCCCAAGCCTCGTAGGCTTTCAGGATAGTCAAATCAGTGTCGGCGATGAGATGGAAAGGCAGGTTATATTTGGCGATGAAGTTCTGATGCGACTTGGCACTATCACGGCTGACGCCCAGCACATTATAGCCCAATGCTAAAAAACGCTCATAGTTGTCACGAAGGTCGCAGGCCTCGGCGGTGCAGCCTGGAGTGCTGTCCTTGGGATAGAAATAAAGCACCAGTTTCTTTCCGGCGAAATCCGTCAGTTTGACAAAGTTTCCGTTTTCGTCTTGCCCTTCAAAGTAAGGGGCTTTCGTTCCTTTTTGTAGCATAGTTTGTATGTATTGTTCGTGTGTGCAAAGTTACACATTTTGACACTAATTCAAGTAAAAACAAATATTTTGAGTTTATTTATATTCAACACTTGCTCTTTCACGAAAAATGTGTACTTTTGCAGCAATGAAATACTGGTCGATGACCGCAACGGGTAGCTTCACGCCATTAAGGTGAGATTATTGTCGGTTCAACTCCGACCGCCAGTTCAAAGAGAGCGATTTCAATCGCTCTCTTATTTTATAAGCACAAATTGAGGGTTCTCAAGAGACTCTATACTAACAAATCCCCAAGATTTTGCTGCATTAATGATGGTTTTCCCATTCAACCTAAAGTTTGGATGCACAACGACTTTCACTAGTTTACTTTGTTCGAAAGGATGAGTGAACACATAAACAAGCTCTTTCTGAGCAGTATCTTCATAGATGTGCAATGGAGTTTTTAATGCATTTTCTATCAAATCATATTGCTCTATCGGGATTACCGCTCCTTTTTTTGACTTAGGATGATGCGCATATTTGAACACGTCTTGCTGTGTCACCACGATTGAATCAGATTGCAAGGCAACACCTTTTTTGTTCATATCTTTTATAATTGCATCATCAAGTTGTGCAACTATGACCATTTGCCCATTGCCCCTTCCCTTTGCCAACAATTCCTCAGCATATTGTCTAAGACTTCCCTGATAATAGTCCATATCAACTCCCCCAATTGTCCCTATCCAAACTCCTATAGTTAATTGCCTCGGCGAGATGTCCTGTTTGGATGTTCTCGCTGCCATCAAGGTCGGCGATGGTACGGGATACTTTTAGGATTCTATCGTATGCACGAGCCGAGAGTCCAAGGCGATTCATGGCATTTTTCAAGATAGTGCGACAACCCTCGTCTAACTCGCAGTATTTCTGGATGAGTTGCGAGGTCATTTGTGCATTGGCATGGATGGTGGGATATTCGGCATAGCGTTCCTCCTGTATCTTCCTTGCCTTGATGACACGCTCGCGCACCACTGCACTTGGCTCACCGCTGCTCTTCGATGATAAATCCTTATAGGCGACTGGCACGACTTCGACATGCAGATCGATGCGATCCATCAAAGGCCCACTGATGCGATTAAGGTACTGTTGCACCATACCTGGCTTGCAGGTGCACTCCTTATCAGGATGGTTGTAATAGCCACAGGGGCAGGGATTCATAGCCGCCACCATCATGAAATTGGCAGGGAAGTCAACGGTCATCTTGGCTCGTGAAATCGTTACTATCCTATCCTCCATCGGTTGACGCATCACTTCGAGGACAGTACGTTTGAATTCAGGGAGCTCGTCAAGAAAGAGCACACCGTTATGTGCAAGTGATATCTCACCAGGTTGTGGATATGTGCCACCGCCCACTAAACCAGCATCGCTAATGGTGTGGTGCGGGCTCCGGAATGGTCTCGTACGCACTAACGCGGCATTACGGCCAATCAATCCCGCAACAGAATGGATTTTTGTGGTTTCAAGGGCTTCAGCCATAGTCAAAGGTGGCAGGATGGTGGGCATGCGCTTGGCTAACATGGTCTTGCCGCTACCAGGAGGCCCGATAAGGATGACATTGTGTCCGCCAGCAGCCGCAATCTCCAAGGCTCGCTTGATGTTCTCTTGGCCCTTTACATCGCTGAAATCGAATTGATAGTCACCCACCTGATCACCATCAAGCCCATCGATTTTCACTGGTTTTATCTTATCCTCGCCATTGAGAATTGAAACCACATCGTGGATGTCTCCCACGCCATACACCTCCAGGCCTTCCACCACAGCTGCTTCGCGGGCGTTTCCCTTAGGAATGATAAGTCCTCTAAAGCCGTCTTGCTTTGCTTTGATGGCTATAGGCAACGCACCTTTTATAGGATTGAGCGTACCGTCTAGAGACAACTCGCCCATAATAACGAATTGCTCCAACAAGTCGGAATTGACCTGCTCGGAAGCTGCCATAATTCCGATGGCAATCGGCAGGTCATAGGCCGAGCCTTCCTTGCGGATGTCGGCAGGAGCCATATTGATGACAATCTTTTTGTGAGGGTAATAATACCCCAAATTGATGATGGCAGAAACGATACGTTGATGGCTTTCCTTCACCGCATTGTCGGGCAGCCCGACAAGAAAGAAATTGATGCCTCTGCCGATGTTCACCTCGATGGTGACTTGAATCGCGTCGATGCCGAAAAGGGCACATCCAAATGTCTTTACTAGCATAATTCTTAGTATTTAAAGTTTTATGCAGCAAAGATGCAAAGTCTGTCAAGACTAAGCCGTTGAATAAACGTTTGTTGTCGACAGTAGTCGTTTGTTGTCGTTTGCTGTCGGATATATTTCTGATTATTACTTCTTTGGCTTATAACCCGAATCTTGGAAAATATTCTGTAAATCTTTCCTATCCATCAGTTGTGTGAGGCTACACTCATGATTTGACACATAAGAGCGAACTATATTCAATCCAAAAAACTCACCCAAACGTGAAGGGGCATCGTTGCTATAGACTTGGGTGAAAGGGCCGTCACCGAAAAACATCCTATAAGCATCCAAACTTGCATCGTATAAACGGCGGTTGCCTACAATGTCAGCCCAAACCTGACCTTCGTTCTCCACGGCCCAACGCCACTGGTTTTGTGAATAACCCAGCAAAATACTGTCGGGAATCTCAGGGCACATCGCCTCTACGAAAAAATTACGGCGTCCATAAAACACCATTTCACCCACAATTTGTCCCTGTTTACGCCATTCATATAGATAATACATATATAGCTGCTCTGCCACTTCTTTGGACAAAGTCGCGACATTCCTACGCAACGACATATATCTGGGCATCCCAATCTGGTCATAAACCTCCTCGTCATCAAGATACCAGTCCAAAGAGATCACCAACTGATTGTCAATAATCAGTACCGGCGGCTCGTCAGGATGAATACCTGTGATGCAGGTAAACACCTTTTTAGGAAGTTCAATTTCGGGATAATAGTGGTGAAAATGGGCAAAAACCTCTTCCACTATTGGCTCCACTTCTTTCAAGTCAGGGAAAGCCACTTCCACATTTTGATACAAAGCGATGCTGAATGGGTCGGTGGCAAAATCTTTCAGGTATTGCACCGCATCAGGATCGTTGAGATTGCCATTAAGAAACACACGATAACGATCTTGTATCTTCATCAATTCCATTTGGAAATTGGCTGTATCAAGGTTGAAGAGCACCTCTTCATATCGGTCGAACTCTAAGTCATAAGGCTCGGTCTTGACGTCCAGTTTCGACTTATAGGCCGGCTTTTCTTCCTGACAAGATGACAGGATTAAGAAGAGACTGAGTAGGATTAGGGTGGATGTTAAGGTTTTCATATTATATGATCTATCGCCCCTAAGGGGCTTGAATTGTTACTCTATTATGAAACAAGACTTGAGTCACCTGCTTCCTGATTATTGCCCTCGAGGGGCATAGGTCAAGATGCACTCCCGAAGCATCTCATACGCCGCAATTGTCGCACGATTAATGACATTCTCGCGGTCTTTGCCGAAGTTGAAGCGTTTGGAAACGACACCAGAAGGCGAAGCCAAACCAATCCATACCGTGCCAATTGGATTTTCCTCTGTGCCGCCACTCGGACCAGCAACACCCGTCGTTGCAACACCAAAATCAGCCTCCATCAAGTTGCGAACGCTTTCTGCCATGCTTTCAACAACTTTCTGACTTACGACACCATGCTTTTCTATCAACTCGGCGGGCACTCCCAACACTTTCGTCTTCATCGGAGTGGCGTAAGTCACCGCCGTCCCCTTAAACACATCTGAGCTTCCAGGTATCAACGTGATGACATGAGCGATGTTTCCTCCCGTACAACTCTCAGCCGAAGCGAACGTCATTTCATTATTAATTAATAAATCGAAAACCGTTCGTTCGATGGGTTGGTCCTGCATGGAAAAGATGTACTCAGGAATCAATTGTGTCAACTTCTTGACTTGGTCGTCCAAGGTCACATGAAGCAAGTCGGCATCCTCATGCCTACCACTTAAACGCAAACGCACCATGCCATACTGAGGAAGGTAGGCCAAGGAAAGAAAACCGGGCAAGGCTTCTTCCCATTCCTTGATACGGTCGGCCAAAAACGACTCGCCGATGCCAGTAGTCATGATAACACGCTTCTCATAGGATACCGAGTGAAATCTTGCCTTGATACGAGGCAACAATTCATCCGTGAAAATCCCCTTCATCTCGAATGGGACACCTGGCATGAACACAAATACTACGCCCTTCTTTTCCAGCCACATGCAGGGTGCAGTACCATAAGTATTCGGAATGTATACGCAAGATTTTGGCAGCATAGCCTGACTGCGGTTGCGCTCACTCATCTGAAAGCCACGACGCTTAAATAGAGAGAGCACATTGTCGTATGCAGCCTGACAAAACTCCAGCTCGGTATCAAAAAACTTGCAAACTGTCGGTTTCGTGATATCATCGGCAGTGGGGCCCAAACCACCCGTCACCAAAACCAATTCAGCATCCATACAAGCATCAAATGCATCAAGGATGGCTCTTTCGGAATCACCGATGGTTAATACGGAATCCAGCTGAAAACCCGCTTCTGAAAGATGTTCGCCAAGCCAAGCTGCATTCGTATTAATCACTTGACCGATAAGTAATTCATCACCAATTGAGATATTTTTTATGACCAATTCTTTCATATTGATTCAAATTTGTGCAAAGATAGGCCATTTTCGACTATCGTTGGAAAAAAAACGTTATTTCAAATTATTTCGTATCTTTGCGCCCTCAAATTTGAGATTGGCTCCGCCAAAACCTAAAAATCGATGAGATCAAAGCGGGGTATTTCAACCTATTATAAAGAAAAAGACATGAATCAACCCATTCCTGCATCACAGCTTGTCCTCAACAATGAAGGCGCCATATATCACTTGAATCTCCATCCAGACCAAATAGCCGATGATGTCATCCTGGTTGGAGACCCCGGCCGTGTCGACATGATCGCTTCTTTTTTCGACAAAATTGAGGTGGCTCGACAAAACCGCGAACTCGTCACACGTACGGGCTATTTCAACGGCAAACGTATCACCGTACTCAGCACGGGCATGGGCACCGACAACCTCGACATCGTAATGAACGAGCTCGATGCGTTGGCCAATATCGACCTGAAAACGAGAATGCCCAAGGAAGAGCATCGCGCTCTGAACCTTATTCGCCTTGGCACATGCGGAGCCTTGCAGCCCGACATTGAAATCGATGAAAGTTATATAGCTACACGTTATGCCATCGGCTTGGACGGCTTGCTGTATTTTTATGAAAAACATAAGGAAGTGAACGAGATTGCCTTACGCGATGCCTTCATCGAGCAAATGAACTACCCAAAAGACCTGCCTCTGCCCTATGCCGTGGAAGGATCAAAAGAGTTGTTTGATCGTCTAGCACAAGGCTACTACCATGGAGTGACCGCCACAGCACCTGGTTTCTACGGTCCGCAAGGCCGCACTTTGAGGATGCATCTCGCCTATCCCGAGAACAACAGAAAGATTGAAGCGTTCAACTACCAAGGATGGCGCGTGTGCAACTTCGAGATGGAATCGTCCGCGCTCTATGGCCTCGGCAAGATGATGGGTCACAATTGTATGACCATTTGTGTCGTGGTCGCCAACCGCGTCACCGAAAAGTTTTCAAAAGACTACCATCCCTTTGTCAAGAAACTTGTTTTGAACACTTTGGAGCGGCTTTCGTCATAATAAAGTGCTAATTTTCAGCAAAAAAAATGATTTTTTTTCAAAATTCCATTACTGATAAAGAAAAAATATATATTTTTGCCGCGCATTCAGACCCTATTAATGGATTTAAGTATCAATAAAACAGACAAATAGAAGCAAACTAAACAATATCAATGAAAAAAGTATTTATCACGCTTATCACATTACTTGCCTTTTCTTCATCGGTGATAGCAGAGGGACATGTTGATTCTGTTCGGTATCTGACAACAAGATGGCGCAGAAACTGGTTCGTTTCAGCAGGCGGCACAGTAAATTGGTGGCAGGGAAGCATGAATGTTCCCGAAAGCTTTGTGAATAGTTATACCAAGGTGGATTTTGCACACCCTAGGTTTGGCTTCACCGTCAATTTTGGTAAGTGGGTCAATCATAATAAGGGTGTGAGGATTTCCTACAGCAATACTAGAATTGACAGCTATATCTTTGGTAGACATCCAAGTCTGCCTCACATCCAGTTCCTTTATGGTGAGAATCCTGAAGTGGCGGAAACTGTAGGTGGAAACTCGATTTATAAGACCTCCATGCGTTATCATAATCTGGTTGCTCAGTATATGATAAGTCCCATCGATTTTTTCCAAGGTTACTACAATCCTGATAGAGTTTGGACTCCTGTACTTTATCTAAGTGCTGGTGGTGCATTAAACTCGAACGATTTGTTTGTCTGCCAGTCTCTTGTTCATTATCTAAATTATAAGAAAGATAGAGATTTGGCAAAGTATGATGGCACAAACTTTGAACTAGCCCTTGGTGCAGGCTTACTCAACAATTTCAAACTTGGTGAACATTTTGACCTTTTCTTGGATATAGATTGGATGTTTCACAGATGGACCATCGACTCATGGGAGCATGAATTGGGTGGCAAAGACTTTGTTGATGGCATGGAAGGTATTAGGCCAAAAAGATTCGACAACCTTTACTCGGTTTCTCTCGGTCTAACTTATTACTTCAGCAGGATATACGAGTTGTATGAACCCGACACCACCACATGTGTGATAGAACCTCCTTGCGAGCCTGATACGGTTACTATCTTCATCAACTCTGGTGAAATGGCCTGCTACCCATTCTCTATCTTCTTCCATCGCGACTCATATCAACTGATGTCAAACAGAGATTTGGTCAACTTGCGTGAGATTGTCAATGTGGCTACAGACAAGGGTTATAGAATTCGTTTGAGAGGTTCTTGCGACAGTGCAACAGCTACCGCTTCCTACAACCAAACCTTGTCAGAAAACCGTTGTAGAAGGATCATGCAAGAATTGCTGAAGATGGGCTTCCCCGAAGAAAAAATCATCATCATCCCCATTGGCGGGATCAAGGAACTTAACCCGACAGAATACGACCGTCGTGTTGTGGTTGACCTTGTGCAATGAGCCGTGGTTCTATTGGCAACATGAAATGAAAAAAACGAAAAAAGCCCGACAACAGTCAGGCTTTTTTCGTTTTTTTTGTTTTCTTTAAGACAATCCAAAAAGCATCCTTGCATTCTCAGAAGTAGCCTCTGCAATGCCTTCGAGAGAATTCTGCAAGATTTCGGCAATCTTTTGCGCCGTATGGACAAGAAATGCAGGCTCATTGCGCTTGCCTCGACAGGGAACAGGAGCCAAATAAGGCGCATCCGTCTCCAAAACGATTCTATCCAAAGGCAGACTGGGAAGAAATTCTTTCACACCACAATTTTTGTAAGTCGTCACACCACCCAAACCAAGATAGAAGCCCAATTCAAGGTAAACTTTAGCTTCTTCTTCCGTTCCCGTGAAGCAATGCATGATGCCGCACAGGCCGCCGTCTTGCTTCTTTTCCAGGATTTTCACCATCTTGTCGAAGGCATTGCGGCAGTGAATGGATAACGGCAAGCCCAGTTGTTTTGCCCAATCCAGTTGGGTCTCAAAGGCGTCAAGTTGCTGATGCTCATAGGTTGCGTCCCAGTAGAAATCGAGGCCGACCTCCCCCACTCCGATATAAATGCCGCGTTCCAGCTCCTTTTCCATCGTGGCCAGCACCTCTTTGTAGTCTTCCTTGACTTCCTCGGGCTGCAGGCCCATCATCACTCGGGTACAATCAGGATTGTGTTCGTGTAATTCAAGCATCGGAGTGATAGTTGAGGCGTCCACATTAGGTAGAAGCATCATCTTTACGCCTGCATCCAACGCACGTTGGACAGTCTCTATTCGGTCTAAGCTGAATTGATGGTCGTAGATATGTGTATGGGTGTCGACGAGATACATGGTCAATACAAGAAATTATCGTATGGATAGCGAATCGCGTGCATGTCACGGATTTCCTTATAGAGCAAATCTCTGAATTCCTGGTAATTGTCGCGATTTTTGGCGGAGATAAAGATGCAGTTTTCATTCATCTTGGCCATCCAGGTCTTTTTCAGATCCTCGTAAGAAACATTGCGCTTGGTGGGCGGCGTCAGATCATCAGGATCCTTCTCCTCCCAAGTATAGGCATCGGTCTTGTTGAAGACGACAATGGTCTTCTTATCGGCACAACCCAACTCGGCTAGGGTCTGGTTCACAACCTCCATCTGCGCTTCGAAATCAGGATGCGAGATGTCGACCACGTGCAGCAGGATGTCAGATTCACGCACCTCATCCAAGGTAGACTTGAACGACTCCACAAGATGGTGCGGCAACTTACGAATAAACCCCACAGTATCAGACAAAAGGAATGGTAGATTATCCACCACCACCTTACGCACAGTGGTGTCCAAAGTGGCAAAGAGCTTGTTTTCGGTATAAACCTCAGATTTGCTCAACAGGTTCATAATGGTCGACTTGCCCACGTTGGTATAGCCCACTAGGGCAACTCGAACTAACTTGCCACGGTTCTTGCGCTGCACGGTCTTCTGCTTGTCGATATCCTTCAGCTTCTCTTTCAGCAAGGCAATGCGTTCCAAAATCAAGCGGCGGTCAGTCTCTATCTGGGTTTCACCAGGACCACGCATACCGATACCACCACGTTGGCGTTCCAAGTGTGTCCACATACGGGTCAGACGAGGCAGAAGGTATTGATACTGTGCTAGTTCAACTTGCGCCTTGGCATGTGCTGTATGGGCATTGGAGGCAAAAATGTCCAAAATGAGGCTAGTGCGGTCAAGGACACGACATTCCAAAGCCTGTTCCATGTTTCGGGCTTGGGTTGCGCTGAGTTCGTCATCGATAACGGCAATCTCGATGTTCTCCGCCTTAATATATTGGTGAATCTCCTCAAGTTTGCCTGAACCGAGATAGGTTACGCTGCTCGGATGGTCCAATGGCTGAATGAAACGTGCCACGGGCACACCACCGGCAGTTTCCAACAAGAAAGCCAGTTCGTCAAGGTATTCCTCAGTACGCTCACGACCTTGTTGTTTGCTGGCAACGGCAATCAAAACGGCACGTTCCGGTATTTTTTCGTATGTGATGAAGTCACCCATTTTATTGAATTATGAATGTGGAATGTGGGATGCTGAATGATCGCAATGCGACGCAGGGCTTCGCCCTCATTCATCATTTTGCATTCAGCATTCAGCATTAATATTGCCTAAATCCGATGATTTTACGAACCTCATTCAGCGTCTTCGCCGCACTCTCACGAGCCTTTTCAGCACCCATACGGGCGATGCGGTCGAGGCGTTCCGTATCAGACGAGAACTCGATGATGCGCTCTCGGATAGGGGCGACTGTCTTTTCAAGGTCTTCAGCTATCTGTTTTTTCATGTCGCCGTAACGGATAGAGCAGTCGTTCCATTTCTCGTCGAAATACTTCACCGTCTCAGGCTCGCTGACGATGTTCATCATCGTGAAAAGGTTCTGGATAACCTCAGGCTTGGGGCTGTTGGGCACGGTCGGGCCGCTGTCGGTGACGGCGCGCATCACCTTCTTTCGCATGGTCTTCTCGTCCTCAAAGAGATAGATACAATTGCCGTCGCTCTTGCCCATCTTGCCGCTACCGTCCAATCCTGGCACCTTGATGGCATCGCCACCGAAATAGTAGTTTTGCGGCTCAGGGAAGAACTCCACTTTATAGATGTTGTTGAAACGGCGAGCGCACTTGCGAGCCATCTCCATGTTTTGCTCCTGGTCCTTGCCCACGGGCACCCATTTGGCGCGATGTTGCAGGATGTCAGCAGCCATCAGTGTGGGATAGGTGAACAGGCCGGCGTTCACGTTGTCGGGTTGTTGACGCGCTTTCTCCTTGAAAGTCGTCACACGACCCAGTTCGCCAATGTAAGCGTTCATGTTAAAGTAGAGATATAGCTCAATGGTCTCCGGCACGTCACTTTGAATATAGATGGTGGCCTTTTCGGGATCAATGCCGCAGGCGAGGTATTCTGCCAAAATCGTGCGGGCTGATTTCTGTATGTTCTCAGGCGTGGGGTGTGTGGTCAACGAATGCCAGTCGGCGATGAAGAAATAGCAGTTGTAGTCTTCCTGCATCTTCACGAAACTACGCACGGCGCCATAATAATTACCGAGGTGAAGGTTTCCAGTGGGGCGGATGCCGCTTAAAACGATGTCTTTATTCATGTTGAAGTGTTGACTGTTGAAATGTTTAATTGTTGTTTGAGGCGGAACTGCGGGACGCGAGATTCAACCCTAACCATCATTGCGGGCTTCACCCACAATCTCCCTCGCGAAAGGATGTCGTCTTCGCGGGTAGGAGATGGCGGATGTTCCTCCGCCATGACGGTAACATGGGAATAGTTGTAAGCCCCCAGTAACGCGTCAGCATTAATTGGGTGCAAAAATAAGAAAAAGCCCGCTCTCAGAGCAGGCTTTTTGAGGTTTTTTTGTAGCAGTGGCTTCCGATCAGAGCTTGATGTCGTCGCCATTGGCGTTCTGGAAGTTGTACTGCAGCGTGTGGAATTCAGGCATCGACTGCACTTTGAATTTCTTGCCGTATTTTTTCATCCATTTGCGGCGAATCGAAAACAGGCCATCTATGCAGAGGTAGGAATAGATGAAGGGATGCACCTGCAGGGTCAAGTGGTTCTCGTTCTGGTCGACCATGAGGTACTTGAGGTGGTTTTCGATTTCGTCGATGAAGAGAATGGCGGGGCGTATTTTGCCTTCGCCTGCACAGACAGGACATTTTTCCTGCACCTGTACTTCTGTTTCGGGGCGCACGCGTTGGCGTGTGATTTGGATGAGGCCGAACTTCGTCGGAGGAAGGATGGTGTGCTTGGCACGGTCGTGCGACATGGCTTCGACCAAGGCGTCAAACAAATCCTTACGGTGTTTGGCTTCGTGCATGTCGATGAAGTCGACAATAATGATGCCGCCCATGTCGCGCAAACGCAACTGGCGCGCGATTTCCTTGGCAGCTTCGATGTTGACTTGAAAAGCGTTGTCTTCCTGCGAATTCTCCTTGTTCACCCGATGGCCGCTGTTCACGTCGATGACGTGCATGGCTTCGGTGTGCTCGATGACAAGGTAGACACCGTTTCTGATAGTGACAATCTTACCGAAAAAGCCTTTGATTTGCTTGGTTACGTTGAAAAAGTCAAAGATAGGCTCTTTGCCTTTGTAAAGTTGCACAATATCAACTTTTTGCGGAGCGAATGTCTGAATGTTTTTCTGGATCTCTTCATAGAGTTTCTCATCGTTCACATGGATATTGTTGAACGACTCGTTAAGCAAATCACGCAGCATGACGCTGGTTTGATCCATCTCGCTGACCATCCTTCCGAAGGTCGTCATCTTTTTCATCTCGATGATACACTGTTCCCACTTGGAAATCAATGAACGGAGATCGGCATCAAGTTCGGCTACTTTCTTGCCTTCAGCGACGGTGCGGATGATGACGCCATAGTTGGCCGGCTTAATGCTCTGCATCAGGCGACGGAGACGGTTACGTTCTTCGCTGCTGCGGATTTTTTGTGATACCGAAATACGGTTAGAGAAGGGGACAAGGACGAGATAACGGCCAGCGAAAGAAATCTCGGCAGTGATTCTCGGCCCTTTGGTATGAATGGGCTCCTTGGCAATCTGCACTGGCAACAAATCGCCTACAGCAAGCCAATCGCTGATTTTGCCATTCTTGGGCAAGTCGCCTTCAAGTTTGAACTTATCCATGGCCACATCATCGTTGGCAAGGACCATCTTCTTGTACTTGATCAGCGAATTGGCTTGAAGGCCAAGGTCCAGATAATGCAGGAAAGCCTCCTTGGGGTAGCCCACATCAACGAAAGCTGCATTTAGGCCAGGCAATATCTTCTTCACCCTGCCCAAATAAACGTCACCAACCGCAAATTGGTTATTGGTCTTCTCTCTGTGAAGTTCGACAAGCGTGTTGTCTTCCAGAAGAGCGATGTCAACCTCCGAAGCGTGCGAATTGATAATCAAGTCGCGCGTCACTGTCTTATTTTCCACTGCAACCTCTTGCTGTTGTTCTTCAGACATAGTGTTTTAACTTTGGGGTTAACGAATTGTTTGATAAAACAATAACACAACAATGGTGTGAGCCAATGCTGTGTTATTGTTGTGTTTAGGCTCAAGAAGAGCTTATTTCTTCTTGTGTCTGTCCTTTCTCAAGCGTTTTTTGCGCTTGTGCGTCGACATTTTGTGTCTTTTGTGTTTTTTACCGTTTGGCATAATATAAAAATTTTATCTTGTTGTTTATCTTACTTGACAGCATTCATGAAGGTCTTAGCAGGCTTGAAGGCCGGAATCTTATGAGCAGGAATAGTGATGGCGATGTTCTTGCCAATGTTACGGCCAGTCTTTTCAGCTCTAGTCTTGATGATGAAGCTACCGAAGCCTCTCAGATAAACGTTTTCACCCTTAGCCATAGCGTTCTTCACAACTTCCATGAAATTTTCAACAACATTCTGGACAGCACCTTTTTCAATGCCGGTCTTGCTTGCAATTTCAGCAACGATTTCTGCTTTAGTCATTTTTTCTCTTATTTTAATGGTTAGTTATTATGTTTGTCGTAAATTTGCGGCAAAGGTACGAACAATTTTAATACAAAGACCTAATTAATGCAATTTTTTTATTCTAATGAGTTATAAATAAAGAATTTCGCAAAAGGGAACACGATGAACATCATACAAGACACCTTAATTAATTGGTATGCTGAAAACCACCGCGACCTGCCATGGCGGAATAACCCCACGCCTTACCAAGTCTGGCTTTCAGAAATCATCTTGCAACAGACTCGCGTCAACCAAGGCTGGGAGTATTACCTCCGTTTCGCCGAAAAGTGGCCCACGGTGAACGACCTTGCAAAAGCCTCAGAGGAAGAAGTACTAAAGATGTGGCAAGGACTCGGTTACTACTCGCGCGCTCGTAACCTGCACAAATGTGCCAAGCAAGTTGTGGAACAATATGGAGGTCTATTCCCCGCTGATTTTGAACAGCTTAAGCAACTTCAAGGCATAGGCGACTACACTGCCGCCGCCATTGCATCCATCGCTTTCAATCTGCCACATGCTGTAGTTGACGGTAATGTCTACCGCGTTCTGGCTCGCCTCTTCGACATCGACACACCTATTAATAATAAAGAAGGCCAAAAACAATTTGCCTTGCTTGCCGACGAGCTACTCAACCGCAAGCAACCTGGTCTCCACAACCAAGCTATGATGGAATTCGGCGCCCTGCATTGCACGCCCAAGAACCCCAACTGCTTGTTATGCCCACTACAACCCCAATGCCTAGCCTTCTCACATCAGACCGTAATGCAACGACCCGTGAAATTGCCCAAAGTAAAGGTCACGACAAGGTATTTCAACTATTTGGTTCTCAAAATCAATGGCAGTGTTTATTTCCATAAACGCAGCGACAACGACATTTGGAAAAACCTCTATGACTTTCCGTGTATTGAAACTCCAAAACCAATGAATGTCGATGAAGTCATTGCCTCAAATGAATTCCAACAACTTATTGATAACAAACCGTTTACCGTTACTAAAGTTTCCCCACTCTTAACCCACAAACTGACCCATAGAACCATCATCGCACAATTCATCGAAATAAAACTTGAAAAAAAATTGTTGCGGATTGAAACAAAAGATTTATTTTTGACGCCCGAAACGGATTTGGGCAGTTTTCCCATTCCACGCTTAATCGACTTATACTTAAACAATTAAAAAACTACACTATGGCAAGTTTAAACAAAGTCATCCTTATAGGACGACTTGGGAAGACCCCAGAAATCACCACTTTTGAAAACGGCAACAAGAAGATATCGGTCACCATGGCCACTTCGGAACGTTACCGCGACCGCGACAACAACTGGGTGGAGCAAACCGACTGGCACAACATCGTAGTGTGGGGCAACCTCGCCAACGACATCGCCGACGGCCGCCGCAACTATTCGAAAGGAGATCTGATGTACATTGAAGGCAAACTCCGCACCCGCCAATATACTGACCAACAGGGCATCGTCCGCTATGTCACCGAGGTGAACGCCGACAAGATGATGCAACTGGCGCCTGCACGCCCCGTCTCTCAGTCGTCATACGGTCAACCTTATACAGCCGCACCTGAACCTACACCAGGTTATGTGCCGCAGAACAACTTCGACACTCCTGACGAAGGCAACGACCTACCTTTCTGACTTTGAATTATTCATATAGAGTCTTTATATTTCAACACGAATTATCATAAATTATACACGAATTACAAAAAATATATTTTAGGGAATAATTTGTGACAAATTATTGATAATTCGTGTTTTATAAATAGCGAGAATTTACGTAAACATTTTAGGCCAAAGAATATTGCCGCGAATTTAAGAGTTTTTTCTATTTTTGCAGTCTCAATATTAAATGATAAGATTTTGGAAACACCTGACCCTGACCCTCTCATAGGACTCCTCTCTGTTGTTTCAAACAACTTTTTCACTGGATTTACCGTCGACGCCGTCATTGGATTGATTGTTTTGTGTCTTCTCCTCATAGCTTCGGCTTTGATTTCGAGTAGCGAAACAGCATATTTTTCATTGCAACCTGCCGACATCGACGACTTGGAATCGCGCAACGATGCCAAAAGCCGTTTGGTTCTCAAACTCCGAGAAACGCCAAAGACCTTGCTCGCCTCCATCTTGATAGGCAACAATTTCGTCAATGTCACCATCACACTGCTGTCGACCTATATCATGTCCCAGATGTTCGATATGGTGAACTATCCCGTGGCGGCTTTTCTGTTGGAAGTGGTGATCGTCACCTCATTAATCCTTATCGTAGGCGAAATCACACCAAAGATATATGCCAGTAAACGTCCTGTCAAAATGGCTCGTTTCATGGCTCGACCTCTACGTTTTCTCATCGGACTCTTCAAACCTTTGAGCAAGTTGCTGGTCAACTCCACCTCGTTCATGGACAAGCATTTGGAGAAGAAAAAAAGTGAAATCTCATTGGAAGACCTTTCAACTGCCGTCGACATTGCCACTGAAGAATCCACTCCGATTGATGAAAAACAGATGCTGAAAGGCATCGCTTCATTCAGTGAAAAGGAAGTTAGTAGCGTGATGATTCCTCGCGTTGACATCATCGGGGTGGAAAAAGACATGGATTTCGCCACCATGTTGGCCATCGTCATCAAAAGCGGCTTTTCGAGGATTCCCGTCTATGACGAGACTTTGGACAAGGTGGAAGGCATCCTTTATGTGAAAGACCTTCTCCCCTATCTTGACGCCGAGTCGTATGAATGGCAGAAGCTCATCCGTCCCGCCTTCTATGTGCCCGAGAATCGCAAAATCAACGACTTGTTTCAAGACTTCCGCGAGAAGAAAATACACATCGCTATCGTTGTAGACGAATATGGCGGCACATCGGGCTTGATCACCATGGAAGATGTCATTGAGGAAATTGTGGGCGAGATTAATGATGAGTTTGACGAAGCCAATATAGAAGACCATTACAAGAAACTTGATGACGGTTCTTATCTCTTTAAAGCTCAAACTAGTATCGTTGACTTCTGCAAAGTTTTTGGCGTCGATGAAGGCTATTTTGAGCCCATGCAAGGCGAAGCCGACACCTTGGCTGGACTCATCCTCGAAATCGAAGGTCGTATCCCTGAAATTGGGTTCAAGTTTAATTTCGAGAAGTTCCACATGGAAATCACCGATGCTGACACCAAGCGTATCAAAGAAGTAAAAGTTGTTTTTGATGAAGAATAGACTATCTACATTACTTGTGGCCCTTGCTATCGCCATCATCGCCATCTCCTGTAACCGTGAGCCCAACTACCTGCCAAAGCCACGAGGCTATTTCCGCATCGACTTGCCTGAGAAGACCTACACCAAGGTTGACACCATCGAAAGATACAGTTTCGAATGTCCAGACTATGCCCTGTTGACTTATGACCGCTACTCACCTGACGAAAAAAACTGGATCAATATCGAGTTTCCACAATTCAAAGGGTCCATTCACCTGACACACAAGCCCGTCAATGGCAATCTGGGTGATTATTTGGAAGATGTTCATACCATGGTAGTGAAGCACTTGCAAAAGGCGAATGGCGTACGTGACAGCCTAATAATCAACGAGGAGCACCAAGTCTATGGCTTATTCATCGAGATGGACGGCAAAGGTGTGGCCACCCCGATGCAGTTCTATCTTACCGACAGCACCCGCAACTTTGTCCGAGGCGCCTTATACTTCAATTTCCAACCCAACAACGACTCGATGCAACCCGTCATCAATTTCATCCGACAGGACATTGACCACTTGTTTAACACCTTCGAGTGGAAATAAATTGCGGTTTTTTCCCAACTTTTCAACAAAAAACACTATTTTCGCGGCGCGAAACAAATTTTGCGCCGATGTAAACTGAGTATTCACTTAAAAGAAAGGGGAAAAGGCCTATGATTAACAGCCTGAAAATCGGGAACTTGACTTGGCGTCATCTCAACAACCCAACGGAAGAAGACTTTGAATTCCTGAAAGACCGATTTCACTTCCACCCTTTAGACATCGAAGACTGCAAATCCGTCAACCAGCGTCCTAAAATCGACATCTACGACGATTATTATTTCCTTATCCTTCATTTCCCCAACTTCGACCGCCAAAACAAATTCGTGAAAATCAAGGAAGTGAAGATTTTCTGGGGCAAGGAATATATTATCTCCATCGAGAAGAACCCTTGGGGCGTGTCGCAACTTTTCGAGGAATACGAGGAACGCATCCAGAACGGCGAGGAGATGAACTTCCGCAACTCCGATATCCTGCTCTACCGCATCCTCGAAAAGCTGATGACCGAGTCGGTGTATCTGTTACGCAAGGTCGGCTTGGATGTGGAATTAATCAACCGGGAACTGTTGCAAGAGAAACAAGTGAAGATCATCGAGCGCATCAGCGTGACCCGCAAGAACCTCATCCTTATCAACACCATCTTCAAGCCACAGCTAAGGCTCTTCCATCTGTTCGAGACAGGTAAAGTCACAGGTTTCACCGACGACGTGGAGTACATGGAAGACTACTGGGGCAACATCCTTGACTACCTGCAGAAGGTATGGGACATGACCGAGGACTACGAGGAACTGATTGAAGGTCTCTCGATGACCTTCGACTCGATGCAGACCAACAAGACCAACGAGACGATGAAAATCCTGACCCTCGTGTCGACCATCATCCTTCCTTTGACCTTCATCACAGGTCTTTACGGTATGAACGTCAAGCTACCCTTCCAGGAAGCCGCATGGGCATTTTGGGGCATCATGGGATTTATGACCGTAGTCGCAGTAACGTTCTATATCTATTTCAGGCACAAGAAAATGATGTAATCAGTTGTCAGTTTACAGTTTGCAGTTGTTCAGTTTGTAGCTCAACAAAACTGAATGACTATTTCACAAGAAGTTTCTCGTATTTCAGCACATTGCCATTGCACATCAATTTGACAATGTAGCAACCTTTGGCAAAACCATCAGGCAAAGTCACAGCATAATCGCCGACAAGATGTCCAGAAATCTTAAACAGGGTTCGGCCACACAAGTCACAAATGGCGACAGCATCAAAAGCATTACAGTTGCTGCTCAAATGCAGGGTTTGTCCACACTCTATGGGATTGGGGAATAGATAAACCTCCATCGAGTTCTCCTCCACAACACTCCAGTTAGGATCCCAAATCATGCGGGCATACTCCGGATGGTCGACAAAAGGATTTCTATTGTGCTGGTAATCATTGTAAATTGTCTCATTACGTTCTTTTTCCTTTTCGCTCACAGGGTCCAACTCATTCCAACGCAGCAACATTTCAATAGCCCATGGCTTGATTTCCGACTTGCTGGTCATGTCGCTACTGCTCCAGCTAGCATCCTCGCTGAAGTAACGTACACTCATGTACATGATGGCACGAGCAAAGTCACCTTTGTACTCATCAATGGGCTCAAACACCGTCCCTGAAAAGCCTGGTGTTTTGCAAGCACCTAGTTTTGAGCCATTTCGAGAAGTCCAAGAAGCAGAGCCAACCTCACCAAAAGCGTAATTACCGCGACGGTTATTGACGTACCCATCAGTTGGAAAAATGTGATGTAAGTCTGTACGCGGAGTGTTCTGATCATTAAACCAGCTCGAGGGCCATGAATGCTCACGGTTGTAGCAGTCACCTTCACCACTGTAGTTACCGCATTGGTCCTCACCAAGGTAATAAACATAAGGAGATGTCCCATTGGGGCGGTCAGAATACATGTCCCACACTACACCATTGCCTTTATTGTCGGTGCTCCAGAAGGCATTCCAAAGCTGAGCATACGATATGGAAGAGTGCCCCTTAATGATATTGTGCAAGGCAACCTTCAACTGATTTCCTGTCAATCCGTTGGCCGAATTGTAATAATTGGCAGGTTGCGCTGCAGCAAACAACGCAAAAGTCAAAGCTATTATAAGCGAAAACAACTTTTTCATTGAATCTTAATTCTTTAAATCTTATATCAAATCCGTAAACAAATAAAGAATGGCTATAACAACCATAAACACCGAAGCAGAGAACTCCACAAAACTCACCTTTTTGATGATGCCAGGAGTAAAGTCAACGCGGACAGTGAAGAGAGCCCACAAAAAGCCCGCCACCGTGACTGCAACGAAAAACCATTTCCCAAATGGCGCATAGAACACGCTCACAATCGAATAGAGAAAGGTATTGAACGCCGCAAGGATGGTAAGCAGAAACATTTCACTCTCTTTGCTGACCGTATACATCATCTTGCCTTTCAACACTCGCATAGAGTCAACAAACATCTTTACCGCAACCACAAGCATCATGGCAAAGACCATATACTCAGCGATATAGGTAAAAAGATGCGCTATCAGACGACCCAATCCGCTACCCAACAAGGCCATGACGCCTTGACTGAGGCCAAAAGTTACAGGAATCCATATCTTCTGCGATGGTTTGTCGTCAGAGTTCACCAAACCCACCGAACGCGAGACCACGCTGGAGGTCAGACATAGGATGAAAAGGATACCAATTATTATTGATGCAGTGGTCATAATTCACTTGAATTGCTGCAAAAATACATATTTTTTCGTTGACAAGACAAAAATTGGAGACTCAACTTGGGTTGAGTCTCCAATTTCTTTCAATCGCATGCGATTCGCTCTTACTTATGCACCTTGCGGACAAACTCCTCCACCTCGGGCACGCCGCCTTGATAAACAAGATAGCCGTTGTAAGGCTCTCTTGGGGTGATTTCGCTGTTCACGGGTGTGAGCATGATGTTCTTCACCTCTTCGCGGTCGTGCGTCTGGCCCAAAGCCCAGCCCAACTTGATGTAGGCGGTCTCGGCGAGCATGTTCTGCGCGGGGATGATGCCACGGTTCATCAGGTCGCGGCCGGTGTCGTAGACGAACATGTGGGCATAGCCCCAGATGGTCTGCACGGTCATGTATTGGTGTACGCCCTTCTCGGTGGCGCGTTCGATGGCATCGAACATGCCACGGTTGACGTGACCCAAGCCTGTGCCGTCCCACACGATGCCTTGGTAGCCGTTGTCGACCAATGCGTCAAGCACATCGGGCTTCATACCGGGGTAGTAATAGAGGATGGCCACGCGGTCGTCGAAGGTCGGGATGATCTTCACGTCGCGGTCGGCGCGGCGGTGGTTGTAGACTTCCTTGATCGGCACCACGCCACGCTTGCGGTCGACGGTAGCGACTGGTGTGTCGCCGATGGTGCGGAAGGTGCTGCGATAGCTCGAGTGCATCTTACGCACACGCGTGCCACGGTGCAAGAAGCCATACTCGTCGGAGGTGGGGCCAAACATGCAGACCATCACCTCGGCCACGTCGCCGTGACCGGCAGCCGTCATAGCATGCATGAGGTTCAAGGCAGCGTCGGATGACGGACGGTCGGAAGAACGCTGCGAGCCGACCAAGACAATCGGCACAGGCAGGTTCTGGCACATGAAGGTCAAGGCAGCGGCGGTATGGGCCAGCGTGTCGGTGCCGTGGCCGATGACGATGCCGTCAATGCCGTTCTGGATCTCCTCGCCAATCTTCTTGGCCAGGGCGATGTATTCCTTGGGCGACATGTTCTCGGAGAACACGGCGAACACCTTCTCGGTGTCGAGGTTGCAGATGTCGGCCAGCTCCGGCACGGCGCCATACAGCTCACCAGGCGAGAAAGCGGGAATCACTGCACCGGTGCGGTAGTCCAAGCGCGAGGCGATGGTGCCACCCGTGCCGAGCAACTTCACATGCGGAAGTCCTTCAGTGTAAGGAAATTCCTTCTCTGGAATGTGATAGTTGGCTTTCTTGTAGTCGGTTTCGACCATGCCCGTGATGGTGCTGATGTCGACGCCGATGTTGTAGCCCGTGTTGACCTTCATGACGATATGTTGGTCATCCTGGAAGGCGGCGCGAGGCAGGATCGTGCCTTTGAAGAGTCCGCCCGTGGTCTGGCACTCGGCCTGACTCCACACGCGGCAGTTATATTTCTTGAGCACCTCAAGCGAGGCACCCCAATATCCTTGGAAAAAATCTTCAGCCATGTTCTTCTTTATTTGATGTTGTTAGCCAATTCTTTCATTTCGATGTTGCCCATCGCTTCCTTCATCTGACCCATGATCCAATTCTGGCGGTCAAGGTCGGTACAGGATTTCTTCTTCGGCGCAAAACCGGCGCAGAGGTTGTCGAGCTTGGTCAAAAGGTCATCTTTAGCGAAGCGCTTGAAGCCGATCTTGTTGAGCACTTGCTCCATCGGCAGCGTGGCGTCTTCCACCAAAGCGGGAGCCATGTTCCAAGCCAGACGATAGTCGAGACCTTGCTCCTTCAGGAAAGCGAAGAGTTTGTACAAGGTTTCGCCGTTGAACTTCGAAGCGGCGTTCTTGCCCAGCAGGTGCTTGAGTCTCATGCCAACGAAGCGGCCCACGGTGCGACCATCCACGCCGAGTTTCTCGACAACTTCGGCCATGGCGGGGAACCAGTTCTTCGCGAAGATGTAACGGAAGCAGTCCTCCGGCACGTTCCACTCCTTGAGTTTGTAGTAGCGGTCGATGATCTCGGTAGGCATCTCGGCACGCAAAGCCTTGATGAAAGCCGGGTCGAGCGGGATGGGAGCCGAGTCGGTGTCGGGGTACATGCGGTCAGCACCGGGCAACACGCGCTCGAAGATGGTGATGCCATTGCAGATGGCCTTACGGGTCTCCTTTGGCACACCGTCGAAGGCCATGAGGCAACGCTCTTCGATGGTCTCTATGGCGGTGGGCATGTCGTTTTGCGGACCCCAAACGAGGATAAGGGCGTCTTCGTCGGTGGCATGGACACGCTTGGCCAGCTTATGCCATTGCGAATGGGTCAGCACGGGTTCCAGCATCTCGTCGTGGAGCATGTTGGGACGCTCAAGGCAGGCGATGACCTTCAGGCGGTCGGCGATTTCGTCGGCGAACATCTTGCCAGGTTGTGTGAAGTGCGACAACACACCACGGAACTTCGGCAACTTGACTAGTTTCAGTGCACCACCCTTGGCCTTGTTGTCGAGGATGGGCAGGTAGTCGGTCGGGAACGACACATCGGCCACTTCCACCTTCCAGCCTTCTTTGCCGACCTCGCGGTTGAGGCGCTCTTGCAGTTGCACCAGCGACCACTGTCGGAAGCACTCGTTGTGCGACAACTCGGGGATCCACTTGGCATGTTGCACACCCTTCAACTCGATACGGGTGCCACCCGTGCAGCTCACGTTGACGTCTTGGCGGCCAGCGCCCATACCCGTGCGGACCAAGCCCGTGCTACGGCCGAGGAAGCGGATGTATTCGCAGGTCTCGCGCAGTTCGTCAGGGTTCTTGCAGTCGGGGTAGGTGACGGTCTCGATCAACGGCACGCCGAGGCGGTCGGTCTGATAGATACGGCGGTGGCCGATGTCGCTAATCTCGCGGCAGGCGTCTTCCTCGATGCTCAACTGAATCAGACGGATGTCCTTCTTCGGCAGCTTGAGCAGGCCTTCCACGCCCACGATGGCGGTACGCTGGAAGCCCGTCGGGATGGAGCCGTCGAGGTATTGTTTACGGGTGATATGCACCTCGCCCACGATGTTCAGGTTGGAACGCAGGGCGATGATGATGGCGTTGTGCAAAGCCTCGCGGTTGATGGGGAACGGCGGGGTGTCGTCGATGTCGTAGGTGCAGGCGGTGCCGTTCTTGATGCGGTAGACGATTTCCTTCTTCGTCTTGAACTCCATCAAGGCCGTGCCGTCGTATTCGCCTAACTCTGAAAGGGTTGGGCGCATGTGACGGATCAGCTCGGCATCGTAGTCCTCAAACTTGTTGAATTGTCCGGCGGGACAGTGGCAAAACAGCTTCTCCTTGGTCTTGATCTGCTGGTGCACTTCCAGTCCCGACATGAAGCCTATGCGGTCATAGTCTTCCTGTGTGGCTTTCTTGCGCTCGACGTAGCCGGCCTGTTGCTTGGTCAGCTCGTAGTTGGCGCGTGGGTCAAAGTTGGTGCTCATATTTGTTGTTGAATTGTTGTTCGTTGAACTGTTTAATTGTTGTTCTGGCGGATTTGTAATCCGCGCTTCAAAAACAATCGGCTAAAATAGAAAATATTTGGATTGGTTGAGAAAAATTCGTTAGAAAAATGTATTAAAAAAGTAGAGACGCGATCAATCGCGTCTCTACAGGATTAATTGTTGTCTTCAATCGTCCGTGCAATCTTCTCAATGTTCAAGCTGCGTGCCGAAGCATCGATGATGTCCTTGTAGATGCCGCCTTTCTTATAGATTTCATCTGGGTCGCCCGACTCTTCCACATGGCCAGTCTTGAGGGCATAGACCATTTCGCTGTCGATGATTTGCGAGATGCTGTGCGAGATGATGATGACGGTGCGGTCTTTCTTGATGGCGTCGATGCTGTTCTTGATCTGCTCGGTGGCAATGGCATCGAGGCTGGCGGTAGGCTCGTCCAAGAAGATGATGGGCGGGTTCTTGAGGAACATACGCGCGATGGCCACACGTTGTTGTTGGCCTCCCGAAAGGTCAGCGGCATTGTTTTGGAATTGTTTCGGCAGCGCCATCACCTGGTCGTAGAGGTGCGACTTCTTGGCGGCTTCCACCACGTCCTCGTGCGTGGCTTTGGGGTTGCCGTAAAGGATGTTCTCCTCGATGGTGCCGTCAAAAATGTGGTTCTTTTGCAAGTCAAGACCAATGTTGTCGCGAAGATATCGTGTGTCGTATTCGCGGAGGTCGACGCCGTCCAAGAGGATTTGACCCACTTGCGGCTCGTAGAACTTGTCCAAGAGGTTGACGATGGTGCTCTTGCCCGCGCCCGACAGTCCGACTAAGGCGGTAATCTTGCCTGGGTCAATGGTCATGTTCACGTCGAAAAGGGCTTGGTTGCCATTGGGATAGGTGAAGTCCACGTTCTTGAGCTCAAACTTACCGTGAATCTTTTCAGGCTTATAACTACCCGAAGGCTCCACTTCTTCTTCCGAGTTGAGAATGCCAAAGAATCCTTCAGCGTAAATCAAGGCGTCGTTCACATCGTCAAAGATGCGTTGCAGCTGCGTTATGGGTGCGATGACGTTACTGAACAACATCACGTGATACATGATTTTACCGATTGTCATGCCAGGATAGTCTATTAAAACAAGGTATGCCGTCAGGATGATGACCAACACCGTACCGACCTGCTTCACAAAGCTCTTGACACCGTTGTAATAGAAAGCCACCTTCCGGGTTTTCATTTGGTTTTCAGTAACTTGATTCTGAATATCCAACTGCTTTTGTGCCTCAATCTGTTCACGGTTGAAGCTCTTGATGACGTTGATAGAGTCGATGATGTTTTTGATGCCTTGGCTCTTGGTCTCAAGGTGCGAGCGCATCTCACGGCGCCAGCCTTTGAGGCGACGAGCCTGCCGATAGGTAATCCAGAAATAGATGGGGACTATGGCGAGTGCCACCAAGCCCACATAGACATTCGCAGCAAACATCAGTATCAAAGCCAAAAGAGCACTCGTAAACAGCGGCAGCAAATCGATGAAGAAGTTCTGCACCGTGCGCGAGAGGCTGCTCACGCCTTGGTCGATGCGGGCTTGGAGCTTGCCCGTAGCATTGTCGCCAGAGTTGAAGAAGGCCATCTTGAAGGTCAGCACCTTTTCGATGACGCTTTGGGCCAAGTCGCGGCTGACATAGATACGCATTCGTTCGCCGAAGTAGTTCTGCGCGAAAGTGATGCCTGCCGACAGGATTTCCTTACCGAGCAAAACCGATGAAATCAGGATGATGATGTGCGCCGCACGTTGTCCCCATTTCTCCCCAGCCGTGATGAGACCATTGACCTCATCGACAGTCCAATCAAGGACGATAGCGTTGACTTGGGCCATGAGTGACCCTATTAAAGTTAATACCAAAGTAATGAAAACCAACCACTTGTATGGCTTCACAAAGGGGATGACATTTTTGAAGAGTTGAAATAGATTCATGAGATATAGGTTTTAATTCGTTGCTAAAGAGAAAACTTGCATCACACAATTGCGACAATCAAATTCGAGACGGAAGGTGTTATTGCCGTTGCGGAGATACAGCGGCTCGGCTTTTTTTCCCGTTTCTTTGCTGCACATGCCATTGGCGTAGCGAATGCAGTGATGGCAGGTCATTAAACATGAAGGGATTTCATCGGGGTCGGTCGTCGTTAATGAGACATCGCGCGCAACATTCGCACGGAGTGCACGGTTATTCCTATGACTTTCAATCAGTTTTTCCGTCAATTTCGCCACCAAATCCCTTTTCATCTCGCCGATGACAGAGGCGGGGATGAGACGTGGCTCGGCAAATTGCAATTCCAAGTTGATGGGGTTGAACGGCGTGTCGCCCCATTGAAGGGCCTTTTTGCGGATGTTTTCGGTGGCCTTTTCGGGGTTGTTGGCGGTGATTTTGTCAGTTTTCAGTTGACAGTTGACAGTTGACAGTTTATCTATGAGTTCATAGCCATCATGGGTTTCTTTCAATAATAAATCAATGTCAATCTTACGGTTGCCCGTCGAGGCATCCACCTGTTTTTGCCATTCAAGGTCGTAATTGCGGTAGATTTTCGCACCGCGGTAGGCACCGTGGGGACGGTTGCACGACACCGTGATGCCGTTAACCACATCCGCGCGCAATCCGACCAGTTCATTGTCCTGATTCAAAAAGCATAGTCCGTCGCCGTTGTGCAAAATCTTGTTAGTTTCAATCTCCATGCGGAGCGGATTGCACCAACTGACCTCACCGATGTATTCCCCCATTGACTTCGGGGTAAAAGGCGAGCCAATGTTCTTTTGTCGCCCGTTGATGAAGAAATCGGTGAAGCCTCGGTTGAAAGATTTCTCGGGATTGACCTCAAATGTATAGCTGCTATGCCCAAGTGAAGCCTGCTCCAAATCCGTACGACGACTGATGATTTCATCCAGTTTCTGACGATAGTAGGCCGTCACATTCTTCACATAATCAGCGTCTTTCATCCTACCTTCAATCTTGAAACTCGTGATGCCTGCGTCAATCAATTCTTCCAAATGGGTGCTATTGTTCAGGTCTTTCAAAGACAGCAGATGCCTGTTCTTAATCAACACCTTCCCGTCGGCATCAAGCAGGTCCCAAGGGAGGCGGCAAGGCTGGGCGCAAGCGCCACGGTTGGCACTGCGGTTGCCGATATATTGGCTCAGATAGCACTGCCCGCTGTGGCTGACGCAGAGCGCGCCATGCACGAAAAACTCAAGCGGGACAGTCGTTTTTTTACGGATCTCACGAATCTGCTTCAGGCTCAGCTCACGACCTAAGACCACTTGACTAAAGCCCAATTGTTCAAGTTGTTGCACCTTCTCCACCGTCAGGTTGTCGCATTGTGTGCTGGCATGGAGCGGAATGGGCGGAAGGTCGACTTGCAGCAACTGCATGTCCTGCACAATCAGTGCATCGACGCCCGCATTCCAGCAGTCGTAAGCCATCTTGCGGGCACGTTCCAACTCATTGTCATACAGCAGGGTATTCAACGTAACATACACCTTCGCGTCATACAAGGCCGCATGGCGGCAAAGGCGTTCAATGTCTTCAATCGAGTTGGAAGCCTTTTCGCGTGCGCCAAAATCGGGGCCTCCAATATAAACGGCATCCGCACCATGGTTAATGGCAGTCATACCCACCTCACAATCTTTGGCAGGCGAGAGCAGTTCTATCTTCTTTGTTTTCATGCTGCAAAACTAAGATTTTTCGGCATGATGAGAATAGTTTTTCGTATTTTTGCCGATTCTATGAATCATTTCATAATGAAAAACCTCGTCAAGGTCATATTATTCACCCTAACAGGACTGCTCCTTTTTGCCTCCATGTTTCAGAAAGCCACACATGTGTGGGATTTCAAGAAACTGAATGGCGTTGAGGTTCCTATTCCTCAGCCCTCCTTGACCTTTCAAAACTGTCGCGACGGTAGTTTTCAGGAACAAACAGAAGGCTATCTAAAACAAAATTTCGGATTCCGTGAGCCGCTTGTTAGGCTATACAACCAATATCTGTGGGATTGTTATCAGAAAACGCCAGTCGGTGCAGGAATTTTGACCTTCGGGAAAGACGGCTGGCTGTATGAGCCCTGGGTGGTGGCGGACTATTACCAGATACAGTTCCGCAACTACGCCTACGATTCAGCGCAGATGGCTTCCATGCTGACAGAAGAAGCACATCGGGTGCTACAGCTGCAGCAATTACTTGAACCTTATGGCACACGTCTTTTTGTATGCCAAGTGCCAGCCAAAGACCTGATTTGTCCAGAACACCTTCCAGAAAACCAAGATAAAAGATTCGACGATGAGCCAAAAATCTCGGCCAGATTCTTCAATGAGGAAAAATACACCCAGCTTGGCATCAATCATCTGAACCTTGAGCAATGGTTCCTCCAGATGAAAGACACTGCCGACTTTCCGCTGTTTCCAAAGACAGGGACCCATTGGTCTTACTATGCATCTCTGTTCGCAGCAGACACCTTGATCCGTTATATGGAACATTTGGGCGACATCAACATGAAGAACATTGTCATTGGACCCAGAACGCTTGACAAAGCAAACAATTCCGACGATGACCTTGAGAGCCTGCTGAATCTGATACGTCCTCTCCCCAACTCACAATACTATTATGCTAACGTTAGTATTGAAGAAGACACAGCCGCAGTAATGCCAAAACTGATTACCGTTGGCGATTCTTTCTGGTGGAACATTTCCAACCAAATACCAATGAATAGCATCTTTTCCTCATCACCCTATTGGTATTACAACAGCACCATCTACTTCGACGACAACTATTCTTCCGTAAACGAAGTCAATTTGGCTGAGCAACTGCTTTCTGCCGATTTCATCATGTTGTTTTATAGTGCGACACAACAGTATAAACTGAACAACGACTTCACAAAAGACGCCCTGATCGCACTTTGCTACGACCCGGAAGAAATCGCATCGGTAAGGACCACCCTTGAGCAGCTAATCCGTTCCGATTCGTCATGGATGGAAAAGCTGAAAGACAAAGCCGCATCACAATACAAGACCTTAGACGAAACTGTTAACAACGAGGTCAAATGGCTCATCAACAATAATCTAGGCAAGTATTTCCCTGCGCTGAACGACAGCCTTCCCACCAAACGCTCAAGATGCGTTGATGCATATTTCAACATCGATTCATTGACCTTCATTGAACAAGAAGTGGAAAAAGTCATCCAGCAAATCAAGGGGGACGAAAAACAGATGGAAGACATCAACCAGAAGGCTTTGAAATATGGCAAGACACTTGAACAAGCCCTTTATGATGATGCCCTTTGGGTCGTGAATTACAAGTTAGAACAAGGCATCTTGCAAATCCCTAGCCGATCAAGAAAAAAACTCATGTCATGGGAAGAATCAAAGTAAAATATGATTTGTTGCTGTTTGTCCTGTTGATGGTCATACTGTTTATACCCATCATACAGGAATGGACCGGTATCTTTCCCGTGAAACCTTTGAACGGCGTGTTCATGCCCACCACCAAACCCGAGCTCACCTTCGAGAGTTACAAAACGAACACTTATCAAGCCCAAATCGACAAGTATTCGAGCGAGAACTTCGGCATGAGGGAGCCTATCCTTAGGCTATACAACCAATACCTTTGGGATGTCTTCCATAAAACCTACGTCAGCAAAGAGCAAATCGTGTTCGGAAAAGACCGCTGGTTTTATGAGCCCGGATCGGTATCTGACCATGAACAGCGGCTCTTCCGCTATTTTGCTGCCGACTCCACCCAGATGGCTTCGATGCTTTCAAAAGAGGCACACAAGCTACTTCATCTGCAACAAATCCTTGAATCCCACGGTGTCCATCTCTTTGTCTGTCTTGTTCCTGCTAAAGACCTAATTTATCCAGAGTATATCCCAGAAAATCACGACACTACCTATCAAGGAACACCTAAAATCTCGGCACGATTCTATAACGAAGATAACTTCACCCGACTTGGCATCAACCACTTGAATCTGGAACAATGGTTCCTTCAGATAAAGGACACAGCCGACTTCGCGCTATTTCCACAAACAGGTATGCACTGGTCGAAATATGCGGCACTGCTTAGTGCCGACACACTCATCCGATATATGGAACACCTTGGCGGCATGAATATGAAAAACCTCGTCATCGGACCTAGGGAATATGACGAAGCCCGCCGTCCCGATGGCGACCTTGAGGATTTGCTCAACCTGATGCGACCCGTCCGTAAACCCAAATATTGCTATGCTGACTGCAAGACCGACGGCGACACCACCGCCACAAAGCCAAAGATAATTGTCATCGGCGACTCGTTCTGGTGGACCATAGCGGATCAACTGCCTTTGAAAGAGATTTTCTCCAGAGCTCCTTATTGGTACTACAACAACACTATTTATTACGATGACCGGTACAATTCCCTCGATGAGCTTGACCTTGCGGAAGAGTTGCTTTCATCTGATTTCGTCGTACTTAGTTACTGCGCCACGCAACAATACCGCATGAACGACGGCTTCACGCAAAAGGCTTTGAAGGCGTTAGGAGTAAAAGACAGCGATGCCATCATGGATTCTGCCTCCTTCATCGAACGCGAAATCCAGCGTACCATCGCTGATATCTTGGCCAGTCCAAAATCCATGGAATCGATACGCGAAAAAGCCAAACAATTCAACAAGACCGTCGAGAAAGCCGTACGTGACGATGCAAAATGGATAGTCAACTACAAAATCCAAAATGGCACTTTGAATTGGCCTAAACATGATGACTATATTACTATGGACTCGGCAACTTTCATCGAATGTGAAATCCAACGCACCATTGAATCGCTTAAATCCAATCCGGAAGCGATGCAATCGATACGCGAAAAGGCGACCAAATATAACAAGACCTTAGATAAAGCCCTCCGCGACGACGCGCTGTGGGTGGTTAATCACAAAATCCAACAAGGCACACTGAAATGGCCCGTAAACAACAATGACATGAATCCTAAACCAGAAAGCCATGGTATTCAGCAGTAACATTTTCCTACTCTATTTCATGCCAGCCTTCTTCCTGGTCTATTTCCTCACGCCGAGGAAAGCCCGGAACTATGTGCTTCTGCTGGCCTCGCTCATTTTCTATGCCTGGGGAGCACCCGAGTTCATCTTCCAGCTTGTCGGCTCCACGGTGGCCAACTTCTTCCTGGTCAAATGGATGTGCAAGACCGAGAAGAAAGGCCTGAAGAAACTGCTTTGCGGCCTGTCGATCATCATTCCCATCGGGCTGCTCGTGTTCTACAAATACGGCAACTTCACGATGGAAAACCTGAATGCCATCCTCGGCCTCACGGGACACGCGCCTCTCACCTGGAAACGCATCATGCTGCCCATCGGCATCTCGTTCTTCTCGTTCCAAAGCGTCACCTACACCTTGGACACCTACCGTGGCGTGAACCAACCGATGGAGAAACTCACCGACTTCGTGCTGTATATCACCATGTTCCCGCAGCTGATTGCCGGTCCCATCATCCGCTATTGCGACGTGGCCGACCAAATCCGTAACCGTGAATCGACCATGGACGACCGCTTGCATGGTTTCTACCGCTTCGTCATCGGCCTATGTAAGAAGATTCTCATCGCCGATGTCATCGGTGCCCAAGTGGATGCCGTTTTAGGCCCCGCGAATTTCTCCCTTTTGGAAGCATGGCAAATCTCCGACATTTTTACCCGTGTCGCCGAATTGGACAGCACCTCGGCCTGGATCGTGTCGTTGGCCTACACCTTCCAGATCTACTTCGACTTTGCCGGCTATAGCGACATGGCCATCGGCTTGGGTCGCATCATGGGCTTCCGCTTCCCCGAGAACTTCGACAACCCCTACACCTCTCGTAGCATCACAGAGTTTTGGCGCCGTTGGCACATGACCTTGGGCGCGTTCATCATGAACTACCTCTACATCCCGCTCGGCGGCAACCGCAAGGGCAAGGGACGCATGTACCTCAACCTTTGGGTCTGCTTCCTGCTGTCGGGCCTTTGGCATGGCGCCTCGTGGAACTTCGTGGTTTGGGGCGCGTTGCACGGCTTCTTCATCTGCGCCGACAAGCTCTTCCTCGGCAAGGTGATGAAAAAGATAGGCACGGTGCCCAGCGTCATCCTCACCTTCCTCACGGTGAACATCATCTGGGTGTTCTTCCGCGTCGAGGACTTCGGCTTGGCCTGGCTGCTCATCAAGCGCATGTTCGCCTTCGATTTTGCATGGCTGCCTTTCGGCGGCAACGCCCAACTCTACGTCACGATGATGGTGGCGGCCCTCTTCTCGTTCCTCACGCTAACCAAGTTTGGCCAGAAGGTGCAGGAGAAGGCCTACTTCACCGAGTTCAACGACAAGCAATCCATCGCGGTTTGGATTGTGGCCGCTTTCGCCTTCGTGTTCTGCGTGGCCGCATTGAACGCCACCAGCTTTAGTCCTTTCATCTATTTCAGGTTCTGAGTCATGGAAAAGCGTAGAATAATCCCAACGGTCTTGTTTGTGCTGACGATGCTCCTTTTGGGCTGCTTCGGCATCAGGCAGCTGCTCCCGATGGATTCAGCCAAGCCGTTGAGTGGCGTCTACGAGCCTGCACCACAACCCGAACTGACTTGGGACAACTACCGCACCACCACTTTCCAAACGCAAACCGAACGCTATCTTGGCGAGCATTTCGGATTCAGGCAACCCCTCATCAGAATGTACAACCAGTTCCTGTATGATTTCTTCCGCAAGACCTACAGCGAGGAAGTCGTCATCGGGAAAGACTATTGGTCGTATTATATACAACACGTCAACGAGTATTACGGCACCGAAATGTACCGCTGGTACGACACGAAGGAAGAGGCCTGCGCCGATTTCGACCGCGAGGCCCGTTTGATGTGGAAACTGCGTGGCGTGCTGAAAGACTATGGCATTGAGTTCCTCATGTTCATGGCCCCCGACAAGGGTTTCCTTTATCCGGAGCACCTACCCTACCGCAAGCACGACACCACCACCGTCAACGCCCGTGAATACTATTCCGCCAAATTCGACGAATACGGCTTCCCTTACATAGAGATGACAAAATGGTTCCTCGAACTCAAGGAAGCCGACACGCTGCCCTATTCGCTCATGCCCCAGGCGGGCGCCCACTGGGGGTTCTCGGCAGTGCTTGCCGCCGACTCCTTGTTCCGCTTCATGGGAGCGCTCAACGGGCAACGCTTCCCTGAGATGAAAATCGGGCCGCTGCGCGAAAGCGCGCTCAAGACCAAGTTGGGCGACAGCGACCTTGAAAACACCCTCAACCTGATGCGCAAGCTCCCCCACAACGACGACAAGCTGCTCGACGCCGAAGTGACCATCGTGAAAGACTCGGCCACGATATGGCCCAGCGTGCTCTTCGTCGGCAACTCGTTCCTCTGGCGAATGCACTACTTCATTCCGTTCGACGACATGTTCTCCCACTCCGAATACTGGTTCTATAATTCGACCGCCAACTATGGCAAGAACTACCAATTCCAAGCCAGCGTAGGCACGCTCGACATCTTGCAGAAAGTGCTCGACCACGATTATGTGGTGTGGTTCACCGATGGCAACCAAATGTACAAAACGAGCTACATGTTTGCCGAAACCGCCTTGATGAGCCTTTGCCTCGCCGACAGCGTGGTACAAAAAACACGCCTCGCCATCATGGACAGCTTGCGCAAAGACAGCCTCACACTACTGAAAACCAAAGACATGACAGATTTGAACCGCAACAACTATATATGGAATGCCGCAAACACGACCCTCAAGAAAGGCATCGAACACTATTTCGCGGAGCTGGCGGGCGATAGCATCCCCACGGCCCGAAACCCAAGAATCCCGGAAGTGCTGGCAATCAAAAAGATAAAAAACGACCCACAATGGATGAACGCCTTGGAATATCAGTCTTATCTCCAGAATGTCGCCATCGACGACCTGCTGAAGTCTGAAGCCCAGAATGTCATCAACGGCAAGCCCCTGATGCGCGACATGACCGAAGAGATTCCTGCCGAGGCCAAAATGGAGATACTTGTCCGTGGCATGATGGAGGAAATGAGAAACAAGCCGCAAGTCGTCAAGCAAATCGAGGAAAAGGCGGAGAAGAACGGCAAGGCTTTCGAAGAACAGCTTCGCGCCGATGCGCAGTGGATCATCAACAGAAAGGTGGAAAAGGGAGAAATCGTTTTGGAGGAAAAACCATGAGGAAGCCCAGAATAAGATACGACCTGATATTGTTCGCCCTGCTGATGGCGTTCATCTTCTTGCCCTTGATTCAGGAGCACACGGGCCTCATCATAGTGAAGCCCCTGATAGGCGCCTTCGAGCCTACACCCAAGCCCGAATTGACCTTCGACAGCTACCGCACAAATGCCTACCAGACGCAAATCGAGAAATACGCCAGCGAGAACTTCGGGCTGCGCGAACCCATCATCCGCATCTACAACCAATACCTCTGGACGGCCTTCAACAAGACCTACTGCCACTTCATCGTGCCCGGCAAGGACGGCTACCTGTTTTACGCCTTGGCCGTCAACGAGCACTTCGGGACGGAATTGCCCAAGCACTACAAATCGAACGAAGACGCCATGAAAGACATCGACCGCCTGCGCCATATCCTCAATGCCGACTATGTGGTGTTCTACTCGGCTGGCCACCAATGGTGGGAGGCCACCTACGGCTTCGCCAAGGACGCCCTGTTGCAGCTTTGCGTGAGCGACAGCCTCTTTGAGGCCACCGTCACTAACATGGCCAAACAAATGCGCAATTATGAAGGCTACTCCGACATGACCGAAGAAGAGGTGCGCAACAACATGGCCTATATGTTGAGAAACGACCCCGAACTCATCCCCGGCCTCGAAGGGGAGGAAATGCCAACCATCCGCAACACCAAGCACATCGAACAAGCCTTGTTCGCCAATCGCATCAAAGCCGACAAAGACTGGCTTTCTTCCATCCAAATGTATGCCACCCAAAAAGCCATAAGCCTAGATGATGCCTTAAAGGAAGAAGCCAAACGCATGGATCAAGGAGAATCGCTCATCCGTGATGAAGTCGTTTTCGACACAGCGACATTTATCCAAATGAAAAAACTGGAAATCATGGAAAAATGGCGGCACAATCCTGAAATGGTCAATATGATCCAACAAAAAGCCAAAGAGCGAAACATCTCCTTTGAGGTGATGCTTGAAAAAGATGCCTTATGGGTCATCAATCAACAAATCGAGAAAGGCGAACTATTCCAGTAACAAGTTAAGAAGTCATATATGGTATTCAGCAGCAACATATTCCTACTCTATTTCATGCCCATCTTCTTCCTCGTGTATTTCATCCTGCCGAGGAAAGGGCGCAACTACTTCCTGCTACTCGCCTCGCTGGTGTTCTATGCCTGGGGCGCGCCTGAGTTCATCATCCACCTCATCGTGTCGGTCATCGCCAACTTCTATTTGGTGCGCTGGATGAACAAGACAGAGAAACCTGGCCTGAAGAAGGTGCTCTGCGGCATCTCCATCGCTATCAGCATCGGGCTGCTGTTCTACTTCAAGTACGGCAACTTCACTATGCAGAACATCAATGCCGTAAGAGGCTGGTTCCATGCAGAACCGTTACAGTGGGTTAAAATTTTACTGCCCATCGGCATCTCGTTTTTCTCATTCCAAAGCGTCACCTATACTTTGGACACCTACCGCAAGGTGAACGAGCCGATGCAGCGGCTGAGCGACTACATGCTCTACATCGTCATGTTCCCGCAACTGATTGCCGGTCCCATCGTGCGCTACTGCGACATCGCCGACCAAATCCGCAACCGCAAGTCGCTCTATACAGACAGGTTGCATGGCTTCTACCGTTTCGTCATTGGTCTGTGCAAAAAAATACTCATCGCTGATGTCATAGGTTTCCAAGTCGACAAGATCTTGGGGCCTTCCAACTACGACGTGCTGACCTCCGCCCAATTGGCCGACATCGCCAACAAAATAGCGACCATCGACTCCACCAGTGCTTGGATAGCCATCTTCGCCTTCACCTTCCAAATCTATTTCGACTTTGCTGGTTATTCTGACATGGCCATCGGCTTGGGCCGCATGATGGGTTTCAAGTTTCCCGAAAACTTTGACAATCCATACGTTTCCACAACCATTTCGGAGTTTTGGCGTCGTTGGCACCAGACCTTCAGTGTATTCATCAAGAACTACCTCTACTTCCCCTTGGGCGGCAGCCGCGTGAAGACCGAAGCGCGCAAATACTTCAACCTGTGGTTCTGCTTCCTCATCAGCGGCTTGTGGCACGGCGCGGCATGGAACTTCGTGGTCTACGGTGCATTGCAAGGCATCTTCATCTGTGCCGACAAACTCTTCCTCAAGAAGTTCAACGAGCGACTGGGGCGCATCCCTTCCGTATTTTTCACCTTCCTCATCATCGTGCTGACGCGCTGCTTCTTCCGCATCGAGCGCATCGACTTGTCGTGGTTGTTCATCAAGCGGCTGTTTGCCTTCGATTTCGTTCCTTTCCATTTCGGCGACAACCCGCACCTTTATGTGACCATGCTTGTGGCCGCCTTCTTCTCCTTCTTCACCCTCTCGAAATTTGGCCTCAAAGTACAGGACAAAGTCTACTTCACTGAATATAACCGCTGGCAGCATATCGTGGCTTTCATTGTCAGCATACTGGCCTTTATCTTCTGCCTCGGCGCATTGAACGCTAGCGGCTTCAGCCCGTTTATCTATTTCAGGTTCTAATCTTCATGGTATTCAGTAGCAACATATTCCTTTTCTTTTTTCTGCCTATCTTCTTGATAGCCTATTTCATCACACCGCAGAAATTCAGGAACTATACGCTCCTGCTCTTCTCCATCGTGTTTTATGCCTACGGTGCCCCCGACTTTGTGTTTCTACTTGTCGGCGAATGCGTTATCAACTATTTCATCGTCAGGGCGATGGGGCGTACAGACGGTGTACACACCGTCTCTACAACGAAGAAAAAAATCCTATGTGCCATTTCTGTGATTATGGCCTTGGGACTGCTACTCTATTTCAAATATGCCAACTTCTTCATGGAGAACCTCAACACCATTTTGGGTTGGGCACATCACGAACCCGTAGATTGGATGAAGGTGGCTTTGCCTATCGGCATCTCGTTCTTCACTTTCCAATCCATCACCTACACCATTGATGTGTATCGTGGCACGACACCGCCCAGCCAGAAGCTGACGGATTATGTGCTGTATATCATGATGTTCCCGCAACTCATCGCAGGTCCTATCGTCAACTATAACAGCGTGGCCGCTCAACTAGTATCGCGTACCAGCACGATGGAGGACCGCGTAGTGGGTTTCTACCGCTTCGTCATCGGTTTGGCAAAGAAAGTGCTCATTGCCAACACCATGGCAGCCTACGCCGACCAAGTGTTTGGCATGGCGTACGGTGACTTGGCTACAGGTACGGCTTGGATCGGCATCCTCGCCTATACTTTCCAAATCTACTTCGACTTCTCGGGTTACAGCGACATGGCCATCGGCTTGGGCAAGATGATGGGCTTCCGGTTCCCGGAAAACTTCAACGACCCTTATACCAGCCGCAGCGTCACCGAGTTTTGGAAACGTTGGCACATGACATTGGGCAATTTCATCATGAACTACCTATACATCCCGCTTGGCGGTAATCGCAAAGGCATGGGACGCATGTATTTTAACCTGTGGCTCTGTTTCCTTCTGTCAGGACTCTGGCATGGAGCCTCGTGGAATTTCGTCCTTTGGGGCGCTTTCCACGGCTTGTTCATCTGCGCTGACAAACTCTTCCTTAAAAACGCATTAAAAAAGATAGGCATGCTACCCTCCGTCGTCATCACCTTCTTCCTTGTGGCCATGGGTTGGGTACTCTTCCGCGTCGACACGGCAGCCGATGCAGGCGCGTTCTATCAAGCGCTGTTCGCTTTCAAAGGCGGCTTGACGGTGGCAGGCGACGCACAATTCTGGTGCGTCTTTGTCCTCGCCATAGCGTTCTCCTTCCTCACTCTTGTCCCATTCGGACAAAAGCTTCAAGACCGAATCTTCGCCGACAGTTACTCCAAACCGCTCTCGTGGACCATGTTCGCCATCACCTTGGTCTTGTTCATCCTCTCAGCTGGTTCGTTGTGTGTTTCCGATTTCAACCCCTTCATTTACTTTAGATTCTGAGCCATGAACAAGAAACCACACTTCCTCATACAGTTCGTTATCATCTTTGTGGCATTTACTGCCATCTTGCTTCAAGGCTTCACCCATGTCATCAAGATGAAACCATTGGCGGGTTATGTCCCCAATGAGCAACCCGTGAAATTATCGTTCAAGACCTACTACGACGGCACCTTCCAAAACTACCTGACCGACCACGCTAAACGCAACAGCGGCTTCCGCGAGCCTTGCATAAGAATCTACAACCAATGCCTGTTCTCGCTTTTCAGCAAACCGACCAACAACACCCTCGTCCCTGGACTCAACAAAGAGATGTATCTCCAAATCTATCTCAACGAAATCAAGGGCAAAACGCTCAAAGACTGCTATGGCTCTGAGGAATACTTCAAAACGAAGGCACAAAAAGACATCGAAAAGACTTTGGTGCTCATCGACAGCCTGAAGCACCACAACACCGCCTTCCTCTTCGTGGAAGCCCCTTCCAAGACCTGGGTCTATCCCGAATACATGCCGCAAGAATACCAAGACTCCATCATGCCGTTCTGCGTGCAGGACTACTACACCCAACTCTTCAAGGAAAACAACATCCCGCACATTGATTTCCTTAGTTATTTCAAGTCCCTGAAAGGACAAACAAAATATCCCTTATACACTCGTTACGGCACTCACTGGGCCGAAAGCACCATCCCCTTTGTGGCCGATTCGATTCTATCGAAGATAGGTAGCCTCATTGGACAGGAGATGCCGCACATCGTTTGCGTCGACGAGAATCTGACCACCAAATACTCGAAACAGGACGGCGAAATCGAAAGCCTGATGAATCTACTGCTGCCTATACGCAAACCTGCCGTGCCCCAGCCCATCATGGCATTGAGCGACACCACACTCCGCAAACCTAACATCCTCGTTATCGCTGATAGTTATTTCATACAGCTGCACGAGTCAACTTTTGCCGATGCCTTCGACCGCTGCGAATATTGGAAATACGACGACGAAGTCATCACCAAAGACATCGAGTTCTTAGGCAAGGTAAGCGATTACCTTGAAGCCTACAATGTCATCGACCAGGTCGATCTCGTCATGATTATCACCACTTCCGTGTATGCCTACGACTACATGTTCGGCTTCTGCGAGACCGCCAATGAAGCTTTCATCGACCGCGATGGCAAACGCAGGCTAAAAATGATCGAAGAGACTATAGAGCGCATCAAGAGTGTTCCCGAATGGCTCGAAAGCGTCAGGCAGCAGGCCATTGAGCGAGGTGTCGACCTCGACGAGATGCTCCGCCTCAATGCCATCTATGCGATCGAAATGGATAAGCAAAAACAGCAAAAATAAATGGGAAAGAAGCCGAAATACGACCTTGTATTGTTCATCCTGCTCATGGTGTTGGGATTCATGCCCATGCTGCAAGGTTGGCTTCATATATTCCCTACAAAGCCACTCAATGGCGTTACAGTAGCGACGGAAAAACCCAAATTCGACCTTAACGAGTACCGTTCTGGAACCTACGCCAAACAAGCCGAAGCATACACGAGTCAGCACATTGGTTTCAGGGAGCCCATCATAAGGTTTTACAACCAATATCTCTGGGATTTTTACCAAAAAACCTATGCAAAGGATGTTGTTGGCGGAAAACAAGGGTGGCTTTATTATCCACAAAGCGTGAGGGACTATTACGGACAAGAGCTGTTGCGTTGGCATCACTCCACAGACGAGGCTAAGGAAAAATTCGACCAAGAAGTGAAATACCTCAATTGGGCCCGCAGCATTTTGAGAGAAAACGATGTTGAACTTCTTGTCTTCATGGCCCCCGAAAAGAGTTTTCTCTATCCCGAATTTCTCCCCGATGGCGAAAAAGACACGACCACTTTCAATGCCAGTGACTATTTTGCACAACGTTTCGAAGAAACGGGATTTCCACACATTGAGATGACGCGTTGGTTCCAAAAGATAAAGGACACGGTCGACTATCCGTTGATTCCCCAAGCGGGAGCACATTGGATCTTTCCATCCGTCTATGCCGTCGATTCGTTGTCGCGCCTCATGGGTGAATTGAAAGGCATTCATCTGCCTAAAATCAAGATAGGAGACGCCTATCACACTCGCGACCGAGATCACGACTACGACAACGACCTTGAAGAGCTCCTTAACTTGGCTTTTCCCCTACGGCACCAATACGGCTACTGCCCAAGGCACGAAGTCAGCATCGAGCAAGAGCCGAGCAACATGAAACCTAAAGTACTCTTCATCGGCAATTCCTACTTCTGGTCCATGAACCTGTTTGTTCCCTTCGACGAGATGTTTGAAACCACTGAGTTTTGGTACTACTTTTCCACTGCCTATTCGGGCGACAGTCTGACCGAAACCACCAGCGTTAACCATCTGGACTTCATCGAGAAACTCCTGGATTTCGACTATGTGGTGTGGTTCACGACAGGCAACCAAATGAACAAAGGTACCTCCGACTTTGCCGCAAAAATCATTCTCAATCTTTGCTATAGCAAAAAAGAGCTTGACAAGACTTATAAACACATCTTCGATAGCCTCGGCTTAGCGACAGGCACACCGATTGTCGATAGCAACGACAGGTCGCAACTTTGGAGTACCGCATACAAAATCGTTTTCGACCATCCCGAACGCTATTTTCCTGAATTGAACGCCGACAGCCTCCCAAAGTCACGCAATCCTTGGATAAAGGAGGTGCTCGCCATCAACGAAATCAAGAAAGACTCCGTTTGGATGTGGAACTTGTCGACCTGCCAAACCGTGATCCAAAATGCAACCTTGGATAAGGTTTTACTTATGGAGGCACACAACCTCATAGATGGCAAGCCATTGATGCGCGATATGGCCAACCCCGAGGCTAAACGCGACCGCGTCGAACAGCTCGTTGCCGAGAAGGTGGAAGAAATACGAACAAAGCCTGAGCTAATGAAGCAGATCGAGGAAAAAGCAGCCAAAAACGGTATCTCCGTGGAGAAGCAATCCCTTTATGATGCCCGTTGGATTGTCAACTATCTCATCAAAAAGAACTACTATAATATAGACAATCCTTAGTATCGAACGATACGCTGCGAATGGCCACCCAGCTTCAGTACATACAGGCCAGCTGATAGTTTAGGATGTATGGTGAAAACGTTTGCTCCTTCCACAAGATGGCACGCCTCGGCAAAAACCTTCCTCCCCATAACATCGTAGATGGCAAGTTCCACCGCTCCCGATTGTTCGACATCCAACATGATTTGGACTTCATCAGTGAAAGGATTGGGATGACACGAAACCACAGCCAGATTGTTCTCCTTGACATCAAGGTACGGACTGAGCTCTTCCATGAAATACTGGTCACGAAGGCGCATGAATTCATCGGCCTTCTCCACATCCGCATAACATCTGTTCACACTCCACGGAAAATGGAACCTAATGTATTGGCGCTCAACCTCGCCTTTCACTTGATTCCAATATTCGTCTAATACCGATTTCATAAAATCATAACTAAAAAAAGTGTGTTTGAGTTCTAAATAACGCTTGCAGAACTGGAATCTGAAATCCTTGTTTTCCATGAAACGGCTTAACACCCGACTACTCAGCCCAACATGAAGCGCATGGTCAATAGCCTGATATTCAGGTCTAGAAAAACACCCATCGCCATCGTAAAACATCATCCTAAATGGCCTACCAGGAGCCATTTGGCTGATTTTCACATTGTTGTCAGGCCAATCCAGGTTAGCTGAAAAAGTCTCGAAAAGGACATAATCGATGAAGCCAGGCACATCCATTTTCGAATACGCATAGGCCGAATCATCAGGCTGAGTCAGATCGGCATCACGAATCCAAGTATAAAAAGAGAGCCATTCCGCTGGGTCGCCATAATTGGGCACGCCCCAATACTTGATGATGGTAACACTATCGAGATCGGCATTATAATGGTCTTTGATATAGCGCTCGTCAGGAGACTCTTCCAGCGTATAGATACCCCAATACTCGCCATTGATAAACACCACGACTTCCCTAACCGCCATGGCGTCAAAAGACAGTTTTCCTGCCACCTTTTGCGATATATAGTCCGTACCGCCCATCTGCAGCCAGTTGCTACAACGGAATGGGTGCAAGTTGAGTCGCTTGAACTTGACAATCGGCGAGTCCTCGAAAAAACGGAACAAAAAATGCTTTTTGCCATATTCTGCACGGGCATACAACTTCATGCCTTTCTGTTGGAACCAACGCGAAGCACCACCATGCGTACGCAGGCCACAAATCTGGTTGATACCCGTGTTGTCGGGGTCGTAAAACTCCATGTTGATTTGCCGCTCCCATTCATCGCCTCGCATCTTGTAGTTACCCGTGGCAATCGAATCTGCGGGGTCATAGTTGACACCAGGGACGAAGATGCCCGTCTCGTAGTCAAACAAAGCCAAGGAATCGGCCATGATTGACAATACTGGCAGACCATGAAAGTCGCAGCCCAACGAACGGATGAAATAGGAATTGCTGACCACCTGACTCACGCATCTCTCACTTTGGTCGAACACCGCGGCACGGATGACGATGGCCCGCTTGACATCATTCGGGAGGTAAAATTGTGATGGTATGGTATTGACAATCGTATAGATATCCGACTTAGAGTATTGGTGGGCATCAAGCTGCAAAGGAGCCGTGTAAAGCGGAGACTGAGCTGTCGGGCAATTGCCGTTGATGGTGTAACGGATATGGTTCTGGGGATAGAAATTGTACATTTCCAAGGCAAAAACATCCTCATAGAACCCGCCCGGAGCCGAAAAGACGACCGTGTCGTTTTGTGCATTCGCAAAAAAAGCAGTAAAGAAAATAAATCCTACAAGCCACAAGCTTCTTTTCATACTAACGAATCAAATTTTTCGTGCAAAAATACGCAATAAAATGCCACACAATACGAAGAGAAGGCCTTGTCTATATATCTAAAACATCAAATAATTAAAAATCAATTTTTTGTAAAGCAGCATTTACTGGCGTTGTCTATCATTTTCAGGAAAAAAAGAAAGGCAAAGGCCGCAAAGCCCCTGCCTTTCCACAAATAAATCAACAAAGGCTCTGAAGGTTTTACAGAAAGGGTACTGGTCAACTTATGCTATAGCAAAAAAGAGATCGCATCTGTCCGCATCCACTTCACTGACAGCCTTCGGCACGATTCTCCAACGCTAGCATCAATCAACATACCACTCACCGACAGTAATTACGAGCAACTATTATGGCCCATAGCTGACCGAATGATTTACGACAATCCCGAACATTATTTCCCAAACCTTGGTTCCAACAGCCTTCCCACAGAACGCAACCCGAGAATCAATGAAATCCAAGCCATCAACGAAATCAAATAAGATTCCGTTTGGATATGGAATCTTTCGAATTACCAAACCATCATCCAAAACGCATCATTTGAACAAGTGCTACTGATGGATGCGTACAACCTCATCGAAAACAAACCCTTGATGCGCGACATGGTTGCCCCCTTAAGCCAAGCGCGATCTTGTGGAAAGCCTGGTCAATGACATGTTGCAAGAAATGCGCAACACCCCCCATCACTATACAACAAATCAAAGAGAAAGCCCAAAAGAATGGGATAAGCATTGAAAAGTAATTTCTTTTTGATGCCCACTGAATTGTCAACTATCAAATCAAACACGGTAAGATCCAGTTATTGACGCACTATGCGCTGGGTATAGCCTTCCAATTTCAATACATATATGCCCTTTGGCAGATTCGGACAAATTGTGATACTGTTTTCACCCTCCACAAGATGGCACGACATGGAAAAAACATTCCTACCCAAAACGTCATAAATGCCGATTTCTCCCGTACCTGAATATCCGGCCTCAAAACTGATGTGGATTTCATCGGTGAAGGGGTTGGGGTAACAATGAACAACTATGGTGGGTAGTTCTTTGACCGACAAAAACTCATTCAAATCCTCGATGATGTGTTGCGGTCGCAGCATTAGGAAATAATCGGTCACAGGCATGCTATAGTTCTCCCACGAAGAAAAAGAACTCGGATAATTGAAGCGCTCAATCTGATTTGGCACTTCATGCTCAAGAATCTGATAAATGTAGTCAAAATACGGTTTTGTATTCTGATACAAAAAAGTCGAAAAAGTCAACTCATAAAACCGGAGGGTAAATTGCTCTCGAAACCTCTCGCTCTCCAACATTTTTCTGAAAAACAGGGTAGCACGTGTGCTGGTAGGCCAACCGGCATCCCCGACGTAGGTAGCGTTGGCAAAGACGTCAAAGTCTAGGTCTGCAAGGCAGCCGTCGCAGTCATACAAAATCCAACGCCATTTGTCGTTGCCATTCTGCCACATCCTGATGTTGGTGGCAGGCCAGTCAAGGTTCGCAGCAAAAAATTCAAAGACATAATAATCGATGAAATTGTCGATGTCAATGTGTTCCTCAACATAGGCATATTGTTCCTCATCGGCGAGATTGGCCTGCCCCATCCAAGCGTATAAGGCGTTGAAATTGTCAGGGCTGCCGCATTCGACTTCATTCCATTCCTTGATGATGGTAATACTGTCCTCATTGACACCGAGATGGTCCTTCAGATAATGCTCATCGGGCTTCTCTTCCACATAGTAGATGCCCCAGTACTCCCCGTTGATGAACAACACACAGGGACGAGACGAGAGAGTCTCCACATTCAGTGACTGGGCGATGCGGTTGCAGAGGTAGTCCTGGCAGCCTGCCCCGTTCCAAGTACTAGAATAGGGTCGAAGAGTTAGTCGTTTGAACTTTTCAATCGGGGTAGTATCGAAGAATTTATATTTTATGCGTTTCTTTCCATATTCTTCGCGGGCATAAAGAGTAAAACTTTTCTGATTCCTCCACCTAGATTGTCTGCCATGCGTGCGCAAGCCAACCTGCTGGTTGATGCCTGCATTATTTTCAAACTCATAAAACTCAATGTTGCTCAGTCGCTCCCATTCGCGGCCTTTCATAAAATAATTGCCAGTTGCATAGGGATCTAATGGATCGTAATGAATTCCTGGAATAAAAATGCCCCGCTCATAATCAAACAAGTCGAGCGAGTCAGCACAGAGCGAGAAAGCTGGCAAACCATGTGTATCGCAACCCAAAGACTTGATAAAATAACTGTTCGTGACCACGTTGCTCACACAACTATCATTTTCATCGAAAACAGCCGCCCGAATCACAATGCAGTGCTGCACCGAATCAGGCAGGAAAAAATCTGGTTCAGGACAATTCGGAATGGTATAAATATCTGATTTCGAATACTTTCTATTATCTAACTGCAGCGGTTCTTCATACAACGGAGACTGAACCGTAGGTCGGTTTCCATTGGTGGTGTAGCGGATATGGTTCTGGGGATAGAAATTGTACATTTCCAAGGCAAAAGCATCCTCATAGAACCCGCCCGGAGCCGAAAAGACGACCGTGTCGTTTTGGGCTTTTGCTGCTACGACGGCAAAAAACACAAACAATATAATACAAAAACGCTTCGCCATATTTGCATCAATATTTGCCGCAAAAGTAAACAAAAAAACGGCCAATGTGTTAAATTGACCGTTTTTTGCGGTAGAGATGCAACATTTTGCGTCTCTACAATCAGATTTTCTCTTCTTCAACGCGCAAAGGCTTGGGTTCGCCCTTGCGAATGTCAAGCTCGTCGATGAGGTTGGTGGCACCGGCGTATTTGTCGATGACGAAGAGCACGTAACGGATGTCGACGTTGATGGTGCGTTGCAGTTTGGGCTCAAAGTTGACGTCGCCGCTCATGGCTTCCCAGTTGCCGTCGAAGGCGAGGCCGATGAGTTCGCCCTTGCCGTTCATGATGGGGCTACCGGAGTTACCACCAGTGATGTCGTTGGTCGACAAGAAGCAAACCACCAGTTCACCGTTTTCGTCGGCGTAGGCACCAAAGTCTTTCTTCTCAATAAGCTCGATGAGGCGCTTGGGAGCGTCAAACTCATAGTCACCAGGAACGTACTTCTCGAGGATACCGTTGGCGGTGCAGATGTAGTCGTAATGCACAGCGTCGGCAGGCATGTAATCCTGAACGGAACCGTAGCTCATACGCATTGTCGAGTTGGCATCAGGATAGAGGCTCTTCTCGGGCTGTGTGGCAGCGTAGTACTCACGCAGACCCTTCACGAAGACGTGGTCATTCTCGCTCACAGCCTGCATCGCTGAACGATACTCACCCACATGGTTCATAATGACTTCCATCATCGAGGTATTCATGATGTAGGCATAGTCCTTACCGATCTTCTTGGGATTGGGTTTGGCCAAGAAAGCCTTGATGCTCTCAGGAGTGGCGAAGATGGACTTGGTGTAGACCTCCTCGGTGAAAGCGTCGATGTCACCCTTGAACTTCTTGTCGATGATGTTGTAGATTTCAGGCAGTTCGTCAGCCTTGAAAGCGTTCTTGTAGGTCTTCAACAATTCGGCAAACGTCTTCTTCTCCACTTGCGGGTCAGTCTCGGCGAAGAGTTCGTCAACATTCATACCTTGGAGCAGCATAAGAGCCATTTCCTGGGCTTCCTTGTCCTTATTTTGGTAGGCCTCGTAGTAAGAAGCAAACTGGCCAGCAATGCCAGCGGCACCAACGTTCGATACAAAGTTGGGATAGTAGATGTACTTGGCCACGTCGCCCATGTTCTTATAAGCAGCCTTCAGGTTCGGGAGAGCGTTTTTATATTCGACCTTGTTGTTCTTGTTGACCCAGTTGGTGAAGTCCTTCTCCAAAGCAACCTTGCTTTCGCTCACTTTGTTCTTACGGAGCATCTTGCACTGGCCGATGAAGTTCTTCCAAGTGTTGGCCAAGCCAGCGTGGTTGTCGGCATACATCAGGTTGATGTGCTCATCAGCTTGCATGAACTCATCCATCACTTCGAGTTGCTTGCCAAAGATGTCGATGATGATGGGATAGAAAGTGTCCACATTGTAGTCGATACCGTAGCTCGACATGTAACGCTCGGTGCTGCCAGGGAAGCCCCAAATCATGGTGAAGTCATCCTTCTGCACGCCGTCGAGGCTGATGGGAAGGTGATGCTTGGGGGTCAACGGCACGTTGTCCTTGCTGTAAGCGGCAGGATTACCGTTCTTGTCGGCATAGACGCGGAAGATTGAGAAGTCGCCAGTGTGACGGGGCCACATCCAGTTGTCGGTGTCGCCACCGAACTTACCAATCGAAGAGTTGGCCACGCCAACGAGACGCACATCGGGGAACACTTGATAGACAAACATGTAATACTCGTTGCCCTCAAAGAAGCCCTTGATGACGGGGTTGTACTTGCCATCTTCCGAAGCAGCAGTTTCCAATTCCTTGATTTTCTTGCGGATGGCAGCCTGTTGATCTTGATAGTCCATGTCGTCGGTTACCACATCGAGGATGTCCTTGGTCACATCTTCCATGCGGATGAGGAAGCTGGCGGTCATTTCGGGAGCGGGCAGTTCCTCGCCGTAGTTCTTGGCCCAGAAGCCGTCGCGGAGGTAGTCGTGTTGGTCGGAGCTGAGCTTTTGGATGGCACCGTAGCCACAGTGGTGGTTGGTGAAAAGCAAGCCATGTTCGCTCACAATCTCACCCGTGCAGAAGAAGCCGCGTGGCATGGCATCGCTGCCGAGGCCAACGATAGCGTCTTTCAGACTGCTGTGGTTGATGCTGTAAAGCTCTTCAGGGGTCAGTTGCAGCCCCATCTTCTGCATGTCAACATAGTTCAGGCGCTCGACGAACATCGGGAGCCACATGCCTTCATCGGCATACACGCGACCCACCGAAACCATGATGGCCATCGCGATGATTCCTAATACTTTCTTCATATAATTTAAAGATTAAAAATTTAAAATTTAAAATTCGGTTAAAGCGGCGGCAAATTTAGAAAAATAAATCGTATCTCCCCTCGAAAATCTCCTTGATTCAACAATTAAACGGTTAAACTCTTCAACGATTCAACAATAAACCTTATTTTTGCAGCAAATTACCACGCATGGAAGACAATTACCAACTGATCACCAAAACTGCCGCCGGACTCGAAGACGTGCTGGCCGCCGAGATTAAGGCCTTAGGAGCAAAAAACGTGCGCCCCATGCACCGCGCCGTAATTTGCGAAGGCAACAAGGAACTGATGTACCGGATTAATTATGAGGTGCGCACAGCCCTCAAGGTGTTGAAGCCTTTCAAGAACTTCTTTGCCAAGAACCCCGATGACTTATATAATAAGGTGAAGGAAATCAACTGGTGTGAGTTGCTCCGCACCGACCAGACCTTCTGCATCGATGCCGTGACGAGCGGACGGTTTTTCACCCACTCGCAATATGCAGGTCTGACCATGAAAGATGCCATCGTCGACCAATTCCGCGATGTGTATGGCATCCGTCCCAACATCAACACTTTGAACCCCGACCTGCGCATCAATTTGCATATCCGCGAGGACAAAGTAACCATCCTCTTCGACAGTTCGGGCGAGAGTCTGCACCATCGTGGCTACCGCAAACAAGTCGACAAGGCCCCGATGAACGAGGTGCTGGCGGCAGGTCTTATCCAACTCTCAGGCTGGAAGGCCGACAGCAACTTCCTTGACTGCATGTGCGGTTCGGGCACATTGCCCATCGAGGCAGCGATGTATGCGATGAAGATACCGCCGGGCTACTATCGCAAGCAATGGGGTTTCATGAAATGGGATGATTACGATGCCGAACTGTGGCAGCGCATCCGCCAAGAGGCCGATGAAAAGATTTGTGATTTCGACCATGAAATATGGGCCTCCGACCGCTCACCAAAGGCCGTAGCCATTGCTGAAGGCAACATCAACTACGCTCACCTGCAGCACGACATCCACCTGATGAAAAAGGACATGCACGACCTCACCCCACCCGAAGGCGGTGGCATCCTCATCATCAACCCGCCCTACGGTGACCGTTTAGAGGAAGATGACATCGACACGCTATATGAGGAAATCGGGCACACCTTGAAGCACAACTTCCAAGGCTTCCAGTGCTGGCTCATCACCGACGATGCCGTGGCCTTAAAGCATGTTGGCCTAAAGCCAACGGCTAAGATACCTGTTTGGAACGGGCCTTTGGAGTGCCGTTTCGTGAGATTTGATATTTTTGAAGGGTCGCTGAAGGACAAGAAGGCTCGGGAGGCGGAGGAAAACAATTAACGTTTATTATACTGGTTCATCGTCCTGTCCGGCCCCTGGATGACGAAACTCTTAATGATTTCCACAGCTTCATCCACTTTTTGGTCGACGATGGGCTCTTCCGAGGGTTTCCATTGTCCCAAGACGAAGTCAATCTGACGACCGCGGGGGAAATCGTCGCCCAAACCGAAACGCAAGCGACAAAACACGTTGGTGCCTAGCTTCTCGATGATGTCAGTCAGGCCGTTGTGGCCACCATCGGCACCTTGTTTGCGGAGGCGCAACGTGCCCAAGGGCAAAGCGATGTCATCGTTGACGACCAACAGATTCTCCATTGGAATCTTCTCCTGCTGCAGCCAGTACTTCACCGCCTTGCCGCTCAGGTTCATGTAGGTCGTGGGTTTGATGACAAGCAGGGTCTTGCCCTTGTATTTCATCTCCGAAGTCTGGGCAAGTCGGTTTGTGGTGAAAGTACCCTCAAGGTCTTTCGCCAAACGGTCGGCAATCTTGAAGCCAATATTATGACGGGTGTTGTCGTATTCGGCACCTATGTTTCCCAAACAGGCTATCAGGTATTTCATCTCATTGGGTTGGTTTTGTTTTTCTTTACGAAAAAGGCGTGCAAAGATACAACTAATTATTGACATTACTATATAATCTTCGGCTGCCACGCTGTGACAGCCCAACAACTGGCAACTGATAACTACCAACTAAAAAAGGCCGCCCGAAGACGGCCCTCATTATGAAAACAAAAAAATTTACTCTTCAGTCTCTTCGGATGCAGCAACAGCACCACGGGCAGCGTTGACTGCAAAGATGACGGTGTAGCCAGGAGTGACAGGCGTCACATTCTCAATGTTCAGATCCTTCACCTTGATGGCTTCGTTGATGTTCACATTGCTGATGTTGACTTTCACGTAGTCCGGGAGATCCTTAATCAGACCGCAAACCTTCACCTTCTTGATACCCATCTTGGGTTTACCACCACGCATGACACCGGCAGCCGAGCCTTCGAGGGCGATAGGCAGCACAACGGTGACGGGCTTGTCTTCCTTCACGATGAGGAAGTCGGCGTGCAACACTTGGTCAGTCACAGGATGATACTGAATGTCCTGAAGAATGGTCTTGTAAGTCTTGCCGTTGACTTCAAAATCGATGATGTAAGTCTCAGGGGTGAAGAGAATCTTGGAAAAATTCTTGGCAGGAGTGGCGAAGTGCACTTGCTCCTCACCTGCACCGTACATGACACATGGAACCATCTCGGCCTTACGCAAAGCCTTAGTATCCTTTTTCCCTACGTTCTCGCGGAGAGAACCGCTCAATGATACAGTTTTCATTGTGTTTGATTGTTTAATTGATTGTTGTTTAATTGTTTATTGTTGTTTGTGGAGACGCGATAAATCGCGTCTCTACAGGATTTTGCATTATTTGAATAATGAACTAATCGATTCATACGATTCCACGCGGTGGATGACATCGGCAAACAAATCGGCCGTGCTGACCACATGGATCTTCTTTGATGCGTTGGCCGGCAACGGAATGGAATCGGTGACCACTACCTCGCTGAACACCGAATTGTCCAAACGCTCCATGGCAGGACCGCTGCAAACGGCATGGGTGGCGAAGGCGCGGACGCTCTTGGCCCCGTTGTCCATAATCAACTGACCAGCCTTCACAATCGTGCCAGCTGTGTCGATGATGTCGTCAATGATAATCACGTTCTTGTCTTTCACGTCGCCGATGAGGGTCATGCTGTCGACCACATTGGCACGCGGACGATGCTTGTGGCAGATGGCAAGGTCGCAACCGAGACGTTTGGCGTAGGCCGAAGCACGTTTTGAAGCGCCAAGGTCAGGAGCGGCAATCAGCAGGTCTTCGATTTGCATCTTCTTGATATGGTCAATGAAGAGGCTGGAAGCATAAAGTGCATCCACGGGGATGTCGAAGAAACCTTGGATTTGGTCGGCATGAAGGTCGAGTGTGATGATGCGGTTGACACCAGCAGCAACCAACAAGTTGGCCACCAACTTGGAGCCAATGCTCACACGAGGTTGGTCCTTACGGTCCTGACGAGCCCATCCGAAATAAGGAATCACGGCGATGATTTTATGGGCCGAGGCGCGCTTGGCCGCATCAATCATAAGCAAAAGCTCCATCAGATTCTCGGTAGGCGGCATGGTGGACTGCACAATAAACACGTGATGACCACGGATGCTGTCTTCATAACAAGGTTGAAATTCACCGTCAGAGAAAACGGATACTGGAGAATTCCCCAATTTGAAATCTGGCTTATTCTCTTGGCGACTATAGGCTTCCGCAATCTTTGCACCCAGTTCCGAAGTGGCTCTTCCGGCAAAAATGGAAACGAATTTTCCTGGCATTTGTAAATGTGTTGATTGAGGCTGCAAAATTAGCGATTTTCTCTTTGTTGACAACACTTTATTTCACCAAAACAAGCAATAAATATAAAGCAATTGAATTCCAATACTTTACATCAATAGAATCAATAAAAACAACGTTTTTTTCAAAAGTTACTTGCGCAAACAAAAAAAATCCGTAATTTTGCAGCCGCGTTTCAGAACCAGATACCCGTTCTGGTGAGCACGCCGAACCATGCCGAAGTGGCGGAATCGGTAGACGCGTCGGTCTCAAAAACCGATGAGGTAACACTCGTGCCGGTTCGATCCCGGCCTTCGGTACCAGATAGCCTTCAAGCATGTTCTTGAGGGCTTTTTTCGTTGAAAAACAAATCAAACAGTTAGAAAATAATGATTTACACACACGAAGTGCAACTTCAATGTTGCGTGAAGAAAGGCGCCAACCATCCAAGCGCTCCGATTCCGGAGGAAGGCAAGTGGGTGCGCGTCAAAGATGTGAAAGACATCAGCGGTTTTACCCACGGTATCGGCTGGTGTGCTCCCCAACAGGGCGCTTGTAAGCTGACCCTCAACGTGAAAGACGGCATCATCCAAGAGGCTTTGGTTGAGACCATCGGTTGCTCAGGTATGACCCATTCTGCCGCCATGGCCGCCGAAATCCTGCCTGGCAAGACCGTCCTCGAAGCCCTCAACACCGACCTCGTTTGCGACGCCATCAACACGGCCATGCGCGAGATTTTCCTGCAAATCGTTTACGGTCGCTCACAATCGGCCTTCTCAGAAGGCGGCCTGCTGATTGGTGCTTCGTTGGAAGACCTCGGCAAAGGTCTGCGCAGCCAAGTTGGCACCATGTTCGGCACACTCGAAAAGGGTCCCCGTTACCTTGAGATGACCGAAGGCTACTGCTCCCGCCTCGCCTTGGACGAAAACAACGAAATTATCGGTTACGAATTTATCAGCCTCGGCAAGATGATGGACTACATCAAGAATGGCGATGACGCAAACGAAGCCCTTAGGAAAGCTACAAACACTTACGGCCGTTTCGCCGAGGCAGCCAAATACATTGACCCACGTAAAGAATAAAGGAGGACATACCATGGCAAGAAGAGAAGTGAAATTTGAAAGTCAGGAACGCCGCATGGCCAATGTCCTGAAAGTTTTGAACCAATATGGTATCAACAGCATCGAGGAAGCCGACGAGATTTGCGAAGCCAAGGGCATCGACCCCTACACAATGGCCGAAGAAACCCAGCCTATCTGCTTCGAGAACGTGAAGTGGGCCTACACCTGCGGTGCCGCCATCGCCATCAAGAAGGGCTGCAAGACCGCTGCCGATGCCGCCGAAGCCATCGGTGAAGGCCTGCAGTCGTTCTGTATCGACGGTTCCGTCGCCGACGACCGTAAGGTCGGTATCGGCCACGGCAACCTCGCCGCCCGTCTGCTCCGCGAGGAGACCGAGTGCTTCGCCTTCCTGGCCGGCCACGAGAGCTTCGCCGCCGCCGAAGGCGCCATCAAGATCGCTGAGATGGCCAACAAGGTGCGCCAGAAACCCCTGCGCGTCATCCTCAACGGCCTCGGCAAAGACGCCGCCAAGATCATCAGCCGCATCAACGGCTTCACCTATTGCCGCACCGAGTTCGACTACTACACCGGCAAGGTGACCGTCGTGGAGCGTATCCCCTACTCCACAGGTCTCCGCTCGAAGGTGAACTGCTACGGTGCCGACGACGTCCGTGAAGGCGTGGCCATCCTGTGGCTGGAGAACGTTGACGTGTCCATCACGGGCAACTCGACCAACCCGACCCGCTTCCAACACCCTGTGGCGGGCACCTATAAGAAAGAGCGTCTGTTGGCAGGCAAGCCCTACTTCTCCGTCGCCTCTGGCGGTGGCACGGGCCGCACCCTGCACCCCGACAACATGGCTGCTGGTCCTGCCAGCTATGGTATGACCGACACCATGGGCCGCATGCACAGCGACGCCCAGTTTGCAGGCTCCTCATCCGTACCGGCACACGTCGAGATGATGGGTTACCTCGGCATGGGCAACAACCCGATGGTGGGTGCCACCGTCGCCGTGGCCGTCGCCGTGGAACAGGCTATGAAATAAGTAAGTTATCTATCTGAAAAGAAAAGTCCGGTGTCATGCGACATCGGACTTTTTTGTTATTCGTCGGCCAAAATCACGACCCGCATCCCCACAAAAGCATAATTCTCTTTGAGTTGAATCAGGTCATCGTCGCGGAGGCGGATGCAGCCCTCACTACCGCGTCCTGGTACCGAGCTCTCGTTGTTGGTGCTGCCATGGATGCCAATACCCGAATGACCCGGCGTCTTCAGCCGCATGAACCAATGACCATAGGAAAGAATCGAGCCGCGACCGTCGCCGAAGTCGTGTGTCCATTGGGAAGCATCCACAATTTCGGTGATAGTAAAGGGATTTTCAGCCGTACATTCGGGAGTCTTCATGTCGCCTTTTTTCTGTTTCTGGCCTTTCTTCAAGCCGACGCAAACGGGGTAATGAACGCGCTTGAGGGTGTCGCCGTTCACCACTTCGCAGACATAAAGCCGATATTCAGGCTTGGAAATGAGGATGAAGCAGTTCTTTTTGTTCACCACCTCGGAATAATAAGTCGCCGTATCAGCGGGAACGGTGACGACAGTGTCCATCAGGTTCATTTCCACGATAGGTTCTTGTTTTTCAACCACATTGCCTGAAGTATTAGTACCGCAAGACGGCATGGCGAACAAGGCCGCCAAAAGACTGAATATGAGGGTCATTTTTTTCATGATATTTCGAAACATGGGTGCAAAAGTAAACATTTTTTGGTGTTTGCGACCTTGTCCAAACAAGAACACATCATTTTTCCTTATTTTTGCGGCATGGAAAAAATGTTACTTTTAGGCAAGACCCCCGCCGAGATTCAAGAGGTGGTCGAGAAATTGGAACTGCCCAAGTTCACTGGCAAACAGATTGTGGACTGGATTTACCAGAAGCGTTGCGCCTCCATCGAGGACATGACCAACCTCAGCAAGAATGCAAGAGCTTTGTTGTCAGAGCAATATGAGACTGGACTGAAGGCTCCAGTCAAGGAACAGGTGTCAACCGATGGCACCAAGAAATACCTATTCCCTGCAGGTGAACACTTTATCGAGGCTGCCTATATCCCCGACCGAGAACGCGCCACGCTGTGCGTCTCCACGCAAGTGGGCTGCCAAATGGATTGCCTTTTCTGCGCCACGGGCAAACAAGGTTTTCAGAAGAACCTTTCCGTGGCAGAAATCATGAACCAGATCCTCAGCCTGCCCGAGTTCGACACGCTAACCAACATCGTCTTCATGGGCATGGGCGAGCCTTTGGCCAACTACGACAACCTAATGCGCTCGCTCGACATCCTCACGCAGGAATGGGCACTCGGCTGGAGCCCGACCCGCATCACCGTCTCCACCAGCGGCCTCATCCCTAACCTCAAGCGTTTCCTCGAAGAGTCGAAATGCAACCTCGCCATCAGTATGCACAGTCCCTTCCATGACGAGCGCCTCAAATTGATGCCTGTCGAGAAGAGCTATCCCATCAAAGAAGTGATTCACGCGGTGAAACAACACGACTGGCACGGACAACGCCGCCTTTCGTTCGAGTATATCATCTTCAAGGACCTAAACCACAGCAAAGACCATATCAAGGAAATCGCGCGACTGCTGGGTAGCACACGTTGTCGCTTTAATTTAATAAGGTATCATTCCGTGCCAGGTATCCCATTGAAGAGCCCCGATGCCGCCACGATGACTTGGTTCCGCGACGCGCTGAACGAGAAAGGCATCATCGCCACCATCCGCGCTTCGCGTGGACAGGATATTGATGCCGCTTGCGGGCTGCTGTCGACGAAAAATCTGTTATAAAAATTGTAGAGTCGGTGTGCACACCGACTCTACATGTTTTACAGCGAACGCAACGAAACCGCGAATCCGCCGCAAGGCGCCATCCTCAACTTCAGCTTTGATTTGTTTGTCACCGTTTTCTTGGTGATGGTGTAGGCCTGCGCATTGTAATGTTCGTCGGGAATGCCGCTGGCGTCTTTGGCGTCACAATAAATCGTGGCTTCGTATTTCGTTCCAGGCTTCAGGAAATCCAGCTTCACCTCCACCTCACGAGCATTCTCATCGGTGATGCCACCAACGTACCACACGTCGTGAGGCTCTGAATGCCAAAGGTCTTCGGTGGTGGCGTCATCGGGCAGGTCATACACGAACTTCGTGGCGTTGGAGACCACGCCTTTCTTGCCATCAGCGAGCGTGCCTACGCCTTCAGCAGCCTTGTTCAAAGTCGATAGTTTGGGATGACGGGCCGTGACGATATAGGCACCAGGCTCGGCTTCAAGGTACAGGCTCTTGTCCCAGTCGACGGCTACGTCCTTGATGAACTGGAAGGCATCCATGAAAGGCTCGTAATGCTCGGGGAAGTCGGCAGCCATCTGCAAGGGTGAGTAGAAGGTCACATAAAGACCAAGTTGGTTGCAGATGGTGGTTTTCATCTTTTGTCCCCAAGGCACGATTTTGCCCATGTCGGTCTCGAAAATGCCAGGTGTGTAGTCCATCGGGCCGCCTTGCAAGCGCGTGAAAGGTAAGATGGTCGTATGTCCGGGATTGATACGCTCGCGGAACTCGGTGCCCATGGCACTCTCGTTACCAATCATGTTGGGCCACGTGCGGCAGAGGCCAGTAGGTCTCACGGCTTCATGCGAATTCACCATGATATGGTGCTTGGCCGCTTCCACGATGGCATAGTGGTAGTGGTTGTTGATGGGCTGGCTATAGTGACCTTCACCGAAGGGAATGATAGTGCCCACATAACCGCCTTTCACAGCATCGTAGCCGTATTGGTTCATCAAAGTGTAAGCCTTTTCCATCCAACGCTCGTAGTTCACTGTGGATGCGCTACTTTCATGGTGCATAATAAGTCGGATGCCCTTTTCGTGGGCGTATTTGTTCAACGCAGGCAAGTCGAAGTCAGGATAAGGTGTGAGGAAGTCGAAGACGAATTCCTTCTGCTTGCCGTACCAGTCCTCCCAACCGATGTTCCAGCCTTCGATGAGTAGGCCATCGAAGCCATTGGCCGCGGCAAAGTCAATATAGCGGCGCACATTAGCGTTATTTGCGCCGTGGGTGCCATTGGGCTTGGCGTGTTCATAGTCGGTCTGGCCGAGTTTCACCGAGGGGAAGTCGTTGGTATATGCCCAGGTGCTCTTGCCCGAGATCATTTCCCACCAAACGCCCATGTATTTCACGGGGTGAATCCACGACACATCCTCCAAGGCGCATGGGTCGTTGAGGTTAAGAATCAAGCGCGAAGCGAGGACATCGGTGGCCGAAGTGCAGACCATCACCGTGCGCCAAGGTGTGACGCAAGGGGCTTGGATACGGCCTTTGTAGCCCGTGGCATCGGGGCAGAGGAAGGCGCGGAAGACCATATTTTTGTCATCAAGGTCGAGATGCATCGTGGGAAAGTCGAGCGTGGCAGCCTCGTGGATGTTGAGGTAGAGGCCGTCGTCGGTCTTCATTTGAAGAGCGGTCTGAACGCCTGTGGGCGAAAATGCCGTCCAAGGCCAGCCACCGTCTTTGTGGCCTGCCTCCCACAAGTCACGGATTTGCGACAGCCGCGACTCGGTGTAGTTGTATTCCTGCGTGTCGAGGTCGCCGGGAATCCACCAAGCAGTGTGGTCGCCCGCCATAGCAAACTCAGTCAGTTCTTCCTTGATCCAGAAGCACACCAAGGCGTTCTCGATGGGGAACTCATAACGGAAGCCAAGACCGTCGTCGTAAAGTCGGAAACGGATTTGCATCACCGTGGCCCGCTTCTCCGTGGAGTGGTCCATGCTCTCCACAGAACCAATTGGTTGCTCCAAGGTGACGAGCATCTCATTGTAGTGGTTTCGGATTTGTGCTTCTTCGCCCCAGACGGGTTCCCAACTCTCGTCGAAGGTGCTGTATTTCGTGTCCTTCAGCACAAAGGCATGGGCGAGGTCGTCGCGCCATTCGAGTGTGAAGCCCATCTTGGAGGGCAGCACGATAGGCTTCCCTGCGCGGTCGAGGGAATAATAAGGTACGCCGTCACGCACTTCGAATTTCACTTCCAGTTTTCCGTCGGGGCTTTGCAGCTTGACGGGTTCGGCATAGGAATGCAAGAAAAGTCCAAAAGCCAGACAAAAGAGGATAAAAGAAAGTTTTTTCATAATGATACGTTTATGATGATGGGGGCAAAGATAGGAAAATTTATGGAAATTGGGGCTTGAGTAAAATAGGTAATCTACTGAATTGGGATGGCCAGCTATGTGTTCTTGACCCTCAGACTTATTTGAGTGTCTTAAAGAATCAGTTAAAAAGGAGGGAAACGAAATCGTTACAAATTGTAACGGGTTGAAATTGATTAAAAAAAGAACAAAATAGGATAAACGGTGACAGATTGTCACCAGTTGAATTTGGTTTCGCAAAAAGAAACAAGTTTGCAAACCGTGACAAATCGTCACGGGTTGAAACTTCGTGCTATCGATAGCCAAAGCCGCCCGCACTCAATTGGAGAATCAGTTGGGGCACAGAGTTATCTCGCCTTCAAAAGCAAGCGATTATTTGCTTCCTGAAGTCATGGAAGAGATTGAGGAATAAATTTGACGGTTAGAGGATTGCAAGAAAAGTCCAAAAGCTAGGCAAAAGAGGATAAAGGAAAGTTGCTTTATATTGATGCTTTATCGATGATGGGCATAAAGATAGAAAAATATGGAAAATGGGTAATTAATACAATCCAATGAAAAAAATTCTATCTTTGCAGCGATAAATACAACAACAATTACTAATCAAATCGACCGAGAAGTAAAGAGATAAAAATAAAATAGTTACATATAATTAAAGCGTTTTTGCTTTTCAAGTGGACGGAAATCTGGACAATTGACGTCACCACTGTAAGAAGGCAGAACGCTCACGGTATATCCGTGGGCTTTCTTGTTCAGTGGTGATTATAGGCAGTCCAGAGCCTCCGTCCAGACAGAAAGACTCACGGATTCTTTTTGTGATGCTTTGAAAGGCGAAATGCTCAAAACCCTTTCAAAGCCATGAAAAACAAATACATCACTCAAGACCGTATCGCCATGCGGATAGCCGACCGCTACGGAATGACCCGAGAATACAAAACTGCCCGCCGCCATCATCTGACTCCTTTAGAAGCCCTTGAGGACTGGGACTTAATCATGCCTGAAGAGAGGGATTTGTTTAAGAATTAAAATACTAAAGATATGGCAAACGAGAGACTTACAGAAGCTATAGTCCGCGATCACTTCAAGGAAGATCCTTTTATCAAATCGGTGAAATTTGAAGAACAAAAATCCAGTAATAAACGAATTCAAGAATTGTTGAAAGGACAGTCAAAAGGAGGTGGTAGGGGCGATGGATTTCCAGAATTCTTTATATCATTTCCAACGAATAGCAATTATATAATTGTCGTAGAATGTAAGGCAAAAACTTCAAATCACGAATCGGAAAACCGTGACAATCCCAAAGATTATGCAGTTGACGGCGTTTTGCATTATGCAAATGCATTATCTGAAGGTTATAATGTAGTTGCTATTGCCGTTAGTGGCGAAACTGAAGATGAAGCTATCGTCTCTCACTTTTACTGGAAAAAAGGTGCCAAGAATTATTCTGAAACCACAGATAAAAAACTCTTGTCCATTGATGACTATCTGCAAATGTTCGAAGACCAATTCTTTATCAGTGATTTCTATACTCGTGATATCGCTTTTAAAGCACGCTTCTTAAACGAAGAATTCCAAGCTTATACTATACCTGAATACAAGCGTTGTACTATGGTTAGCGCAATGCTTTTAGCTCTTATTGATAAAGGATTTAAAGAAGAGTATTTTGCCGTGGATACAATTTCTAAACTCGGACAGAAAATGCTTGCCGCAATAGATGCTGTATTTGACGAGGAAGATGATATGGTCAGAAATAAAACTATTATTCTTCGTGAATTTGAGAGTATTCTAAACGAGCCACTTTTTGAACAAGAAAAGATAAAGCATAAAGACAAAAAGACCGATGAATCTACACTTGAAGTGGCAAAATACTTTATTGATTTTCTTGAACGAAATGTCTATCCACTAGTAGAGCATTCTAATATTGGTTATGATGTTTTGGGGCGTTTCTATGTGGAGTTTATCAGATATGCGGCCAGTGAACAAAAATCCGGCCTTGTTCTAACACCTGCTCATATAACCGAACTATTTTGCGATCTTGCAGAACTGCACATTAAAGATATTGTATATGACCCTTGCTGTGGAACAGGAGGATTCCTCGTGGCTGCCATGCAAAAAATGTTTAAAATGGCAGGTGGCGATACAAAGTTAAAGAGGAGAATACGAAAGAAACAGCTTTGTGGTTGTGAACTGCGTCCTGATATGTTTACCTACGCTTGCTCAAGCATGCGATTCCGTGGCGATGGAAAATCAAACCTTTACAATGGTTCATGTTTTAATAACGCACAAATCATAGCCGATAATCATAAACCAACAGTGGCTTTTCTCAATCCACCTTACGATGTTGGCAATGCTCGCCAGATGGAATTTGTTGAACACGCTTTGAAAGTACTTGACGATAAAGCAGACGGACGGGTTGTAGCTATTGTTCAGTTTAGTTGTGCTATTAAAGACGAGAAAGACTTGAAAGCAGTAAAGCAGCGGATTCTTGCAAAGCATCATTTGAAGGCTGTATTAAGTATGCCAGACGACCTTTTCTATCCAGTTGGAGTTGTAACTTGTGTTATGGTGTTTGAGGCAAACAAGCCAAACAAAGGTAGAAAAACATGGTTTGGCTACTTCAAGGATGATGGTTTTGAGAAAAGGAAACATCTTGGAAGGATTGATGCAAGGAATAATTATTCAGCGATTAAAGAAAGATGGCTCGAAGCTTATCGAAATCAGGAAGATATTCCTGGCTTGTCAATTCGTAAAGAAATAACTTGTGATGACGAGTGGTGTGCAGAAGCATATATGGAAACGGATTATAGTACATTGTGCGAAGATGATTTTGTGAAAACAATGCAAGAATATGCTTCTTTTTTAGTAAAAAACGAAACAAAATGAAAACAAGTGATTGGAAATGGTTTTGTCTAGGTGATGAAAGGCTTTTCAGAATCAAAAAAGGCAAGCGTCTGACAAAAGCGGATATGATCAATGGCAATATACCATACATAGGTGCTATAGATAGCAATAATGGTGTTTCTCAACATATTTCTAATGATGAATATCTTCATCCTGCTAATACTATTACTGTTTCGTATAACGGTTCAGTAGCAGAAGCATTTTATCAAGAGAAGGCTTTTTGGGCAACCGACGATGTTAATGTACTCTATCCTAATTTTGACTTAAATAGGTATATTGCCCATTTTATTACCACGATTATCAGGAAAGAAAAGTATCGTTTCAATTATGGTCGCAAATGGGATAAAGAGACGATGGAACAAAGTAAAATCAAGCTACCCGTTGACACTATGGGTAATCCGAATTGGGGTTGGATAGAACAATTCATAAAAGAATCCATTGTTCTTCGTTTACCAGCAAAAGCAAAATCTATATGGGGAGGTGAATATAATGCCACATCCGTCAAAAAGGGGAAGCTATTATTATTAGTTGAAAAATGGCAATGGTTCCGTTACGACGAAATCTTTGACATTCGCAAAGGGTTCTATAATAAAAAGCCCGAGAATCATACGGGGAATAACATACCATTTATTGGAGCCATTGACAACAATAATGGTGTTTCGGAATACTATGATATTCAAGACGTTGAAGAAGCAAGTAAGACTGGGGACGAAAACAATGTACCATTAACTGAGAAAATCTTTGAAGGTAATTGTATAACCGTGTCAAATAACGGTTCTGTTGGCTATGCATTTTATCAAGCGAAACCTTTTACATGTACACACGATGTCAATCCTCTCTATTTGCATCCAAAATGGGATCAGGAATTAAATCAATACATTGCGATGTTCCTTTGTTCTTTGATTGAAAAAGAACGATATAGATGGACATACGGAAGAAAATGGAGACCTAAAAGAATGCCTTCGTCACTGATAAAACTTCCAGTAGATAAAACTGGTAATCCTGATTGGAAATATATGGAGGATTATATAAAGAGCTTGCCATATTCAGCAAATATATAAATCTATGGCATCATCTCTTGTTATTGTGGCGAGCCATTCATTATCTCTGGTATTTATTTCTTCCACAAAGGGTGTATGTGATGACTTCGCTTATGGACCGTTTTGCTCCTATCCGCTGATACCCTTTCCCCAACAAGCAAACACAAAACACTCTAACCAAACCGACAGCCTCCTCTTGCCAAACCTGTCTCACTACATGGCATTTGCCAACAATAGAAAAACAACTTGTCTAGGGAACTGAGAGGATTTATTTTTCTATCTTTGCGATGAGATTAAACTCAAAAACTGATGGAAAAGCACAACAATACACGAAAAAAAACACAAGGTAATGAAATGAAATTACTCATGGTTTGTCAAATCTTGGTAATAATAGTGTTGCTTTTTATACTGATGGGTCTCAATTGGGATTGGCTAAGGACTCAGATTGAACCTGGGCTTATCGTTTCTATGATTGTTTCTATAATTGTCACATTGGTTGCAACGGTATTGGGAGGTTTGATGATTGGGTGGATCATAAAATACGTCACTCATCTAAGATTCTATATCAGACCTTATTTAACCTTTGAATCTGACAATACTCAGGTTTTCCATTTGTCAAAAAAAGTCGAAACGCTTGAATATTCAGTTGGAGAAAAGGGGTGGAAAGAACTTGACTCCCAAAATATCGTGTTTGGAGGGGCGCGTGGCAAATTATTACTTAGAGGCAATAGTAGTATTGGCACTGATGGTGCCATGATTTCATTTGCCTCTAATGCTGAAGTCGTGTGCTCTGGAGATATACGTACTTTAATTGATTATAAACACTATGATGAAGCAGACACGTCGAAAGCGGTGTTTGAATCTTTATTCTGTGGCTGCAAGCAATTAGTTGTTGCCCCTGAATTGCTTGCCGAGAACTTGGCAGATAGTTGCTATTCATTTATGTTTTTAAGATGTACTTCGTTAAAAACTGCCCCTGAATTGCCAGCAGAGAATTTGACCAATGAATGCTATTATGGAATGTTCTCTGGATGCACATCGCTAACAGAGGCTCCTGAATTACCTGCTAAGATATTGACTGAAAGATGCTATGCCGATATGTTCTACGGATGTGCTTCGCTAGAATTTGTTCCTGATTTGGCAGCGAAGAATTTGGCGAAGTGGTGTTGTGCAGGTATGTTCGAAAAGTGTACATCGCTAAAAAAAGCTCCTCTATTGTCTGCTGAGAACATGGCCTCTTGTTGCTATGTCTATATGTTCTCGGGATGTACTTCATTAGAATTTGCTCCTGAGCTACTGGCAATGAACTTGGCTGATAGTTGCTATTCAAATATGTTCTCAGGGTGTACCTCGTTAAAAGTTGCCACTGAATTACCAGCTGTGAACTTGGCTAATAGTTGCTATTCATATATGTTCTCAGGGTGTACTTCGTTAGTTTGCACCCCTGAATTACCAGCTGAGATATTGACAGAAAGTTGCTATTCAAATATGTTCTCTGGGTGTAGCTCGTTAATAGTTGCTCCTGAATTACCTTCGGTACATTTAGCTGAAAGATGCTATGCAGATATGTTCTCAGGTTGTACTTCGTTAGAGGTCGCCCATGAATTGCCAGCTAATGATTTAGTTGATAGTTGCTATTCGTCTATGTTTGCTGGTTGTATTTCGTTAAAATGTGCCCCTATCTTGGCAGCAAAAAATTTGGCTAATGGTTGCTGCTTTTATATGTTTGCAGATTGTAGTTCGTTATCTGAAATCACTATGTTGGCAACAGATAATAATGCCCTCTGTAGTTTCATGGGCTGGACAAGTAGAATCTCGCCTTTTGGAACCTTCTATAAAAACAAAGATGCAAAATGGGAAAACAAAAGTATCGTTCCAGATGGTTGGGAAGTCAAGTTGATTGATCCATAAAATAATCTCATCGCCATCTTCAATCTCGCATCCCTGAAGTCAACAGACTTCGGACACGCTGGTTGAAACACAACCAATGGTTGAGATGTTTTCTGAATAAAACCAACTTTATTCCGCTACGAAATGCAAATTTTGATTTTCGTAGCGGAATAAACGCAAAATTATACCGATTTTGCAGAATTCTTACATCCTAAACACCCCAAACTGCTGCGGCGGGAAGGGCTGGTTCAGCGAGGCAGCGATGCCCAAAGCTAGGATTTTGCGCGTGTCGATGGGGTCGATGATGCCATCGTCCCAAAGGCGTGCTGTGCTGTAGAAGGCCGAGCCTTCGTAGTCGTACTTGGCCAAGATTTCTTTCTTCAGCTGCGCGATTTCGTCTTTCGGGACCTCAAGACCTTTGTATTTGTATTGGTCTTCCTTCACCGTGGCGAGGACGCTAGCGGCCTGCTCACCGCCCATGACGGAGATTTTGGCATTGGGCCACATGAAGAGCAACCTCGGACTGTAGGCGCGACCCGCCATGCCATAGTTGCCTGCGCCAAACGACCCGCCGAAGATGACTGTGAACTTGGGCACGTTAGCATTCGAGACGGCATGAACCATCTTGGCACCGTCCTTGGCGATGCCGCCTTGCTCGTATTGCTTGCCCACCATGAACCCCGTGATGTTCTGCAAAAACACCAACGGGATATTACGTTGGCAGCAAAGCTCAATGAAGTGCGTGGCTTTCAATGCCGATTCAGAGAACAACACGCCGTAGTTGGCGATGATGCCCACAGGGAAGCCCATCAGATGCGCAAAGCCGCAGACGAGCGTGGTGGCATATCTTGACTTGAACTCCTGGAAACGGCTGCCATCCACAATGCGGGCGATGATTTCTCTCGGGTCGACAAGCTTATGGAAGTCGATGGGAGCGAGGCCGTAGAGGTCGTGCGGGTTGTATAAAGGTGCCTCAACGGGTAGCATGTCCAACTTTTGGCGGTGCGACTTCTCCAAGGTCTTGAAGATGTTGCGGCAAATCTGCAAGGCGTGTTGGTCGTTTTCGGCCAAGTGGTCGGCCACACCCGAAACGGAGGTGTGCATCTCGCCGCCACCCAACTCTTCCGCCGTGACCACCTCACCCGTGGCGGCCTTTACCAATGGCGGTCCACCGAGGTAAATCGTGCCTTGGTTGCGCACGATGATGGTCTCATCGCTCATGGCCGGAACATAAGCACCTCCTGCAGTACACATACCCATCACGATGGCGATTTGGGGAATGCCCATGGCCGACATACGCGCTTGGTTGTAGAAGAAACGCCCAAAATGGTCACGATCAGGGAAGACCGTGTCCTGCTCGGGTAGGAAGGCACCGCCACTGTCGACCATATAGACACAAGGTAGGTGGTTCTCCATGGCAATCTCTTGTGCGCGAAGGTGTTTCTTCACCGTATACTGCATATAGGTGCCGCCTTTTACAGTGGCATCGTTGGCCACGATGACGGCTTCACGACCTTGTATGACACCGATACCCGTAATGATGCCCGCCGAGGGGAAGTCGTTGTTATAGGTGCCGTAGGCTGCCATCGGAGAGAGTTCCAAGAACGGTGTGTTCGGGTCGATAAGCAGGTCAATGCGCTCTCGGGCGAGCAGCTTGTTGCGTTTCTTGTGCTTGGCCACGGCACTCTCGCCGCCACCTTGCATGGAGGCCGACATCGCCTCACGATATTGAGCCATCAGTGCGAGGAAGTTCTTCTCGTTCTGCTTGAACTCTTCGGAGTCGGTGCGTATGTTGGATTTCAGTACTTGCATAGTAGTAGAGATTGAAAGCACAAAAATAGATAAAAAACCGAAAGTGAAAAACAAAATCTTCATTCCGTGAAAACGGAATTGAAATATTTCCCCTATCTTTGCCGTTTCATTCATAATAAGGTTACTGAGTTTATCGAAGTAAAGATGTCCGAAAAGAGTTCAAGCAAAAGCCGCGTGGCAGGGTCTTATTTCATGTCACTGATGAGTATCACACTGGTACTCTTCCTTTTAGGCGTGTTTGCCCTGCTTATGATGCATGCGCAGAAACTCTCCAACCATCTCAAGGAAAACATCGGCTTCGAAGTGGTGATGAACAGCAATGTGAAAGAAGCAAATATCCTCAAACTACAACAGGAACTCGAAGACATGCCTTCCGTGAAATCAACGGAATACATCCCAAAAGAAGAAGCTATCCGCCGCCTGAGCGAAGACCTTGGTGAGGACTTCCTGCAATGGCTCGGCAATGAGGAGAACCCGCTCCTTCCTTCAATTGACGTGCGTTTCAATGCGGACTGGGCCAACAACGACAGCATTGCTGCCATTCAAGCACAATTGCGCAAGAACCCCGACATCAAGGAAATCTATTACCAGAAGTCGCTTGTCGATGTTATTACCAAGAATGTCAATCACATTGGACTCGCACTGATGGTGGCCAACCTTGTGTTACTTATCATCGCCATCATTTTGATTCGCAACACCATACGGCTTTCCATCTATTCCAAACGTTTTCTTGTGCGCAGCATGCAACTTGTGGGCGCCACCTCTTCCTACATCCGTCGTCCTTTCATCAAAAGCGGCATCTTGCAGGGATTTTTTGGGGCTCTGTTGGCAGATGCCTTCTTGGCTTTGCTGCTTTATGGCCTCAACAAACGCTTACCCGAACTAACGCTGGTTCAAGACCATACTATCATCATTGGCATCTTTGTCGGCATCATCATATTGGGCATCCTCCTTGGCGGACTCTCCACAAGACTGGCTCTTAGGAAATACCTCAATGCCGATGTCGACCGACTATACGCTTAAAGGTCACGATGCCTATTGAAAGGCCCGGCCGAATTTTGAATCTTAAATGTTGAATTTTAAATCTACCGAATATGGCAAAAGAAACACCAAAGACAAAGACACCAGAAGTGACTGACGAACAACACGTCATGCCCTTCGGCAAACAAAACTACATCATCGTGCTCATCGGCATCGCGTTGCTGGTTTTGGGCTTCATCCTCATGCTGGGCGGCGGCTCCAACGACCCCGATGTCTTCAACGAAAAAATGTTTGATTTCCGACACATCACCCTGTCCACCATCTTGATTCTGGCAGGCTTTGTCGTTGAAATCGTCGCAATATTTTGGAAAGGAAAGAAATAATAAATGCAGAATTATGAATGCCGCAATGCGACGCTAGGCTTCATCCTATTCTGCATTCAGCATTCCTCATTCAGCATTAAAAATAACGAACTATGGACTGGTTACAAGCATTAATCTTAGGAATTCTTCAAGGTCTGACGGAATACCTTCCCGTCAGCAGTAGCGGACATTTAGCTATCGGACAGGCACTCTTTGGATTGGACGACGGTGCCTCCAACCTCACTTTCACTGTGTTGCTCCATGTGGCCACCGTGCTCAGCACCTTGGTCATCCTGTGGAAGGAAATCGTGTGGATCTTCAAGGATTTGTTCACCAAACAACCCTGGAATTCCTATCAAGGCTTGAACGGCGGCACAAAATACGCCATCAACATCCTCATCTCGATGATTCCCGTTGCTATCGTGGGCTTTTTCTTCAAAGACAAAGTGGAGGAAGTCTTCGGCTCAGGCCTACTCATCGTGGGCATCATGCTCTTGGTGACTGCCTCATTGCTGGCTTTCTCATATTTCGCTAAACCGCGTCAGAAGGAAAACATTAGTCCCCTACATGCCTTCATCATCGGTATCGCACAGGCATGTGCCGTGATGCCGGGTTTGTCGCGCTCGGGCTCAACGATTGCCACCGGTTTGCTCCTCGGCAACAAAAAGGAAAAACTGGCCCAATTCTCTTTCCTGATGGTCATTCCACCTATCCTCGGTGAGGCATTACTTGATGTCAAGGATATCTTTGAGGTCGGTTTCAGCGAGGCAATGAGTGGCATCTCGCCCACGGCCGCCATCGTCGGCTTCTTGGCCGCTTTCATCGCTGGCTGTTTCGCCTGCAAGTGGATGATCAACATCGTGAAGAAAGGCAAGCTGATTTGGTTTGCCGTGTATTGCGCCATCATCGGCATCGTTGCCATAATCTTCGCCTAATGTTCAACTTTGAAGAAGGCGAGGTCATCCTCATCGACAAACCTTTAGACTGGACCTCTTTCGACACGGTCAACTTCGTCCGTTCCCTGCTCAACCGCTGCTATGGCATCCGCAAGTTGAAGGTGGGGCATGCCGGCACTTTAGACCCATTGGCGACGGGCTTGCTCATCCTCTGCACAGGCAAGATGACCAAGCAAATCGACAACTATCAGGCGCAGGTGAAGACCTATACGGGCACCATCCTGCTCGGCCAGACCACCCCGACTTTCGATTTGGAGAGCGAGCCTAATGCCTTCTTCCCCACTGATGGCATTACTCCAGAGCAAATTGAGGCTGCACGACAGCAGTTCATCGGTGACCTTAAACAATATCCGCCCAAGTACTCCGCCATCAAAATCAAAGGGAAACGTGCCTTCGACTATGCCCGCTCCGACGAGGAAATCGAGCTGAAAGCCCGCGATGTCCGCATCGATGACTTCAAACTCAGCCTCGACCGTTTCCCCGAACTCGACTTCGAAGTGACATGCAGCAAAGGTACCTACATCCGCAGTCTCGCCAACGACTTCGGCAAGGCCTTGGACAACGGTGCCTGCCTCACCTCACTGCGCCGCACCCGCATCGGCGACTTTAAGGTTGAAGATGCTTGGCCATTAGAGAAGCTGAAACAACATATCATCGAAACGGGTGATGCATTCAAGGAATGGAAGAAGGCACAACAAGAGATTGGCCAATAAACCAAAAACGGAGGCGTTGCCTCCGTTTTTGGTTTATTTCACCATTAGTTTTTGCGTTTCAGCATTTCCCGCTCGGTCGAAAACCTTAAGCAAGTAAATGCCCGAAGGCAAAACACTGACGTTCATCTTTTCAGATTGGCTTCCCATCAACTTTTGTCCTGTCAAACTATAGATTTCAGCCTTTTGGAAGCCTTCGGCTTGAATCTGAATTTCGTTCTCGACTGGGATAGGATAAACCATGAATTTGGCTGCAGCGTTTTCGTCAACGCTCGTCAGGTCGACATATTCCACTTCAACCGAAAAGCCATAGTATTCATTGCTCTTCGCACCATTACTGAAAATCATCTCGATATCGCCATCGTCCAACACCCAATCGTAACCTCCAAACTCAAGGCAAAGGCCACTCACGGCATTACCGTTGCCATCATAAGTGTATTCAAACTTTAAATGATTCTCCCAAGCCGAACCATCCCATTCCTTCACGGTCTTCGTGGGGAAAACACTGCCTTCATAATTGTAGGTTGTTAATTCATCATTGACCCAGGAAGTGCCAACCCAGTCTTGGTCGAGGATTTCGGTGACTTTCTCATCGAAGTTAAGAGTAATAATCTGCTTCTCATCGTTTTGCCATGCACCGCCCTGCATGTATTGCATGAGGAGTTCGATGGTGTTACCAATGCGAGTGTATGTATAGAGTTCGTCGGAGGTCCAATTGGTGCCATTCCAGTCCCAATAGAGAACGGTGGTCACATCACCGTTATAATTGTAGACCTCTCTCTCATCATTCACCCAATTTCCGTCATCCCATTCTTGGTAAACGACCTCGCTCAATAAATCACCATCATAGGTATAAGAAGCACGTGCTTCGTTTTCCATCATGCCAGTTTCGTATGCCGACATGGCCACGGCTTCAATCACATTGCCATTGAAGTCGTATTCATAAGTAATCATGTAATAGTCCATCCAACCAGCGCCTTCGTCTATTTTCGTGTGTTCCTCAATGAGATAAAAGTCATACTCATCGTAAGTGTAGACAGTCCGATACTTCTCACCATCAGTGGTTTCCCAAGTGGCAATCTCAGGCACTATAGTTGTTTCGTCTCGAACGCCATAATGTTTCAACACATGCTGTGTCGCATTCGATTTCAGATTGGCTTTGTGCTGTGCAAAGCTCACGTTTCCAAAAGCCATCACAAGGACGGCCAATACAAATAATCCTTTTTTCATAATTGTAAATATTTAGTTTCTAATGACATCGAAATAGTTATTGATATAAACCGGACCTTCAGGGGTATACGACTTCACCTTGCGCACATACCCATGCAGACGTACATGACGAGATTGGTCGATGTAAACCGTAGCCAAAATCTCAGGTACATCTCCTGCAATATTGCCCATCTGCAATAAAAAATCATTTTCGTTCATGATGGGATTCCCATTCCAACTCTTTTCCAAGCCAGCTTTTACGCTCTTGAAGTTCAGCGTTATCTTGCTACCGTTGGATGTGATTTCAACTTGGGCATCGTTGCAGATATGACACAAATCACTCTCAGTTAGGCCTTCAAAGGCAGTGGACACATTAGACGGACCATAAGACCCAGCGATATCCTGGCAAGTGTAACCGTAATAGTTGGTCCATTCGCTCTTTTTGTTGCATGAAGTGAGCAAAACACCCAACATACATAACAATGCAAAAAATCTGTAGTTTTTCATTTTGTTTATCATTTAATTATCAGTTTTTCTGTAGCCAACACTTTTCCTCCCTTGCCGAGACGCATGATTGTGTAACAACCTTGGGGCAGGCCTTCGATCGCAATCTCCACGCCCTCAGCCTGGGAATAAACGATTCTTTTTAGTTCTTTACCGTCAATGCCAATAATGCGGATTTCGCCGTCGGCGATTTCATCCCAACTCAAACGGACTTGACCTTCAGCGGGATTAGGAAACACCTGCATGCGACGATTGGGCGCATAATACTCTTCTTCAGCAAGGGCTTCCTTGTCCCAAACAGCAATAGTGTACTCGCCCGAAGGAAGATTATCTACAATAAATCGGCCATGATTCCAAGTACTACCAGCAAATAAAGTGTATGCAATCTCATGCCAAGCCTCGGAAGCATTGCGACGATATAATAAAGTAGCCGAGTCGCTGACCGATTGGATAATATCGCCATCTGTTGAGGTACTGAAGTCGAACGAGCCCTTTACCTCGGCCTCACCGAAGTCGTATCGGTTGATGGTCCAGAAATGTTTGGTCGAGAGAGTAAGATAAGGAGCCAGCGGGTCATCATAAGGGCCGACCAAATGGTTTTCGACGGCAACAAATACCGAATCGGTAAGCGAAGAAGCCTCCACTTTGAAAGCACCAAAGTTTTGTTGCGATGATGTCTTTAGCATGAAATTTTTCTGTGTTCTGCCATCCAACCAGTTGTTGTTGAGATCGTTGACCAAACCGACGGGCTCAAAATCAAGGGTCAAGGTTACACTGTCATGCAATCCATCCCAATTCAGTTTTTCAGTAACCAGCTGGAATTCGGGACCTATGAAAGTCACTTCGTACACATTGCTCTGCCCGATATGGCTGTCACCAATATGCTGGTAACTCAACTTGAGTGTCACTTCGTATTGGTTGTTCGCTTCGGCAACCGATTCCATCACAGCATACAGGTGAGGCATACCCGAAGCGTAAACATATGAATCGAAAAAGCCCTGCATATCAACACCCGAATGTTCAGTGAGCGCATCGCAAAGGATTTGAGATGTAGCTGTCTGATAAGCATATTGCTGGAAGTATTCGCGCATTGCAGTAAGGAAATTATCTCGTCCCATGTAGTTCATCATCGTGTTGACGATGACGGCACCACGTTCATAGATGGCGTTGGTATTGTAGGTCATATCGAGCGGCATGTTGTTGAGCGGTATCCAGTTGGTAGGACTGTTGCACCATGAATTGATGCTGTTGACCTTGTTCGAAATGGTATTTTGGAAATGGTCCTCACCATATACCGCCGATTCATAAAACGCACCCCAGAACTGGGCAAAGCCCTCGTTGAGCCACATGTCGCCCGCCTCGGCACAGGTGACCAGGTTACCCGACCACATGTGTGAAAGCTCATGGGCAATATATTCTTCACCTCCCAACGTACCGTCGACAACAGAAGGCACGATGGCAATATTGTCGGTGTGCTCCATACAACCTTTTCCCGTGACCACATAGCCGATACGGTTGAACGGATAGGCACCCAAACTCTCCTCAAAGAAAGCAGCAATCTGTTTGAGATGCACCATCGAGGCTGGCACATTATTAATTTGACTCGGCTTGGCATACACCGTGATCGGTATGTCGCGCTCAATGCCGTGATACACATCTTCCCAAACCTCATAATCTCCCACAGCGAAAGAGATGTGGTAAGTAGCAATCTCTTGCGGCGTGTTCCAGTGCCAAGTTGTGGTGCCGTTGCCATTGTCGATGGTCTCGACAAAATTGCCGCCGCAAATGGCTTTTTTGTCGTTGGTCGTGGTGACAAACACATCATAGGTGGCCTTGTCCGTGAAATTATCCACGCAGGGGAACCAAGTCTTGCCAAGGTTGTGGGGTTGGCTGTCGAAGCCCACACCGAGGTTATAGACATAATCGCCCCACCATTCTACACCACCCCAAGTTTCGTTGAAAGTGTTACCGCCGTAAATGATGTCAAGGGTCGCGGAGTTGCCGTTGAACAAAGGAGAAGCAAGGTCGACAATCAGAAAGTCACCCTCCTGGGAGAAACCGGAAACAGAGGCATTTGTTGCCGTTACACTGCTGACTTCCAAATATTTCAGTTCCAAAACTATTTGAGAAACCTCAGAAGTAGCCGTAAAGTCAACAAAGGTCTCCCCTTGCAGCGTATGGTCGGCAAAATTCAACTCGTTGACGTGGATGGCGTAGTGCGTCACATCGATGCTTTCGCCTGCAGTCTGAGCGATTAGCGAAGACAGCAACAGACAAAAAGAAAATAATAGAGATAGTTTCTTCATAATCATTTATTTCAAATTTGTGTTAGATTTATTTCCTAAAGTATATATCGCTTCGGTTTGAATCATATTGCTTTCGTGCAAGGCACGGTCGAGGATGCGGATTTCGAATTTTATCGTGTCATCGGGAGACAATGGATTCTGCACCGTGAGTTTATACTCTATCGTACCACTGATGGCCTTAGGCTCCTCTGAATCGCGAAGCCTATTGAAACGGGCATTAAAGGTGACTGTATCGAAGAGCACGAGCGTGTCACCAGGATTCGTCGGCACATGGGGACTTAAAAGCGGTGTTTTCACGAAAACCCCGTTTTCCGACTTCAGGTAGTCGACTACCATATTATAATAATGTGCATCATGGAAGCCGAAGGGTGGCAGGGTGTCTGACGCATTGAGGCCGAGGTCACCGTCACCATCGGTATAGGAAAACTTAATGATACCCTCACCGCTGAATGTACTGTCTGCATTGAACAGATAGGTAAAACCTTCGTAGGCAATCTTTGGCTCAATGGGATACTCCACTGGTTTTTGGCAGGAAAACACCGTCATTGCCAAGAAAAACAATCCTATGAAATAGCGCTTCTTCATCATCATCGTTTGAGGCGGTAAAAGTACAAATTTTTGGGTAATTAACCACAACAATATTTGAATCGAGTTTGCTTTGAATATCAGACTATTACCAAAAGTCGTCCAAAAAAAATCGTGGAAAAGTGTGGAAAAGTGTTGACATATTCACAAAAGTTGTATCTTTGCAGCCAGTTTGGCACGGAAAATGCCAGCTGAAAACGAGCAGAATTTTATTTGATGCCGAATTTATATATCATATCAGGTTGTAATGGAGCGGGAAAGACGACCGCATCTCTGACAGTTTTGCCAGAGACTTTGCAATGCAAGGAGTTCGTCAACTGTGATGAGATTGCCAAGGGTCTCTCGCCGCTCAACCCCGACGGTGCCAAGGTCGCCGCAGGTCGCCTGATGTTGTCGCGCATCAAAACCCTCATCGCTGACAAAGCTGACTTTGCCATCGAGACCACCTTGGCCGCCAAATCCTATCATGCACTCATCAAGAAAGCCCGCGAGGAAGGCTACAAAGCCAGTTTGGTTTACTTCTGGCTGCAAAGCCCCGAGTTGGCCATCAAACGTGTGGCAGAGCGTGTGAAACACGGCGGTCATCATGTGGACGACAGCATCATCCGCAGGCGTTACAAAGCGGGCATCAAAAACCTTTTCCATCTCTACTGCCCTGTCGTTGACTACTTCCTGTTCATCGACAACAGTGTCATGCCCTCCGAAATTATCGCCGAAGGTAACATCAAATCCACCAAGTTTTACAACGAAGAAAAATTTAAAAAGATCAGACAATATGACAACAGTAACAGTGAATGCCAAGAAGAATGAAGTTTCGTCCTTCACCAAGAAATTGATGAGCGGCCTCGACCTCTCAATGCAAAGGCTTATTGCCATGCGTTGCCGCCACAACGGTTCCTTCTACCTTTGCGATGCCGATGGCAACATCTACACCGTGAAGGCCAAGGAAGTCAGAGCCATGATGGAACAGGAATAAATTCCGACTGACACATAAAAAAACCACGCTTTGCAGTGATGCTGCGAAGCGTGGTTTTTTCGTATCTTCAACTCACTTCCCAAATCCACCCAAAGCGGTGTAAAGGTTGATGAGGGCCTGCACCAGCTCATAGCGGTTTTCCACTTGTGCGAGTTGAGCCGAAAGCAACGACTCCTGCGCGGTGAGGACCTCCAAATAAGTGGTCGAGCCATGGTTCATCAACTCGGTAGTGGCCGAAAAAGCCTCTTGCAGGGCGTTGACGCGGATGTCGATGTGGCTGGTCTTTTCCTCTGCCGTCTCAATGGCTTTCTTGTATTGATACACCTCACTACCAGCATCGTAAAGGGTCTGGACGAACTCCAAACTGGCCTTCTCTTGTTCGGCTTTGGCATTACGGAGCTGTGCCGTGAGCTGTCCGCCTTGCAAGATGGGCTGCGTCAACGAGCCTACAGCCTGACCGATGAGGTCAAGCGCGCTGAAAGTACCGGCTAAGCCAAACAGACCATCGAGGCTGAGCGAAGGATAGAAGGACTGACGCGCCTGTTGGGTGGTGTAATAAGCAATTTCCATATTGCGCTCGGCCATACGGACGTCGGGACGGGCTGCGAGCAAACGGACGGGCAAACCGACGTGAATCTGCTCGGGCATCTCAAATTGCTCAAAAGAAGAGCGGTCGATGTGATGCGGCGGCTCTGCGAGCAACACGCAGAGCGAGGCTTCGGTAGCAGCGATACCGTAACGCAAATCTACAATATCGGCACGCAAAGCCTCCAACGAAGCCTGCATCTCATACACTGCAGGGCTGTTGTAGGTACCCGCCTGGAACAAGGCCTGCGTGGTGTTGTACGACTCCTGATACAGTATCTCGGTCGCCTCGGAAATCGCTAACTGGCGGTCGAGCATCACCAAGGTGTAATACAGGTTGGCGACATTGGCGGCCAAGTCGACTTGCACTGCTTGACGTAAGTCTTCATCGTAGGCGAGTTTTGCCTTGGCTGAACGGACTTTGCTCCGGTTCTGACCAAAAACACCCAACTGCCAGCTTGCCCTGACGGGAATTTGGACGCTGTAACCACCAGCTCCACCTTGATAATTATAGGAGGCATTGGGAGAGAACGACAAAGTGGGCGCATAGCCCCATTTGACCGACCTCACCACGTTTTGCGCCTGCTCGATGGTGAGTTGAGCGGTGCGCATATCGGTGTTGTTGACCAATGCCGTTTCGATGAGGCTCTGGAGATTGGGATCTTTAAAGACATCACGCCAACTCATGTCGCCAATCGACAAGGTGTCTTGCGGATTCATCACATCGCCCATAAGGTTGCCTGTGATGGTGTTGGCTTTCGAATCGTATTTCTTATAAAGGTTGCAGCCAGGCAACAGCAGCAGGACTGCAAAAATCAAAATTATATATCTTTTCATAGAAATCATCATTTAGTGTTTATTCTTCATCATCTTTGTCGGGGGTCAAGCGCTCGTGAATCTTCTGGAACACGATATACAAGGCCGGCGTGACGAACAAGATGGCGATGATAGCCACCGTCATACCGCCTACCACAGCGATGGACAGCGACTTGTTGCCCACAGCACCTGCGCCCGTGCCCACAATCAACGGAATCATACCGATAATCATGGTCAAAACGGTCATCAGGATAGGACGCAGACGGTCTTGACAGGCACCGACGGCAGCATCGTAAATCGACATGCCCTCTTTGCGTTTCTGCACGGCGAACTCAGTGATAAGAATGGCAGTCTTGGCCGCCAAACCCATCAACATGATGACACCCACCTGCACATATACGTTGACACCCACACCCATCAGCACCTCCAAGGGGCGCACCGCCAAGTAAGCGCCGAAGATACCAAACGGGATGGACAGCAACACCGCGAAGGGGATAAACACCGAGTTATACAACACGGCGAGGATGAGGTAGACCAACAATACGGCGATGGCATAGATGATGGCGGTGGTGTTGGAACCGGCATTAGCAGCCTCCTCACGTGCCATACCGCCAAACTCATAGCTGTAGCCTTCGGGGAACACCTCTTCCATCACCTCATCGACGGCGGTACGCACATGCGACGAAGTATAGCCTGGGTTAGCAATCATGTTAATGTTGTAGCAGGTAAACAGGTTGAAACGGCGCTCCTGCGAGGTGCCCATGATCGGGGTCATGGTGACCAACCCCGACACTGGAGTCATCTCTTCGCCTGCCTGAACGTAAATGTTGTTGAGCGTGCTCGGTTCCATGCGATACTCATCGCCCGCCTCCACAATCACATAGTACACCTTGCCATATTTGGTGTAGGTGCCGATATACGATCCAGCGAGGTTAGTGCCGATGGTCTCGACGACGGTCCTCGGCGAAATGCCCTTGCTTATGCAAGCCGGCACATCAACGGTAAGTTCGTATTTCGGATAGTTGGCCGAATAGGTAGCCACCGCTATGGCCACCTCTGGGCGTTCATTCAATTTCTGCGTGAACTCGGTCGCATAATTGATGAAGGTCGCGTCGTCGTCACTCGAACTGTTTTGGAGGTTCAACTCTATGGCCGAACCTGAGCCATAGCCCGGAATCTGAGGCATCTGGAACGCGGATACATCGGCCTCCGGCATATTCTCCATCGACCACAATGTGATTTGGTTCTGCACGGTGGCGACGCTGTAGAAGTCTCTCTCCTCCCAGTTTTTCAGTCGTACCATCAAGGTGCCGTAGTTGGTTCCGGCGCCACCGTTCATGATGGAGAAACCTGACACAGCGCTAACCAGTTCGACATCCTCTATTGATTTAACGTAATTCTCGACTTTACTGACCGCCGCTTCCGTTTCGTTCAGATAGGTGCCTGGTGTGGTTTGCACATCGACGAAGAAGAAGCCCTGGTCTTCCTGAGGGACAAGTTCCGATTGGGCGCTCTTCATCAACCATACCATACCAACACTGAAAACCGCTACCAGAATCCAAGAAACAGCAGGACGCTTGATGAATTTGCTCACGCCTTTCATATACTTGCCCAACATGGCATTGAATGCCACATCGTATGCTTGCTTGACGTAATAGCTGACTCCCTTATGTTCTTTTTCGCCTTCTTTTTTCGGTTTGAACAAAAGCGCGCAAAGGGCTGGGCAGATGGTCAAGGCTGAAAGGGTGGAAAGGCACACCGAACCCGACATGATGAAACCGAACTGCTTGAAGAAAGTGCCTTGGGTGCCTGAGATGAAAGTCACGGGGATAAACACGGCGACAAACACCAACGAGGTTGAAATAGCGGCTGCCGTCACCTCATGGAGTGCCTCGCTGGTGGCGGATGCGGCGGTGTATTTTCCTGTCTCCATCTTCGTCATCACCGCCTCAACGACCACAATGGCGTCATCGACGACGGTTCCGATGGCCAACACCAAGGCGAATAGCGTGATTAGGTTGAGCGAATAGCCCAATGCCCACACAATGGCGAAGGTGCCCACCAATGACACGATGATGGAAATCGAGGGAATCAAAGTCGCCTTGAAATCCTGCAAGAACAGATACACAATGAGGATAACGAGGACGATGGCGATGATAAGGGTTTCGACCACATTGTGGATGGAGGCGTAAAGGAAGTCATCGGAGGTCTCCATCTGCTTGAATTCCAAACCGGCAGGCAACGACTTTGAGATTTCCTTGATTACCTTGTCGATTTCCGCGTTGACTTCTGCAGCGTTGGAACCCGGTGCCTGCTTGACGAAGAACATTGCTCCGGGATGTCCGTCCACCTTCGAACGGAAGGAGTACGTCTTGGTTCCAAACTCCACGTCGGCCACGTCTCTCAAGCGCAAAACCTCGCCGTCAGGGGTGGCACGCAGGATGATTTCCCCGAACTCGCTCATTTCGCTGAGTTGTCCCTTGAACTCAATGTCCATCTTGTTAACCGTGCTCTCGATGCTACCCACGGGCGACACCATGTGCTGCTCATTGATGGCATTGATAATCTCTTCCCTGGTGACGCCGTATGAGGCCATCACATCCGGCTTGATCCAGATACGTACACCGTAGGTATCGCCGAGGAGGTTGATGCTACCCACACCAGTGATACGGCTGATACGCGGTATTACATTGATGTCCAAGTAGTTGATAATAAACTTCTGGTCAAACCTGTCGTCGGTACTCTCCAAAGACTGGATTTGCAGGATGGAGTTGACGCTTTTTCGCACGGTAACACCCTGTTGGGTCACTGCAGCAGGCAATATGCCTTCGGCCTGACTCACACGGTTTTGCACGTTCACCGTGGCTTTGTCGGCATCGGTGCCTTGCTTGAAATACACACTGATTTCGGCACTACCGTTGGAGAAAGCCGATGAGGAGATATACATCATATCTTCCACACCGTTCACCTGCTCCTCGATGGGCATGATGACCGATTTCATGATAGACGCAACGTCGGCACCGGTGTAAGAGGCCGAAATGACGACCTGTGGTGGCGCAATGTTAGGGTATTGCTCAATCGATAACGAATTGAGTCCCACCACTCCGATAAGGCAAACCAGCACAGCGACGACAAGCGCTGACACCCAGTGCTTTACGAAATATTTTTGTTTTATTGGTTTTTCCATACGCTAAACTCTTTATTTGTACGGCTGCCACAATGTGACAGACATTTATTATTGTACGGCTGCCACAGTGTGACAGCCCTACAGATTATCTGATTTTCTGTCCATTCGTCAACTTGCCCGCACCGTTGGTGACCACCTCGTCGCCTGGGTTCAAACCTTCAAGAATGTAATACTCCGTTCCATCGTTCGAAGAATACACTTCCTTGCAGATGATGCCTTCCACCGTCCCGTCCTGCTTGACGCGGTAGA